>OFOK01001598.1_pt1 | contig 16347 bp, 13 predicted proteins | sample 1542001 | NCBI WGS metagenome assembly OFOK01 (sample SAMN04209242, study PRJEB22552) | human gut metagenome | biome: gut; material: feces | host: Homo sapiens | place: USA: Oklahoma
ACGACGAGGAGCGGGCCGAGGTACAGCGGCGGCTGAGCCCCTATATCGAGCAGTTTCCGGAATACAAAAGCCTTGCCGAGCCGCTTTATGAATAGCGGTTTTCAGCGGCCGGCGAAGAATACAGCACAACAAAATTGGGAGGTTAACATGAAGATCAGTATGGTAAGAAGGGCCGACGCCCTGGGCAGGATGGTGCTGCCCGAAGAAATACGGAACGCGCTGGGCATTGCCGAGGGCACCTCGGTGCGCCTTACGCTGGACGGCGGGCGGGTGACGCTGGAAAAGGAAACGCCCCAGTGCGCCCTTTGCGGCTCTACTGAAAACCTGTGCGTGCAGGGAGAAAACGCAGTTTGTGAGAAATGCGTTAACTCAATTGCGAAGATTTAAGCCTTCTGATTTATCCGCAAGAAGTGCCAGAAATGCAATCATCTATGCTTGACAGGATATATGAACTTGTGCATAATATGAACCATAGGGGTGATTATGATGCCAACAACAAAGCCGCATTATACTGTAATCGTAGATGAAGAGCTTTTTAAAAGGATTGAGGATTTTCGCTTTAAAAATCGTTATCCAAGCCGTTCCGCAGCAACTGTAGACCTCATTTTACTGGGTATGAAAGCGATTGAAGAACAACAGAAAAAATCCAAAGGTGAAAGTGATTAGCATATTAGCTTTATTTAAAAATATATAAAATCACCTGTCAACGGAGGGGGACGCCGCCGGGTCATATGGCCCAGCGGCGTTCCCCCTTTTGTCGGCTTGCACCTTTCCTGAATTGCTCCTCCTTCTTTTTCATATTTCACAAGGAGCGGCTTTTTCCCTCGCCCGTTTATTTCCCTCCGCCGCGGCCCATCCTGTGGGTGAGGTGGTAACAAACATGACTTCGATTTGGGGAAACAGCCTTTCCGGCATTGACCAGGGGCCTTTGCAGCAGGACCTTCAAACCCAGGTGCTGATCATCGGCGCGGGCATGGCCGGCATCCTGCTTGCAGACAGCCTGCGCCAGCGGGGCGTGCCGGTGGTCCTGGTGGACGCGGGCCTGCCCGCCAGCGGCCAGACCTGCCGCACCACGGCCAAGATCACGGCGCAGCACGGCGCGCTTTACAGCACGCTGGAAGAAACGCTGGGCGCGCAGCAGGCGGCCCAGTACGCCGCCGCAAACCGGCAGGCCGTCGAGCGCTATGCCCAGCTTGTTCGGCAGCGCGGCATTTCCTGCGGGCTTGTGCGCTGCCCGGCCTTTTTGTATTCGGTGGCGGACGCCGGCGCCATGCAGCGCGAGGCGGCGGCCCAGCAGCGCGCCGGGCTCGGCGCCCGCTTCACCACCGGCACCGAGCTTCCCTTCCCAGTGGCCGGCGCGGTGGAGGTAAAGGGCCAGGCGCGCTTCCATCCGCTCCAGTTTTTAACCGCGCTGGCCCAGCCCCTCACCATTTACAGCCACAGCCGGGTGCTCCGGGTCGAGGGCTGCTGTGCCCAGCTGGAAAATGGCCGCACCATCACCGCCCGGCAGATCGTGTTCGCCTGCCACTACCCCTTTGTGAATGCGCCGGGCTTTTATTTTGCCCGCATGCACCAGGAGCGCAGCTATGTGCTGGCCCTCCAAGGCGCCATGCAGCCCCGGGGCATGTACCTGGGCGTGGACCCGGAAAACGGCTGGTCGCTGCGCACCGCCGGGGAGTTTTTGCTGTTCGGCGGGGCCGGCCACCGCACCGGCGAAAACCGGGCGGGCGGGCGTTACGACGCGCTGCTCCAAAAAGCCCGCGAGCTTTGGCCCGGCTGCACCCCGGCGGCCCGCTGGTCCGCGCAGGACTGCATGACCCTGGACGGAATGCCCTACATCGGCATTTTCGCCCCCTCCCAGCCAAACTGGTACGTTGCCACCGGCTTTGGCAAGTGGGGCATGACCGGCTCCATGGTGGCGGCCATGGTGCTGGCGCCGCTGCTGTGCGGCGAAGCCCCGCCCTTCGGCGGGCTCTTCTCGCCCTCGCGCTTTACGCCCGCGGCCAGCGCCGGCGCCTTTGCGCACGACGCCGCCCATGCGGTGCGCGACCTTTCCCGGCAGTGGTTCGGCGCGGCCCGGGTGGCGGCCGATGCGCTGCCTTTGGGGCACGGCGGCGTGGTGGAGGTGGAAGGCGAAAAGGTGGGCGCTTACCGCGCGCCGGGCGGCGAGTTCTATTTTGTTTCCACCCGCTGCCCGCACCTGGGCTGCCAGCTGGAATGGAACCCGGACGAAAAAAGCTGGGATTGCCCCTGCCACGGCTCGCGCTTTGATTTTCGCGGCCAGCTGCTCGACGGCCCTGCCCAGCGCTCCATTCTGCTGGACGGCCCCGTCACCCCCGAGTAGCGCACCCTGGCCGCAAATATCCAAAAAAACCAGCGCCGCCCCGGGCCGTAACGGTCCGGGGCGGCGCTGGCTGTGCAATGCCGTTTTATCCGTATTTATTCGTAGCGCAGCGCCTCAATGGGGTCCAGCTTGGCGGCCTTGTTCGCCGGGTAGTACCCAAAGAACACGCCGATCGCCATGGAAAAGCCCACCGCGCCCAAAATTGTGCCAAAGCTCACCTTTGCGGGCGCGCCCAAAAAGCTTGCGCCCACGCTGCCAAGCCCCATGCCCACCAGGATGCCCAGCACGCCGCCGATGGCGCAGATGATGATGGACTCCACAATGAACTGGGTGCGGATGGCGCTGTTCTTGGCGCCCAGGGCCTTGCGCACGCCGATCTCGCGGGTGCGCTCGGTAATGCTCACCAGCATGATGTTCATCACGCCGATGCCGCCCACCAAAAGGCTGATGCCCGCAATGATGCCAATGGCGATGGAGATGGTGTCCAGCACGCTGGTGATCGAGGCCATCTCGTTTTGCAGGTTGTAGGCCCGCACCATGAAATTCTCGTTGTTTTTATAATAGGTCTCGTCAAAAAAGGCCTCGATGCGCGCCGCCAGGTCGTCGCCGTCCACCCCCGGCTGGGGCACCAGCTCCACCGAGAAATACCGGTCGCCCCACTCATCTTTCATGGTTGCGTTCGGCACATACATCTCGGTGGTGGTGTCCTTGCTGGTGGTGGGGCCGGCGCCGCCCAAAAAGATGCCCTGCATCTGGTAGTGATACACGCCCACAATGGCGTACTCTTTCACCTCGTTGCCGCTGGCCAGCGAGATGGTCTTGCCCAGCGCGGCGTTCGCGTCGCCGCCGAACATGTTGTCCACCACCAAATCGCTCACCACGGCCACCTTGCGCGCGCCCTCCATGTCGCTCTCGCGCAGCGCACGGCCCGCCACCATATCCACCTTGTCGGCAACAAAAAAGTCCGGGTTCACGCCCACGGTCTGCAGGTTCGCGTACAGGCGGCCGTCCTGGGCCTTGCCGCTGCCGCCGTAGTTGGTAATGATCAGCGCCTTGATCTGCTGCGAAAAGCGCTGCCGCAGCGAATCCAGCATCTCGTCGCTGAGCAGGTCCTCCTCGTAGTAACTCACCGAGTTGGAATAGTTCCCGTTTTCATCCGGGCGCTGGTTCACGCCCACCTGCAGGTTGTTGCCGCCCAGCGATACCAGGCTGTCGCTCACCGAGCTGGTGAGCGAGTTGCCCACCGTGACAATGGCGATCACCGACCCAATGCCGATGATGATGCCCAGCATGGTGAGCAGGGCCCGCATTTTGTTGGTCATCAGGCCCGAAAGGGCCAGTTTTATGTTTTCCCAGATCATCGGGCCGCGCCCCCCTTCCGTTCACTCACGATCTCGCCGTCCAGCAGGGTCACGATGCGCTCGCACTCGGCGGCCAGCTCCTGACTGTGGGTGATCAGCAGGATGGTTTTCCCCTGTTCCCTGTGCAGCTTGTGGAAAATATCCATCACCACCCGGCCGGTGGCCGAATCCAGCGCGCCGGTGGGCTCGTCGGCCAGCAGCACCGCCGGGTCGTTGGCCATGGCGCGGGCAATCGCCACCCGCTGCTTCTGCCCGCCCGAAAGCTCGCTTGGCTGGTGGTTCATGCGGTCGCCCATGCCCACAAGCTCCAGCAGCTCTTTGGCCCGGGCGGCGCGCCGGGCGGCGGGCACGCCCGCATACAGCATGGGCAGCTCCACATTTTTGAGCGCGCTCACCCGGGCGATCAGGTTGAAGGTCTGGAACACAAAGCCTATTTTTTTGCAGCGCAGGGCCGAAAGCTCGTTGTCCCTTGCGGCGGTCATGTCCACCCCGTCCAGGATATAGCTCCCCTCGGTGGGCTTATCCAGCGCGCCGATGATGTTCATCATGGTGGATTTGCCGCTGCCGCTCTCGCCCACAATGGCCAAAAACTCCCCTTCCTGAACGGTCAGGTCAATGCCGTGCAGAATTTCCAGCTCGTTGGGGTGGCCGATGTAAAATCGCTTTACGATGCCCTCCATTTGAATGAGAGGGGCTTTTTGCTCCGCCATGGCTTAACCCTCCGCCATGGCGCCCGCGGCCATTGCCGCGCCCATGCCGCCGGCCTCGGCCAGGCTGCGCAGCTCCATGCCTTCTTCCAGGCCCTCGCCGCTGATCTCCACCGCCAGGTCGGTTTCCATGCCGGTGGTCACGGGAATGGGCTCAAACACGGCGCTGCCGTCGGCGCCCGTGCGCTTGGCGTACACCACAGCGCCGCCCTCGGCGCTGGTGCCCACCGTGTCCAGGGGCACGCTGAACACGCCCTTCTTTTCTTCCAGAATGATCTTGGCCCGGGCGGTCATGCCCAGGCGCAGCGCGTCGCTGGCGTCCTCCACGCTGAACTTCACCTGGTAAGTAGCCTCGCCCGAGGCGCTGAGCTCGGCCTTGGGCGCAATAAAGGTCACCTTGCCGTGGAACACGTCCTTGGCGCCGCTGGTAAAGGTGGCCGCCTGGCCCAGCTGGATCTGGTTCACATCGTACTCGCGCACCTGGGCCATGATCTCCAGGGCGGCCGGGTCCTCAATGGAGGCAATGTTGGTGGCGGGCGCGCCGGCCACCGCCTGGATCTCGGTAATCACCCCGGCGGCCGGCGCGGTGATCTCGCACTGGCTGCGCTGGCGTTTCAGGTCCTTCAGGTTCTGGGCGGTGGCGCTGGGCGTGCTCTGGGCCAGCATCGCGTTGCGCAGCGCGTCCTGCGCGTCCTCAATCGAAAGGCTTGCCTGGCGCATCAGGTCGTCCCAGGCGTCCTTGCCCATGTCGCCGTCGCCCCGGTCCTCATAGACTTTTTTCTGGTTGCGGGCGTCCTCCACCCGGCGCTGCGCCTGCGCCACCGCCAAATCGCTCTGCTGCTTTTCAGCCGAGAGGGCGGCCTGCAGGTTTTTGATCTGTTCGTCCAGGTCGGTGGTGTCCAGCCGGGCCACCACGTCGCCCTCGGCCACGGTGTCGCCCACCTTTACCAGCACCTCGCTCACCGGGTAGGTAAGCTTGGTGGCGGCCTGCGCCGCGTTGCCGGACTGCACGCTGCCGTTCGCAGACAGGGTGCGGGCCAGATCTCCCCGCTGCAGGGTCAGGGTCTGCACGTTTGCCTGCATGGCCTGGGCCGCCGCGGCCTGGGCGCGGCCGGCATACACCTGCCACACCACCACGGCCACAGCCAGCACGGCCAGCACGATCAGCAGCTTTTTGTGTTCGCTTATAAATCCAACGATCTTCTTCATTGCGTTCCACTCCTCTTTTGTGGGGCTGCCCGCCCCGGTTTTCCAAAACATTACACCCTCCATCTGGTGGAAGGTCAAGGCTTTTTTGAAAAAAGCCCCGCTCCCTTACTGTTCGTCGCCGCCGCGGCAAAGGTTCGGCTTTTTTCTTTTTGCGGCATATGGGCATGATACCGGCAAAGGGTAAAGGCCCCGGTAAAGAAAAGGGTAAAGAAATCGTATGGATTTTCCGCCCTTTTGCCCGCGGCACCCTTTTCTATAACGAGGCCTGCGGGCCTTTCTTTTCAAAAAAACACAAAAAACAGCCGCCGGGGAGGCAATTTTTATTCCCGGGCGGCGCGCCGGCGGTTTCCGCCCTTTGCCGGGGCCCGGCGCGCAGGGGCCCGCAGCACAAACGCCGGAGCCCGCAAAACCGCGTTCTCCGGCGCTTCGGCCCCTTTTATCCCTTTCGGTGTGGCCGGCGGCGGGGCAGGCAGGCCGCCAGATTTGCCGCCGACGCCGCGCAGATGATCCCCACCGCAATGGCGCCCGCCTCGGTGAGCACCAGCCGGGCATACTCGGCAAAGCGGTCCAGCTGCGCCCGCACCAAAAAGCTCATCATGTAGTAAAGGTCGCCCCCGGGGATCAGCGGGATCAGCATGGGCACCAGCAGCAGAATGACCGGCGCGCGCACGGCGCGGGCCAGCGCCTCGCTTGCCAGCGCGGCCGCCGCGGTGGCGCACAGCAGCGCCGTGAACACGCCCTGGCCGTGGCAGGTGCAAACCAGATACACCGCCCACGAGAGCGCGCCGCCCAGCGCGGTCCAAACAAGGCGGCTGCCCCGGATGTTGAACAGCACGGCAAACCCCGCCGCGCCCACGGCCCCCATGGCCGTTTGGATGCAGTACCAGCCCATTGCCTTATCCCCCCGCCCGCAGCAGCACCACCGCAAAGCCCGCGGCCACCGCCAGCGCCTTGAGCACCGCCTCACACAGGCCCAACAGCCCCGAAATGGTGTCGCCGCCGATCATATCCCGCAGCGACACGGTCAGCCCCAGCCCCGGTATAAGCAGCATGATGTTGCCGATAATGATCTTTTCCGGGCTCACGCCCACCCCCAGCGCCGCAAGGGCCGCGGCGGCCAGCGCGGCAAATGCGCTGCACAGAAGGTTCAGCAGCAGGTCGCCCAGCGGCAGCCGGCGGCCCAGCGCCAGCGCCCCGGCCAGCAGCGCGCCCGAAAGGGCGGCGGCCAGCGCATCCCGCGCCGCGCCCCCAAAAAACACCGTAAAAGCGGCCGAAACCACCGCGTAGGCGGCGCACTGCACCCAGGGCGGGTAGGCCCTGCCCTGCCGCACCTCCTCCACCGCGCGGCGCAGCCCCGCCAGCGCAAGCGGCTGGGCGCACAGCCTGCGCGAAAGGCCGTTCACCCGCTCCACACAGCCAAGGTCGGTGCGCCGCTCACGGATGCGGCGGGTCTGGGTGAGCACCCGGCCGCCGGGGGCCGCCGCAGTAAGCACAATGCTGGAGGTAATGGTAAACACATCCGCCCGCTCAAAGCCGTACGCCGCGCACAGGCGGGTGAGGGTGTCCTCCACCCGGCGCACCTCTGCGCCGCTCACCAGCAGCAGCTCCCCCATATCCAGAATGCAGGCCAGCAACGCCTCGCCCTGCGCGCCCCCGGCCCCTGTTTGCAGCGCCATCGCTTTCCCCTTTCCCTCTCACAAGATCACAAAAAGCGCGGTGCCGCGCGCCGCGCTTTTTGTTTGGCCGGCCTGCCTCAGTCGGTCAGCTCCAGCACCAGGTGCTCAATGGCCGTGTGCCGGTTCATGTAGATCACGTTCAGACGCCCGTCCCGGTCCTTGCACATGGCGGGCTGGCATTTGTTGCCCGGCGCCGGGGCCAGCTCGATCAGGTTCTGCCAGGTCCTGCCCTCGTCCTTCGAGCAGGCCAGGGTGAGCGGGCTGCGCTCGTGCCAGTCGGCCACCGGGGTGTTGTTGTAGGCCATCAGAATGGTGTTTTCGTCCCAGCTGATCACGTCGATCTTCGACTCGTTGTTCACAATCGTGGTGGGCCGGGGCTGGCTCCAGGTCCGGCCGCCGTCCCGGCTTTCCGCCGTATACGACACCAGCGATTTCACCCCCGCGCCCCAGCCGGTGCTGCCCGGGCAGGTGCGGGTGAACATGCGGATGGTCCCGTCCGGCCGCAGGCACAGCGCGGGCTCCCGGATCAGGCTGCCGTCGTCTGCCGCCAGCAGGGGGCCCTGCTCCCAGCTCTCGCCGTCGTCGTGGGAGAGGTAGATGCGCACCGCGCCGAAGTATTTGTCCGGGATCTCGCTGCTGGTGGAAGCGAACACAATGGTGCCGTCCGGCAAAAGCACGCTGTCGTTGGAGGCGTGGCCGCTCTGAATGCCCGCCGGCTTTGCCGGCTCCCAGGTGCGGCCGCCGTCCTTTGTTTTGCGGGTCCAAAGCTCGTCGCGGCCGTTGCACCAGGTGGTAAAGTTCACCTCGGTGTCCAAAAACTTTGCGAACAGCAGAATGATCTCGCCCTTTTTGTTCTTTAAAAACACCGGGTCGTGGCAGCAATAGCGGATGTCGTTGCCCACCGCGTCCGGGTTGCCCCACTCGGAGGCGCCGTATTCCAGCACCGATACCCAGTCCTTGGCGTCGCGGCCCATGGGGTCGCCGTTCCACTGCAAAAAGCCGCCGTTCCACACGGCCAGCAGGTTGCCGTTGTCGGCAAGGGTAAGGCTGGGCATGTGGTAGCACTGGCGCTCGTCGAACCATTCCACAACCCACTTGCGGTCAATGATCTCAGCTTTCATTTTGTACGCTCCTCTCCGCGAAACGCGGCGCTTTATAAAAGAACTGCTACACGGCGCCCTGCCGGTCTTTTGGTGCGGCGGCCATGGCCCTGCCGCACAGCAGCACCGTGCCGATCTGGGTCAGGGTCAGCAGCAAAAGGCTCCACACCTGCACCCGGATGCTCTCGCCCACCCACAGGTTCATGGCAAGGAAAAAGCCCAGCCCCAGGCAGCGGCCTATTTCCAGCACCGTGTCGTTAATGGCCAGCAGCTCGGGCCGGTGGTCGTCCAGCTCGGGCACCAGCTGCATCATGTCCAAAAACGTGCTGTAGGTCGAGTTTTCCAAAAAGCCCGCAAAAAAGGCGTTCACCACCGTGTACACGATCACCATCACCGGGCTTAAATGGAAGATGCACACCCCCGCAATGCCGGTAAGCACCGCCACCGCCAGGCCCATATAGCGCACCCGGTTGGTCAGCGACAGGATGCGGCTGGCGATCACAAACGACGCAATGGCCGCCGCGGCCGACAAAAAGGTGTTGAACCCCACCAGCAGCTCATTGCTCACCATCTGGTACAGCACAATGCTCAGGATAAAGGTGAACGCCCCCTCGCGCACGCCCTTGCAGCTCTGGGCCGCAAGGCCGTATAAAAGGTGCCGGTTGCGGGCGATGGCGCGGAAGGTAAAGGGGTAATCCACGTGATGTTCGGTTTCGGTATGGCGTTTGGGCAGCCGCAGCGCCAGCGCGCAGGTCACCAGCGAAACCGCAAACGCCATGGCGAACACCGTGATATACCCTTTGGTGCCGCCCACCCGGTCGATCACAAAGCTGGCCAGCAGCGGCACCGTAAGGTTTACCAGGTTTGCAAAAATGCTGATGATGGCAATGCCGCTGTCCCGGTTGGAAAGGTCGGTGGCGTCGGCCAAAAGGTGCCCGTAGCTCAGCCAGTAGCAGCCGTCGGCCAGGCCGGTCAGCAGGCCCAGCAGCAGGTGCCAGCGGGCCGCCCCGCCGCCCAGCAGGATCAGCAAAAGATACAGCAGGTTGTAGCCCACAATGCCCGCCACCGCTGTGGCGCCGGGGCTGGTGCGGTGCAGAAACTCCGCCGCCGCCGCCATCGCCACGGCGCTGCCCACAAAAAAGGTGACGTTGTACATCACCACCACCTTCACGTCGTTGCTCTGGCCCAGCAGCATGGTGTTGATGAACACATAGGGCAGCCGGTTGAACACCATAAAACTGGTATGCACCAGCAAAAACCGGTAGTACCCGGGCGAAAGGGCCTCGCCGCCCATCAGTCGCTTCAGGGCGGCAAAAAGGCCGGTCAGTTGCTTCATGTAGGGTCCTCCTGTAAGGGGGATGACGAAAAGGTGAGCAGCGCCGTTTCCATGCTGGGCAGCGCCAGCGGCACCCAAACGCCGCCGCTGTGGGCACGGCAGGGCAAACGCTCGGCCCCGCCCCGGTGCGAGCAAAAGGCCCGCACCTGCTCCGGTGCACTGCGCACGGCAAGCGCCGCCCCGTCCACCGGGTCGGTGGCCGCGTTCACAAGGTAAAGGTGCAGGCCCGCGCCATCGCAGAAGCAGTAGGGTTCCAGGTAGGGCTGCCCCGCCACCATGGGGAAGGGTGCGTTCGCCGCGCGCAGCACGTCCTGCAGCACGGCCTGGCGCACGCTGTTCAGCAGCATGGGGGGAATGGCCGGCGGCTCGGGCAGGTGCCCGAAGGGGTAGATCAGCACCCGGCCGTCCACCACCGCCTGGCAGGGCGCGGCGCGCCGCCGGTACGAATCGTACAGCGCGGTGTATTCCTCCACCTGCGCGCCGGGCGCATAGCGCACCTCCAGCGCGTCGCCCGCCACCAAAACAGCCGAAGCCCTGGCGTGCCGGCGGCCGCAGTATTCCCGCTCGCCGCTCACCTGCTCGTAGGCAAAGGCGCCGCTGTCCTGCTCGAGCCAGCGGGCGCTCTCCACCCCGGCCAGGCCCTCCAGGCCCCGGTCGCACAGGGTTTCCAGCGCGTCGCCGGTCAGCAGCACAAAATTATTCCGGAACAGCTGCTCCAGCGTTTCGGCGTTCCAGTTGCGCAGCACCTGCCCGGCCGCGGCCACCACCTGGCCCGCCAGGGGCGCCGGGTCGCTGCAATAGGCGTAGGGCACGCCCATGGCGGGCAGCAGCCCCGCCCAAAAGGCTTCATGGGGGTACAGCTCTTCCATGCGCCGCCCCTCCGGGGTGTGCAGGGTGTAGGCGGATTGGGGGCTGCACAGCACCCGCACGCCCTGGCGCTCGCCCTTGAACACGCCCTCCTTTGTCAGAGCGTTCAGGTAGTCCTTGGTATCCCGCAGCATCTGCTGGTAGCCGTCCTCCCACACGATGCCGTTGCCGTTCAGGTCGTACAGGTCGATGGTCATGCCCGCCAGGTCCAGCGGCAGGGCGCTCAGCAGCTGGAAGCGGGTGAACCGCCGCGATTTGGAAAACCGCGAAAACGGAAAGTTTTCCAGCTCTGGGTACACCTCGGTCTCGGGGGGCAAAAAGGCCCGGGTCAGCATGGAAACCATGTTGAAGCCCTGCATATACCCGGCGGGCGAAGCCTCCTGGTAGCCGGGCAGATGCACCCGGTCCACCGGGGGCCGCCCGGCGGCCAGTGTGCGCAGCAGGGCGTGCCAGTCGCGCCCCTCGGCCGCGTGGATGTGGGGCGCGCTGCTCATCAGGCCCACCTTGGCCTTTGCCGAAACGGCCCGCACCGCGCCGCCAATGGCCGCGGCCGCGCTGAGCATGGTGTCGCGGCTCACGTCCAGCCAGATCTTGCGGTAGGGGTGGGGCTCGCCGGGCTGCAATACCCCCCGCACAAACTCCTCGCGGGTGAGCGTTTTGCCGGCGGCAGCGCTGTAAAGCGCCATGTGCCGCTCGCAGAAGCAGCCGCCCCAGGCAAGGGGCGCGTGGTTGTGCAGGCGGAAGTCGTCCTCCACCCACAGGATCGAGGGCTCCAGCGCGGCGTACCGCGCGTACAGCCGGCTGATGTAGGCCTGCCAGTTCTCACACAGGGGGCACACGCACAGCTCTGAGGCGCGGCCCTCCGGGTCCACCATGGGGCGGAAGTTCTGGCCGGGGGCAAAGCGCTTGCCCAGGTCCGCGTGCATCACGCTGTGCCACTGGTTTACCGACAGGCTCACCCCTTTTTCCGCCAGCAGGCGGGTAAGGGTGCGCATCAGCTCCAGATATACGTCCTGCTCTTCAAAGGCCATATGGCCGGTGTTCAGCTCCTCCACGTTGGCGAACACGGCCACGTCGTCGATGCGCGCCTCGTCCACATAGCGCAGCAGCGCGGGCACTTCGGTGCCGTCGTTGAAGCCGGGGTCGCAGCAAAAGCGGAAAATATACTGAAAGGGATCGTGTTTCATGGGCCGGGGCCTCCTGTTTTATTGTGTGGCTGTGCCCGCATTCGGGGCCTGGCGCGCGGGCACGCCGTAGAACGACAGCATGGCGATGCGCATGCAGTCGCAGGGCACGGCAATGCCTGGGTTCATGCGCCAGGCGCCGTGCAGCCGCACCTTGCCCGCAAGCGGCCGCTCAAAGGTGATGGCAAGGCCGTCGCGGCTCACCGTATAGGCCGCGGGTGCGGCAAGGCCCGCGTCGTCCTCAGCCTCAAAGGGCAGCAGCGCCGGGGGCACCTCGAAGGCGTTGATCCAGTTGCGGATGCGCGAAAAATGCACCTCGATCACGTCCGGCGCGGTCTGCACCACGGTCTCCGGCTCGGGGGCCCGCCAGTCGGTATCACGGCCATAGCACACCGCCAGGGCCGCCAGCGCGCAGCGCTCGCCGATCACCAGGTTGGACTGCGAGGCGTTGTGAATCGAGTCGTAGAGCGCCTGGTCCGCGGCGGGCACCACGGTCACCCGGTCCAGCACATGGGCCGCCTGGCGCTGCGCCTCGCGCACCATGCCCCATTGGCGGTCCCGCGCCTCAAAGGCGGGCTCCAGGCTGCGGTTGAGCTGCACGGTGATAAAGGGCAGCTCCGGCTGGGCCAGCGCCTCGCGGGTGCGGCGCACCAGCGCGGTGAACCGCTCAAGATAGGTCCCGGCGCTGCCCTCGTAGCCCTCGGCCTCGCCCTGGTACCAGAGCACCGCCCGGGGGTGCAGCTCGTAATCGGCCAGCATTTCCAGCATGTTGGCAAACAGCGCCCCGTTCTCCTCCGGGTTCCACCAGCGCAGCGGCGCGCCGCCGTAGGCGCAGGGCACCAGCCCAATGGGGTACCCCAGCTCCCGTTTCAGGCGCTTGGCAAAGTGCAGCCAGGGGCTGTGCCCGGGGTTGTGGTTCTCGTAGTGGCCCAGGTGCACCGCGCCGGTGGTTTCGCCCAGGGGGTGGGTGGCCAGCTCCCACCGGGCGCTCGCGCGCAGCACGTGTACCCCCAGCTCGGGGTCGTCGGCAACGGGGTTTTTTGCCCGGCCGGCCGCGTTGCTCTGCCCCGCGATCACGAACACGTCCCCCACGCCGATGTTGTGCACCATGTCGCCCCTGGTGCAGGACAGGCCGTCCCACCCCTCATATTCCATATAGGTTTCAATGCGGTACAACCCGCCCGCGGGCACCCGCTCAAAGCAGATGCTCCAGCGCCCGCCGCCCTGCACCTGGCACAGGCTCCAGGGAATCACCGACTCGCCGGTGCTCTCCAGCGCCACCCGGGCCTTGACCACCGCGGGCCGGGGGTCCACCTGCTCAAATTCCAGCGGCAGCTCCTGCGAAAGGTGCACAAGGTGGTAAGTGCCCTCCAGCCGGATCGCCGCGGTGCCGTCCGCCCCCTGCTGAAAGATCTGCCAGGGCACGGCGCCCTTTGTAATGGTAACTCCAAAGTTCATAACAGTCTCCCTTTCCGCGGGCGCTTTATTCGTACCAGTCGCCGCCCGCCATCACCTTTACCCCCGCCAGGGGCCTGGGCGCGTGCACACTGTGGATCCATTTATATTCTTCGCCGTCCCTGCGCAGCGCGCCGCACGCCAGCAGGCGCTGCCGGGCCGCGGGGTCCAGCGTGCCCCCGGGCAGGGTGTCGTCGTCGCCCGGCAGGGCGGCCAGCGCTTCCAAAGCGCCGGGGAATTCCCGCACAAAATCGGGCGAGAGATACAAAACGCCCCCGGCAAAATATGCGTCGTAGGGATACGGCGTTTTGCGCTTCGGCGTCAGGGCCAGCACGGTCATCATGGGGCCCTCGCAGGGGCGCGCCGCGCCCCCGTGGTACACCACATCCAGGTTATATGCCAGGTGGATATCCGCCTGGCCGTCGTACCGGCTGGCCGCTGCCGCCGCCCGGCCCTCGCCGTCCGTGCGGGCGCGCAGCTTATAGGGCGCGTGCGCCTGGGCAGTGGTGTTCACGCTGCCGTCGCCATTCCAATAAGTATTGAAACGGAACTCCACCTCCTGCCCGGCCAGGGGCTTGCCGCCCGCTGTAAGGCAGGCGCAGAACCCGTTCGTGTAGCTGCTCCCGTCCGGCGCCAGCAGCCGCTCCAGCGAAAGCTGCGCCGCCTTGGGCAGATCCGCGGCACAGTCCGGCCGGAACACCTGCGCGCAGATCACCATATCGTTCTCGCCAAAGGCATTGTCGCCCCCCACGTGGCCGTAAAGCCCCAGGCGGCCGTCCGGCAGCTCCAGCAGGCAGGGCTGGTAAAGGAAATCGAACGCAGCGTCCGGTTCCAGGCGGGTCCAGTTCTCGCCGTAATCGTTCGACACAGAGAAGCACTTGTTGCGCCGGTAGCCCACAATGCACCCGTGCTGTTCGTCCCACACGATGGTCTCGGGCACGTAGCCCCCCTGGGGGTCATGCTCCGGGTCGGGCGGCGCGCCGTCCCGGATGGGGTACAATGTGCCGTTGATCCATCCGTCCGGCGAGGGGGTCACGAACTGCCGCCCCACCGGGGTACCCTGCACGTCTCCCGCAAGGAACAAAAGGCGGCCGTCCGGCAGCTCTGCAAAGTCGAATTCGTGCGCGCCGATGCCCGGCAGAATGTAGTGGGGGCCGCTGAAATCGCGGCCGTTTTCACTGGTCAGGAAAAACGGCTGGATTTTGCTTTGATAACTCTCACCCGGTAGCATGGTGTTTCGGGTGGCGCGCTTGCACCCGGGACCCCAGGGCGTGCCGTACAGGCTTGCCAGCACCACAATGGTGCCGCTGCGCAGCCGGCGCACCCGCCACAGGTAAGGCGCGGTGCCTTTTAAAAGCCGGCGCACGTCCGTCCAGGTGGCGCCGCCATCCAGGCTTTCCCGCACGCGGATGCAGTCGCTCCAGCCGGTGCGCTCGTCGTTGCAGCGCGGCACATCAAAGCCAACAATGCGTCCGTCGGCAAAGCCCACATTGCAGAAAGAGCCCTCCCGGCGCGGGCAGCGGCCTGTTTCGGTAAAGTTTGCCCCATCGGCAGAGCGCATGTACACCCGGTACGAGCGCTGCTTTGCGCTGCCGCCCTCCACCGAGCAATAAGACACCGGCACACCGGCCGCCTCAGCGAATTCCAGCCGCGGGGGAACAAACCCGGGGTTTTCCGCCTCCATCGTTTCGTCGAACGAAATGCCCACAGAACCGTCTTCATAGGAAAACGCGGTCACCCAGGCCACAAAGCCGGGGCGTTTTTCAGGCGCGTAAACAAGCGTTTGTTCAAACGCCCCGCGCCAGGGGACCCTGTCCATCAATGGCTCGGTCATAACATGCACTCTCCCTTGCCGCTTCACAGCGCACAGAATTCTTTATCCATATACCCAAGATACGCGATCAGCCCATCCGCCAGCGCGTCGTCCAGCCCCCACCAGCGGTAGCCGTATACATAGTTCAAAGTGGGGCACAGGCTGTACTGCCCGCCGCCGTATTCCACCGTGATCGCGGCGGGTTTCATCGCTTTGTTTTTGAAACGCTGGGTGCAAAAGCCGCACCCCGTGCACCGGGCGTGGTGGGCGATGATGAACTTCTGCACCGTTTCCGGCAGCGCCCCGAACCCGCCCAAAATCTGCTTTGGGTTTTGAATGGTCAGGCTATAGCTGGCCGGGAACGAGTGCTGCGCGTTGAACTCGGCCGAAAAGCCGATGTGCGCCCGGTCGTAAAAGCCGCCGGGCGTCTGTTTTCCGTCGATGTTTTTGGCGTAGGCGATCCGGCAGCTTTCCAGATTGTGCACCTCGCTGCAATCCAGCACGGGCCAGTAGTGAAAGCCGTTTTCCCGCAGCCAGCCCACCAGCCGCTCAAACGCCGCCGGCTCGCCGGAAAAACAGTAGAACAGGGTTTCCATGCCGGTGCATTCTGCGTCATAATAGCCCCGGGCAAACCGCACAAAACCGTCCGGCTGTTTTGTCAGCTCCCGCAGCGCGCTGAACATGCCGGACCAGCTCCCCTCGAAAAGGCGCCCGTCGGCATATTTCAGCCCGGTTTCCGCCAACAACGCCGCCTGCTGTTTGGTGGGCAGCGCGTCCACGGGCAGCCGCAGCGCGCCGTTTTCCGGCGCGGCCTGATCTGCGGCGTTCCACAAAAGCCGCAGAAGCTTCAGCACCGCCGCCAGGCTTTTGCGCATATCGCGCCGCAGGTTCGGCTTGCCGTGGCTGGGGCCGGGGCACTGCAGATCATACGCGTCGTCCTGGTGCAGCTCCTTCATCAGGCGCTGTGGCTCCCGGCTCAGCAGCCAGTACAGCCGCTGCGTCCAGTGATACAGCGCCTCCCACGCGGCGGCGGGCAGGGGCGAGCGCTCCGGAAGCGCCGGGTCTATGGCCGTTTGCAGCAGAAGGGTGTCGAACATCCGGCTCTCCAGGCAGGCATACCGTTCAGGCCAGCGGCTGGTGTCCACTTGCATCTCGGCGTTCATGGCGATCCTCCTTACTTCTTCGAGCCAAACGGCAGGGCCGCCGCTTGACCTGCCTTCATCGTATATCGCAGCCCAAAAGCCCTTTGAAAGCCCGCGAACCGGTTCGCGGGCTTTCAAAGGGCTCCTGCGCCC
>OFOK01001630.1_pt1 | contig 16027 bp, 10 predicted proteins | sample 1542001 | NCBI WGS metagenome assembly OFOK01 (sample SAMN04209242, study PRJEB22552) | human gut metagenome | biome: gut; material: feces | host: Homo sapiens | place: USA: Oklahoma
TTGTGCCATATGTACGGGGAATTTTCGCCGCCGGTGAACCACACGCCCATCTCCTTGAACGCATCGACCATGACCTTGGCGTTCGCGCGGTAGTAGTTGATGACGTCCTTCACCTGCTGCTGGCCTTCGTCCGTGAAGACGGCCTCGGCGGCGCGCTGGGTGATGTAGTTGACGCCGTTGAACTTTGTGGCCTGACGGCGCGCCCACAGCGTATTGACCTTGGTGCCGTCCGAAACAAGCTCATCGCAGATAACGGTATAGCCGCAGCGCACACCGGTGAAGCCTGCGGTCTTCGAGAACGAGCAGAACTCGATGGCGCACTTTTTCGCGCCCTCAATCTCGAAAATGCTGTGCGGGAGATCGTCATGCGTGATGAACGACTCATATGCGGCATCAAACAGGATGACCGCGTTGTTTTTGAGCGCGTAATCGACCCACGCTTTGAGCTGTGCTCTGTTATACACGGCGCCGGTAGGGTTATTCGGCGAGCAGAGATAGATAATGTCGGCCTTGACGTTTTCATCCGGCATACCGAGGAAGCCGTTCTGCTCGTTTGCGTCGAGATAGATCACCTTTCTGCCGGACATGACGTTCGTATCGACATACACGGGATAGACCGGGTCCGGGATGAGGACGGTGTTATCGTCTGCGAAGATATCGACGATATTGCCGACGTCGCTCTTTGCGCCATCGCCGACGAAAATTTCGCTGAGCTTTAATGCCACGCCGCGCTTTGCGTAATAGCCTTGAATGGCTTCACGCAGGAAATCATAGCCCTGATCCGGCGAATAGCCGTGGAATGTCTCCTTGTGCGCCATTTCATCCGTTGCTTTGTGCATGGCTTCGATGACGGCCGGAACGAGCGGCTGGGTAACATCGCCGATGCCCATGCGGATAATGTGGTTATCCGGATGCGCCTCCGTATAGGCGGCGACTTTCTTTGCAATGGTCAGAAACAAATAGCTTTCCTGAAGGTTTGCGTAGTTTTGGTTGAGTTTCATGCCGGTTTCTTCCCTTCTTTTTATACTTGGACCTTTTTTATTTTCATTACCGTCTCTTATGCGTTCTTTTCCCTCTTATGGAGTGATGCGCCGACAAAGCCGAGGAATAACGGATGCGCCTTATTCGGGCGGGACTTGAATTCCGGGTGGAACTGCACGCCGATGCAGAAGTCGTTCTGCGGCACTTCCACGGTCTCGACGATCCTGCCGTCCGGCGAGGTACCGCTGATGACCATGCCTGCTTTTGTGAGCGTCTCTCTGTAATCGTTATTGAACTCATAGCGGTGGCGGTGGCGTTCATCGATATGGGAAACGCCATAGCAGCGCGCCATTTGCGTGCCCTCCGCGATCTCGCACGGGTAGCTGCCGAGGCGCAGTGTGCCGCCCATATTGATGGTGCTGGACTGGTCCGGCATGAAATCGATAACCTTATTGAGGCCGTACTCGTCGAATTCGCCGGAGTTTGCATCCGCGATGCCGCACACGTGGCGGGCATACTCGATGACGGCAATCTGCATACCGAGGCAAATGCCGAGATACGGGACGTTGCTCTCTCTTGCGTACTGTGCGGCATAGATCATACCCTCGATGCCGCGGTTGCCGAAGCCGCCCGGCACAAGGATACCATCGCAGCCCTTGAGCATTTCGGCAGCGTTTTCCTGCGTGATGAGCTCGGAATCGATCCAATTGATTTCGACCTTCGTGCCGTGCTCATAGCCGGCATGGTTGAGTGCTTCGACGACGGAAAGGTATGCGTCATGCAGTTTGATATATTTGCCGACGAGGCCGATGGTGACGGTCTTTTTGCGGCCGCGGATCTTCTCTACCATGCGGCTCCACTCGGTCATATCCGGCTCTTTTGTCTTGAGGTTCAGCTCGCGGCAGACAACGCTGGAGAAATTGTTTTTCTCCAGCATAATCGGCGCTTCGTACAGCACCGGGATCGTCATGTTTTCAATAACACAGTCCGGCTTTACGTTGCAGAACAGGGCAATCTTGTGGAAAATGCTCGGATCGATCGGCTCATCGCAGCGCAGGACAATGATGTCCGGGGAGATGCCCATACCCTGCATTTCTTTTACAGAGTGCTGGGTCGGTTTCGACTTATGCTCGCCGGAACTTTTGAGGTACGGCACAAGCGTGACATGAATGAAAAGGGAGTTTTCCTTACCGACCTCGAGCGAAACCTGACGAATGGCTTCGAGAAACGGCTGGCTTTCGATATCGCCTGCCGTGCCGCCGATCTCGGTGATAACGACGTCTGCATTCGTCTTGTGGCCGACGCTGTAAATGAAGTTCTTGATCTCGTCCGTGATGTGCGGGATGACCTGAATGGTCTCGCCAAGGTACTCGCCGCGGCGTTCCTTGTTGAGGACATTCCAGTAGACCTTGCCGGTCGTGAGGTTGGAGAATTTATTCAGGTCTTCGTCGATGAAGCGCTCGTAGTGGCCGAGGTCAAGGTCGGTCTCTGCGCCGTCCTCGGTCACGTAAACTTCGCCGTGCTGGTACGGGCTCATGGTGCCCGGGTCAACGTTGATGTACGGGTCAAGCTTCTGTGCGGCGACCTTTAACCCTCTCGCCTTTAAAAGACGACCGAGCGATGCCGCCGTGATGCCCTTACCGAGGCCGGAAACCACGCCGCCGGTTACGAAAATGTACTTTGTCATAGAACTTACCCCTTTCTTTTTTACAGTGAAACTTTTATATTTTTCTTTGACTGAGAAACCTATTTTTCTCCAATATCCTATTTCATTTTATCAAAGCCGTTTTCGGCTTTTTTACAATTAAATTTCTACGATGCCGGTAAAAACCGTGTCGGCGCTGCCGGTCATCTGCACGCCGTCATCAGTATAATTGATGACAAGGTCGCCGCCGCGCAGCTTGACGGTAATATCTTCGCCCTTTTTGCAGTAGCCGTTGAGGCACGCCGCAACGGCAGACGCACACGCGCCGGTGCCGCACGCCATGGTTTCACCGCTGCCGCGCTCCCACACGCGCATTTTTAAGGTGTGGTTATCCAGCACCTCAATGAATTCTGTATTGATACGCTCCGGGAACTTCTCAAAGTGCTCAAAATGCGGGCCGATCTTCTCGAGGTCGATCGTATCGGGATCTTTGCCGAAAATGACGCAGTGCGGGTTGCCCATGGAAACGCAGGTGACTTCGTATTCTTTGTCAAGGACGGTGATCTTCTCTTTGACGGCAGTATCACCCGGGAAATCGACCGGGATCTTCGTGGGCACGAGCTCCGCTTTGCCCATATCGACCGTGACAGTGGTAACTTCGCCGTTTTCGACATGCACGCGGCAGATTTTGATGCCGCTTTTTGTCTCGATATGCAAAACGTCTTTCTTCACGATGCCGCTGTCGTAGACATACTTTGCAACGCAGCGGATGCCGTTGCCGCACATCATGCCCTCACTGCCGTCGAGGTTATACATGCGCATTCTCGCGTCGGCTACATCGGACGGACAAATGTAGATGACGCCGTCGCCGCCGATGCCGGTGTGGCGGTCGGAAAGATAGATTGCGAGCTCGGCGTAGTTTTGAATATCATTTTGAAAGCAGTCAATATACACGTAATCATTTGCACAGCCGTGCATTTTGGTAAACGTGATCTTCTGCTTTGCCCCGGTGCCCGGCACGCGCGTATAGTGGTCGATGCCCGAGCCGTTTTCCGCTTTTTTCAAGTACTTGTTCATGGAATTTCACCGCTTTCTCTTGATTTTTTACCTTTTATCCTCTTCAAATTTTTAGAAAAAAATTCTGATTTTATTTTTAAAATGTTTTTCGGCGCTCCGCAAAAATGCGGAACGCCGAACTATTTAAAACATCAATTAGACTTCTACGACACCGTCGAAGACCTTCTCTGCGCCGCCGGTCATGAGCACTTTCTCATCGGTGTAGCGCACGGTGAGGTCGCCGCCCTTTAAGATGACGCGGATGTCCTCGCCTTTTTCGCACTTGCCGTTGAGCGTTGCCGCGACAACAGCTGCGCAAGCACCTGTACCGCAGGCCATCGTTTCGCCGCTGCCGCGCTCCCAAACGCGTACCTTAAGGGTGCGCTCGTCCACGACCTCGATGAACTCGACGTTGACGCGCTCCGGGAAGAGCGGGTTATACTCGAACTTCGGGCCCATGGCATTGAGATCCAGCTTATCGATGGACGGTGCGAACACCGCACAGTGCGGGTTGCCCATGGATGCGCAGGTGATGTAATACTCATGACCGTCGATGATGACAGGCTTGTTGACGACCATGTCGCCTTCGAGCTTTACGGGCACCTGCTCCGGGCGAAGCGCTGCCGCGCCCATATCGACCGTAATCTTGTACGCCTTGCCGTTCATCGTCATGATGCTGCAAGACTTAATGCCGCTCTTTGTCTCGATATTGATGACAGGCTTTTTCACGATGCCGTTGTCGAAGAGGTACTTTGCGACGCAGCGGATGCCGTTGCCGCACATGAGACCCTCGCTGCCGTCGCGGTTGAACATACGCATCTGAGCGTCTGCCACATCGGACGGGCAGATGAGGATGACACCGTCGCCGCCGACGCCGTTGTGGCGGTCGGACAGGTAGATGGAGAGGAACTCCGGAGAGGAAACTTCGTTTTCGAAGCAGTTGATATAAATGTAGTCGTTGCTGCACGCCGACATCTTGGTGAACGGCAGCTTGACCTTTTCTTTTTTGAGGTTGTTGATGTCCACAATCTCCGTGTTGTACGGAGTGTAGCGGCTCATCAGGCTGTCCGCGAGGGCGTTTGCGGTATCGATGGCCGTGAGGCACGGGATGCCGAGCAGCGCCGCTTTTCTGCGGATCTTAACGCTGTCGCGTGCGGGGTTTCTGCCCTTTGCGGAGGTGGAGATAATGTACGCCAGCTTACCGCTTTCAAGCAGCGTAATGGTGTTGACCGGGCTTTCGTGAATCTTATCGACAATCTTCACGGTGAGGCCGAGCTTTGCAAGCACACTTGCAGTGCCCGTCGTGGCGTAAAGCGGGAAGCCCATTTTGTCGAATTTCTTCGCGATCTCGCCGATCTCTTTCTTATCGCCGTCGCGGACGGTGATGAACACGCCGCCCTTTTTGTTCATCTTGCTGCCGGAGGCGATGAGGCCCTTATAGAGCGCCTCCTCAAGGTTGTTGCCGATGCCGAGCACTTCGCCGGTGGATTTCATTTCCGGGCCAAGCTGGGTATCGACATCCGTGAGCTTCTCGAAGGAGAAGACCGGCACCTTGACGGCCGTATACGGCGAAGTCGGATAGAGGCCCGTGCCGTAGCCGAGGTCGGTGAGCTTCATGCCGAGACTGACCTTTGTAGCGAGGTCGCACATGGGCACGCCCGTGACCTTGCTGAGGTACGGAACCGTTCTCGAAGCACGCGGGTTGACCTCGATGACGTAGATTTCGCGGTTCATGATGATGTACTGCAGGTTGATGAGGCCGATGGCCTTGAGCTCCGTGCAGAGCATTTCGGTCGTCTTGACAATCTTTGCGCTGAGCTCGTCGTCGATGTCCTTTGCCGGGTAGACCGCGATGCTGTCGCCGGAGTGGATACCGGTGCGCTCTACGTGCTCCATGATGCCCGGGATGAGGATGTTCTCGCCGTCGCAGATGGCGTCGACTTCAATCTCGGTGCCACTGAGGTACTTATCGATGAGCACCGGGTTATCCTGCTTCTGGCGCAGGATAATCGCCATGTATTCGTTGATGTCTTCATCGCCGTATGCAATGATCATGTTCTGACCGCCGAGCACGTAGGACGGACGCATGAGCACCGGATAGCCGAGGTCGTGTGCGGCTGCGAGGGCTTCCTCCGTCGTCATAACGGTGTGACCCTTCGGGCGCATGATGTTGCAGCGCTCGAGCAGTTCTTCAAAGCGCTCTCTGTCCTCTGCGGCGTCGATGCTGTCGGCGCTTGTGCCGATGATCGGCACGTTGTTTTTCGCAAGCGTCTTTGTAAGCTTGATGGCCGTCTGGCCGCCGAACGCGACGACAACGCCCTTCGGCTTTTCGATGTTGATGATATTCATAACGTCTTCGGCGCACAGCGGCTCAAAGTAGAGTCGGTCTGCAGTGTCGAAGTCTGTGGAAACGGTTTCCGGGTTGTTGTTGACGATGACGACTTCATAGCCGAGACGCTGGAGAGACTCCACGCAATGGACGCTGGCATAGTCGAACTCGATACCCTGACCGATACGGATCGGGCCGGAACCGAAAACCATGACGGTCTCCTTGCCGCTTTTGCCGATGAACTCCATCGCTTCGTTTTCACCGCCCTGCTCCGGCGTATCGTAGGTGCCATAGAAATACGGTGTGGTCGCAGCGAACTCGCCTGCGCAGGTATCGACCATTTTGAAGGTCGCTTCGTGACGGAAGGTCGGCTTTGTGCCGCAAATACGCGTGAGGGCTTCGTCCGTGTAGCCGAGTTTCTTGCCGCGCGTATACTGTGCGTGCGTGAGCGGCTGATCCTTAATCTCGCGCTCATACGCGAGCAGGTTATTGAGCTTTTCGAGGAACCACATGTCGATCATCGTGAAGTCGTGGATCTCTTTAGTGGTGACGCCGCGCTTCATGAGCTCGTAGATGGCGAACAGGCGCTCGTCCGTCGCGTCTTTTAAAATCTGCCACAGGGCACTGTCCTCGTAGTTTGCGAACTTCGGCATGTTGAGCGTATCGAGCGAGATTTCTGCACCGCGCACAGCCTTCATGAGGGCCATTTCAAACGTATCGGCGATGGACATGACCTCGCCGGTCGCCTTCATCTGCGTGCCGAGGTTGCGCTTTGCGTAGACGAATTTATCGAACGGCCACTTCGGGAACTTGACCGCCACATAGTCGAGCGCGGGCTCAAATGCTGCGTAGGTCTTGCCGGTGACGGCGTTGACGATCTCATCGAGTGTATAGCCGATGGCAATCTTCGTCGCGACCTTTGCGATCGGATAGCCGGTCGCCTTAGATGCCAGTGCGGAGGAACGGGACACACGCGGGTTGACCTCAATGACGGCGTACTCAAAGGACGTCGGGTGCAGCGCGAACTGGCAGTTGCAGCCGCCCTCTACGCCGAGCGCGTCGATGATATTGATGGCCGCAGTGCGGAGCATCTGATATTCTTTATCGGAAAGCGTGACCGCCGGGGCGATGACGATGCTGTCGCCGGTGTGGACGCCGACCGGGTCGAAGTTTTCCATGGAGCAGACCGTGATGACGTTGCCCTTGCTGTCGCGAATAACCTCGAACTCGATCTCCTTCCAGCCCGCAATGCTCTTTTCAACGAGGATCTGGGTGATCGGCGAGAGCGCAAGGCCGTTTGCCGCGACCTCCATGAGCTCTTCGCGGTTATCGACGATACCGCCGCCGGTGCCGCCGAGCGTGAACGCCGGGCGGATGATAACGGGGTACGTGATCTCTTCCGCAAACTCCAGTGCATCCTCTACCGTGGTGACGACCTTGGACGGGATGCACGGCTGACCGATGCTTTCCATCGTATCCTTGAACATCTGACGGTCTTCCGCCTTATCGATGGTCTCCGGGGAAGCGCCGAGCAGGCGTACGTTGTGTTCCTTCAAAAAGCCTTCCTTTGCAAGCTGCATGGAAAGCGTGAGGCCGGTCTGGCCGCCGAAGCCGGAGAGGATGCTGTCCGGCTTTTCTTTTTCGATGATGCGCTTGATGGTGGGCAGCGTAAGCGGCTCGATGTAAATGTGGTCCGCCATGGCGTTATCCGTCATGATGGTCGCCGGGTTGGAGTTGACGAGCACGATCTCGATGCCGTCCGCTTTCAGAGCACGGCACGCCTGAGTGCCGGCGTAGTCGAATTCCGCCGCCTGACCGATGACGATCGGGCCGGAGCCGATGACGAGAACCTTTTTAATGTCTTTATTCAATGGCATAGCTGTAAACAATCCTTTCTATACTGCTCTGGGTACTGTTTATTTTCCCATCATCTCAAAGAATTTATCAAAGAGGAACGCGGTATCGCGCGGGCCGCCGCAGGCTTCCGGGTGGAACTGCACGGAAAAAGCGGGGATTTTCTTATAGCGCACGCCCTCGCACGTTCTGTCGTTTACGTTGTTGAAATATTCGTCGGCGATCTCGGGGTCGATTGTGGAGGACACGACCGCGTAGCCATGGTTCTGGCTGGAGATGTAGACGCGGCCGGTCTCAAGATTTTGCACCGGCTGGTTTGTGCCGCGGTGGCCGTACTTGAGCTTTTCGGTCTTAAAGCCGTTTGCAAGCGCCAGCAGCTGGTGACCGAGGCAGATGCCGAAGAGCGGTTTGCCCATGTTCATAATCTTCTTGAGGTTTTCAATGACCTCGATGTTATCCGCCGGGTCGCCGGGGCCGTTTGAAAGCATCACGCCGTCAATGTTAAGGGCTTTCAATTCGTCTGCCGTCGTGTTGTACGGGCATACAATGACCTCTGCCCCGCGCTTTTCGAGCTCGCGGCGGATGTTCTCCTTGTAGCCGTAATCCATGAGCGCCACGGTGCATGTTTTCTCCGGATTCTCACGGCGCGTCATCTCGGTGACGGAGGTGCTTTCCACCGCGTTTGTCACGCGGTAGCTGTGAATCTTATCCATATCGACATGCGTAAGCTCTGTTGTGATCATACCGTTCATGACGCCGCTTTCGCGGATGACCTTTGTGAGGGCACGTGTATCGATGCCGCAAAGGCCGATGACGCCTCTTTCTTTAAAAAAGGTGTCAAGATCACCCTCCGAGCGGAAATTGGAGGGCGACTGACACCATTCTTTTACGATATAACCACAGGGACCGATGATCTTTCCCTCAAAATCGGAGGGGATCACGCCGTAATTGCCGATGAGCGGAAATGTCTGGACGACAATCTGCCCGAAATAGCTCTTATCGGTGAGCGTTTCGAGATAACCTGTCATGCCGGTCGTGAAAACGACCTCAGCCGTTACTTCGCCCGCCGCGCCGAAGGATTCGCCGCAGAAGACCTTTCCGTTTTCGAGTACCAAATATGCTTTGTTGCCCATAACGTACGTTCCTCTTTCCCTGAAATAATTACTCTTTTCTGCTGTATGCAATCTATGTCAAAGCTGCGGTGCAGCCCTGTACGCATTCATCTACGTATAGGTTTTCAGGATATTTTCCGCAACATCCTTTTTCGATGTGCGCATATCCATCGCCTGTTTTTCAATATAGCGGTGCGCCTGCTGCTCGCTCATGCGCAGATATTCCACAAGGATACACTTTGCACGCGCCACAATGCGCACTTCTTCCATTTTGGTTCTGAGCTTCTGGTTTTCCCTGTCAAAGTGCTGCCAGCGGTTCTGCGTGGCGATGAGCAGGTGAAGCGCCTGATAAAACAGCGGGCGCGAAAGCGGCTTTTGCACCGTCAATATGCCAAACGGCTCCATTTTGTCGTTCACCTGATCGAAAAGCTCCGCTTTTGCAATGACCATGACACCGGAAACGAATTTTTCTGTGATATACTCTGCCAGCTCGTGCCCGAATTCATCCGGGAGCGGTGTGTTGATAACCACAAGGTCGTAGCTGCGCCGCAAAAGCAACCGCCGGGCGTCTCCGCCGCTGAGCGCCGTTGTCATGGGCGCAAACTCGCGCGGGGAAAGCAGCTCTGTGATATACGCCGCACCTTTTTGCGTGCCGGACACGATGAGGACGCTGTGCTGAATGATCGCATTCATGCCCTGTGCCCCCTTGTTTTACACATCTGCGGGCCCGTTGCCGAACGTGCGGATATACGTCTTTACGAAATACTCCGGGAACACGTTGCGGACAAAGCTGCTCTTTGCGAAAATTTGCAGCGCTTCTTCGGCAGACTTCGGCAGCTTGCCGCAGGTCTCACGCGCAAGATCGGGCTTTGGCAGCTTCGTCTTTTTGAGGTAGCCGTCAAGCCCCGCATAAATGAGCGCAGCGTACGCAAGGTACGGATTCGCAGTGGAATCGGGTGAGCGCACCTCTATTGTGCTGCTGCCTTCCTTTTTATACGCAAAGCACCAGCGGCTCTTCTCCGACCAAGAGATGAACTCCGGCGCACCGAACGCACCGAGGCGTTTATAGGAATCCGCCGTGGGGTTCAAAATGGCGGTAATTTCTGCGGCGTGCTCCAGAATACCTGCAAGGAAATACTCGGAACAGTCACCCATCTGCATGCGCGGCGTTAGCGTGATGTGGAAGCCGTTGCCGTCCTTACCCGGAATGGGGTTCGGCGCAAACGACGCCGTAAGGCCGTTTCTCGACGCCATGGTCTTCACAACAGACTTATACGTAACGACATCGTCTGCGGACTGAATGGCAGAGCTGTGCTGAAAATCGATGATGTTCTGCCCCGGGCCGCCGCTGTGGTGCGAGCTTTCCGGTGTGACACCCATATCCTCGAGTGTCAGGCAGATCTCGCGGCGTACGTCCTCGCCCTTATCCTCCGGCGCGGCATCCATAAAGCCCGCGTTGTCAAAGGGGATAGCCGTTGCATTGCCGTTTTCATCGTTCTTGAAAAGGTAGAATTCGTTTCTTGCCCCAAATCCAAATATTATACCATGAAGTTTTGCAATGTCAACCGCTTTTTTCAAGATGCCGCGGCAGTCGATGTCGAAGCCGGTGCCGTCCGAACGGCGAATGTCGCAGAAAAAGCGCACGACGCGCCCGTGTGCGGGCCGCCACGGCAGAAGCGACATGGTGGAGGTATCCGGCACCAAAAAGAGCTCGCTGTCCGCCTCTTTTTCAAAACCCATGATGCGCGAAGCATCAATGGGAATGCCGCCCTCGAACGCAGAAGCCAAAAGGCTCGGCTGAATGGCGATGATCTTCTGTCTGCCGAAAATATCGCAGAACGCCATTTTGATGAACTTAACGTCGTTATCTGTGATAAACTCTGTGACCTCGGACTCCGTATACTGCATGCCGAACCCTTCCTTTCTTTTTTAAAAGCGCGTTTCAAACATACAAATACGCGTGAAATCCGGTGTTGCCGTCTTTCACGCTGTACCTGTTCTTCTTTTCTGCCGCATTTTGAGATATTCTGCCAAAATACAGCGTATGCTGACCGCTTTTGAATATTATAACACAAGATCGGTGTATTTTGCAATAAGACAGAACGCACAATGTTTATCGCCAAAATACACCGTCGATTTATGCAAGAAAAGAAACCTTAATTTGCAGAGAATTACAGAGGCAAAATCAGTTCGTCACATAGAGCTGCTTATACGGATTCTGCGTGTTCGGGCGCAGCACGTAGTATTCGTCGCGCAGAAGACTTTCGGCATCTGCACCGAACTTTTCCGCGTAGTTTTGAACGAGCGGCGCCGCAATCTGCATGTCTTCTTCGGTCGCCTTATGCGCCACGACCTGCTCCGGCAAATCCTTCGGCAGGTGCGCGGTGCGCAGATAAATGCGTCCGCCGTGCATGCCCGTGCCGCAGAAATTGCCGACCGGCTGGCGATCTTCACTGCCGATGCCGAGCACGACGATGATGCCGCCCGCCTGATACTCGCCGAGGAAGCTGCCTGTTCTGCCGCCGATGACGAGCACGGGTACTTTCTCTTTATACTCCTTCATGTGGATACCTGCGCGGTAACCGGCATCGCCCTGCACGTAGATGGCACCGCCGCGCATGGCGTAACCTGCCGCGTCGCCCGTGCTGCCGTGAATGGTGATCTCGCCCGCGTTCATTGTGTCGCCGGTCGCGTCCTGTGCGCTGCAATTTACAATAATATTTGCGCCGTCCAGATACGCGCCGAGCGCGTTGCCCGGCACTTCGTTCAATATAATCGTACCCGCACTTTGCCCTGCGCCGATATAGCGCTGGCCGAGTGTATATGTTTTCTGTTCCATGTTTCTCCCCCTTACTGCTGCTTTGAGAGCAGGTCGCGGCGCGTACGGGCCGTGAATGCCATGAGCTGCGGCTTTTCGCAGATCAGCTTAAAATCGATTGAGCTTAACGGCGTGCGATTACGGATAAGCGCCGTGTAGATACCGGCACGCGCCACGTCGCCAATCAGGATATAGCCCTTTAAAACATCATCTTTATAGAAAAGGATCTTGTAGTTTTCACCGTCACGGCGGACGTAGGTCTCGCCGTCATACGTGCCTGCGGTGATGATGTGCAGCCCCATGAAGCCGATGGCATTCATCGGAATCGCCCGGTCAAAGCTCGCTTTGCCGCCCGCCATGTTGATGCCGGCGGTGTTGCCCTGCATATAGGCGTTCGGCAACAGCGCCAACACGCGGTTGACGCCGGCGGAAATATCGAAGCTCTCCGCGCAGTCGCCTGCGGCATAGACATCGGGCAGTGTTGTTTTGCCGGTATCATCCGCTGCAATGCCGCGGCGCACCTCGCCGCCTGCATCTTTGACGAGCGAAGTATTCGGGCGCACGCCGACCGCAATGACGAGCACGTCAAAATCGACCGTAAGACCGCTTTTGAGTGTGGCGGTCGTGCCCGCAAACTTTGCGGCGGTATCGCCGAGGTGGAACTCGATGCCCTGCTTTTCAAGAAAATCCTTGACGATAGCGGAGCCGGTCTCATCGAGGATGCTCGGCAGCACGCGGTCGGCAAGGTCGACGACCGTGATGGATTTCACGCGCTCCTTGATGCCCTCTGCGCACTTTAAACCGATGAGGCCCGCGCCGATAATCAAAACACGGCTGTCTTTTGTAAGGACGCTTTCAAGCGCGTGTGCGTCATCGAGCGACATGAACGTGAACTTTTCGGAAACGGTATCAAGCCCCTCCATGGGCGGTACGAACGGCGTGGAGCCTGTTGCGACAAGGAGCTTTTCATAGGGTATCTCTTCCCCGCTCTTTAACGTTACGGTTTTCTTTTCCGGGTCGAGCTTTGTGACGGTCTCACCGAGCTTTGCGGTGACGTGATTTTCTTCGTAAAAGCTGTCCGGGCGGTATTTCATGCGCTCCTCATCCGTTTTGCCCTGCAATAAATAGGAAATGAGCGGGCGCGCGTAGGTGTGGTGGTTTTCGGAAGCAATCAGCACGATCTCTCCGTCTTTATCTTTACTGCGGATGCCTTCCACACAGCCGATGGCCGCAGTGGAGTTGCCGATGATTACATATTTTGCCATGGTGCTCAGTCCCTTTCCTCAAAGATGATGGCTTTGTTCGGACAGCCCTGCACACAGGCGGGCTTGCCGCCGGCGTTTTCGATGCACAGCTCGCACTTCTGCATGACGCCGGATTCCGAGGGCATCAGCGCGCCGTAGGGACATACCAGCACGCAGGTGTGGCAGCCGACGCACTTATTCTGGTCGATACAGACCACGCCGTCCTTTTTGGAAAGTGCGCCCGCAATGCAGCTTTTCACGCACAGCGGGTCTGTGCAGTGGCGGCAGGAAACCGCAAAGCTGACCTGATTGTCCCCCTCAATGCGGATGCGGGGATGAATGGTCCTGTCCTTCAGCGCCTTGATCATACTGGATTTTCCGGAGTTTGCAAAGGCGCAGTAATATTCGCAAAGATGGCAGCCGAGGCACCATTTTTCATCAACATATACTCTTTTCATGGTTACGCTCCCTTTTCTGCTTATTCGCCCGCGTGCTTGATGCCGAGAATCTGAAGCTCTTTTTCGTTCAGACCCACGCCGCGCAGCATAAGGCGGTTGCCGCGCAGCGCCTCGATGGAATTGATGCCCATGCCGCCCATCATTTCCTTAATCTCGTGCTCCCACGCGGTGACAAGATTCACAAGGCGCTTATAGCCGATGTCCGGGTTAAGGCGCTTCACAAGGTCGGGACGCTGGGTTGCAATGCCCCAGTTGCACTTGCCGGTCTGGCAGCTTCTGCACAGATGGCAGCCGAGCGCCAAAAGTGCCGCCGTGCCGATGTAGCACGCATCTGCACCGAGCGCGATGGCCTTGACAACATCGGCGCTGGAGCGAATGGAGCCGCCGACGACGAGCGAAACCTTGTTGCGGATGCCTTCATCGCGCAGGCGCTGATCGACCGCTGCCAGAGCAAGCTCAATCGGGATGCCGACGTTATCGCGGATGCGCGTAGGCGCCGCGCCCGTGCCGCCGCGGAAACCGTCGATGGCGATGATGTCCGCGCCGCTGCGTGCAATGCCGGACGCAATGGCTGCAACGTTGTGCACCGCCGCAATCTTGACTATGACGGGCTTTTTGTAGTTTGAGGCTTCTTTTAAGGAGAAAACAAGCTGACGCAGGTCTTCAATGGAGTAAATATCGTGGTGCGGTGCGGGCGAAATAGCGTCCGAGCCCTCCGGGATCATACGCGTGCGGGAAACGTCGCCGACAATTTTTGCACCCGGCAGATGGCCGCCGATGCCCGGCTTTGCGCCCTGCCCCATTTTGATCTCGATGGCGGCGCCGGCGCTGAGGTAATCCTTATGCACGCCGAAGCGGCCGGACGCGACCTGCACGATGGTATTTGCGCCGTACTTGTAGAAATCCTGATGCAGGCCGCCCTCGCCGGTGTTGTAGTAGATGCTGAGCGCTTCTGCGGCGCGGGCAAGGCTTTCGTGCGCATTGTAGCTGATGGAGCCGTAGGACATGGCAGAGAACATGATCGGCACGGAAAGCTCAAGCTGCGGGGTGATATTCGTCTTAATCTTACCGTTCTCGTCGCGCTCGATTTTAGACGGCTTCTGACCCAAAAACGTCTTCGTTTCCATCGGCTCACGGAGCGGGTCGATGGACGGGTTCGTGACTTGCGACGCGTTGATGAGGATTTTATCCCAGTAGACCGGCAGGGGCTTCGGGTTGCCCATGGAAGACAGCAGCACGCCGCCGCTGCTCGCCTGACGGTAGACCTCCATGATGGTCTCGCCGGACCAGTTGGCATTTTCCTTAAAGGTGTGGTCGGTCTTGACGATCTTCAAAGCGCGCGTGGGACAGATGGAAACGCAGCGGTGGCAGTTCACACAGCGGCTTTCGTCGGAGATCATCATTTTCAGCTCATCGTCGTAAGCATGTACTTCGTTGGAGCACTGTCGTTCACAGGCACGGCAGGCAATGCAGCGCGCGGGGTTGCGGACGACCTCGTACTGCGGATATAAAAAATCGATAGCCATTTATAGTAACCTCATTTCTCAGAGAACACAAACTCTTACTTTTTGTCCAGCGTGAAGATGACAGGCTCGCCGCCTGCGGGCGCCCAGACCTTATCGAGCGTGGGCTGAATGACGCGGATGGCGGATTCTTCACTGGCGATGTAGACCATATCTCCCTTTTCGCCGACGACCATAGAACGCAGCTTTAAGCGGTCGTTGAGTGCCATGAGGCCACCCGTAAAGCCGACCAGAATGGAGAACGGACCGGTGACGAGCAGGCCGGAATACACATTGCGCAAATACGTCAGACGCTCGCGCTCCTCCGGGTCTTTGTTCTGAATGGTCGTCCAGAACGGTGCCGCGATGACGTTTGCGACCTCTTGCAGGGTGAGGCCCTGTCGGCGTACAAGATAATCGAAAATATAGGTGATGACCTCGGTATCGGTCAAAAGGTTGCAGTTGTAGCCGTACATCTCAATGCAGCGGCGGTTCGCATCGTAGGACGAGATTTCGCCGTTATGGACAACGGAAAGGTCGAGCAGCGCAAACGGGTGCGCACCGCCCCACCAGCCGGGGGTATTCGTCGGGTAGCGGCCGTGCGCCGTCCAACAGTAGCCGGCGTATTCATCGAGACGATAGAACCGACCGACATCCTCCGGGTAGCCGACGGCCTTAAACACGCCCATGTTTTTGCCGCTGGAGAAAATATACGCGCCATCGATAAAGGTATTGACGCGGTTGACGCAGCGGGCGGTAAACTCGTCTTCATCGAGCTGGCTTTCCGCAAGCTTTGTGTGCAGCGGTGTGACGAAGTACCGCCAGATAAGCGGCTCGTCCGTGATCTGCGGAATCTTGCGGATTGGAATTTTGGAAAGGTTCACGACGTCGAAATGCTCGTTGATGAACTTCTCACATTCCTCTTTTGCTTTTACATTATTATAGAAAACGTGGAACGCATACTGTTCCGCATATTCCGGGTAAATGCCGTAGCCGGAATATGCGGAACAGTATGCGTTCCACATATT
>OFOK01001639.1_pt1 | contig 15941 bp, 7 predicted proteins | sample 1542001 | NCBI WGS metagenome assembly OFOK01 (sample SAMN04209242, study PRJEB22552) | human gut metagenome | biome: gut; material: feces | host: Homo sapiens | place: USA: Oklahoma
CAAAAAGGACTCCGTATCAAGCGGAGTCCTTTTGATTCTTATAAAAACTATTTGTTTTTATTCTGGATGTATTCGTCGATGGAAGCAGCAGCGGTTTTGCCTGCGCCCATTGCCAGAATTACGGTAGCAGCACCGGTAACTGCGTCACCGCCTGCGTACACGCCCTCGCGGGTGGTAGCCATGTTGTCGTCAGCAATCAGACAGCCATGTTTGTTTGCTTCCAGACCTTCGGTGGTGGTTCTGATCAGTGGGTTTGGAGAGGTACCCAAAGACATGATAACGGTGTCAACCGGCAGCTCGAAGTTGGAGCCTTCAACCGGGATTGGACGGCGGCGACCGGAAGCATCCGGCTCACCCAGTTCCATCTTGATGCACTCGATGGATTTTACATTGCCCTTTTCATCACCGTTGATCTTAACAGGGTTGTTGAGCAGCATGAACTCAATGCCCTCTTCTTTTGCGTGATGAACTTCCTCACGACGAGCCGGCAGCTCAGCTTCAGAACGTCTGTAGATGATGTAAACGTGCTCTGCACCCAGTCTCATTGCGCTTCTTGCAGCGTCCATTGCAACGTTACCGCCGCCGACAACTGCAACCGCTTTACCTTTTCTGATTGGGGTGTCATACTCATCGAGGTAAGCTTTCATCAGGTTGATTCTGGTCAGGAACTCGTTTGCAGAGTATACGCCGACCAGATCCTCACCTTCAATGCCCATGAACATTGGCAGACCAGCGCCGGAGCCTACGAAAACAGCTTCGAAGCCCATGTCGTTCATCAGCTCGTCGATGGACAGAACTTTGCCGATAACCATGTCGGTCATCACTTTAACGCCCATCTTTTCCAGACCTTCTACTTCCTTCTGAACGATGGCTTTTGGAAGTCTGAATTCAGGAATACCGTAAACCAGTACGCCGCCTGCTTTGTGGAATGCTTCGAAGATAGTAACTTCGTAGCCTTTCTTAGCAAGGTCGCCTGCACAGGTCAGACCTGCAGGACCTGCACCGATAACAGCAACTTTGTGACCGTTGGAAACCGGTTTCTCGGTTTCATGTTTGCCGTTCTTCATATCCCAGTCAGCAGCAAATCTTTCCAGACGACCGATTGCAACCGGCTCACCTTTGATGCCGCGGACACATTTTGCTTCACACTGGGTTTCCTGTGGGCATACACGACCGCAAACTGCCGGCAGAGCGCTGGTCTCTTTGATTGCAGAGCAAGCATCGGCAAATTTGCCCTGAGCGATCAGGCTGATGAATTTCGGGATCTGTACGTTGACAGGGCAGCCGCTTACGCAAGGCATATGTTTGCAGTTGAGGCAGCGCTGTGCTTCCTCTACTGCCATTTCTTCTGTATATCCGTAAGAAACCTCTTCAAAGTTTCTTGCTCTTACCTTTGGATCCTGCTCCGGCATAGGGAGCTTTGTCATACTCATATTAGGCATTGTGGGCACCTCTCAATCTGCAATGTTCGCTGTCATGCTGTTCCTGCTCACGGTTGGTACCGTTGCGTTTCATCAGCTCGTCAAAGTTTACCAGATGACCGTCGAAGTCAGGACCGTCTACGCAGGCAAACTTGATCTCGCCGCCAACATTGACACGGCAGCCGCCGCACATGCCGGTACCGTCGATCATGATTGGGTTGAGGGAAACGATGGTCTTGATGCCCTTTGGTCTGGTGGTTTCAGCAACGAACTTCATCATGATAACCGGACCGATTGCGATAACTGCATCGTAATCTCTGCCCTCGTCGATCAGCTGCTGGAGTTTGTTGGTAACCAGACCCTTTTCGCCGTAGGTGCCGTCGTCGGTCATTACATAGAGGTTGTCTGCTACTGCGCGCATCTCATCCTCGATGATAACGATGTCCTTGGAACGGAAGCCAGCGATCATGTCAACATGAGCGCCCATTGCGTGCAGAGCTTTTGCCTGTGGATATGCGATTGCACAACCAACACCGCCGCCGATAACGCAAACATTCTTCAGACCATCCAGATGAGTTGGGATACCCAGAGGGCCAACAACGTCCAGCAGGTATTCGCCTGCTTCCATTGCGCCGAGCATCTTGGTGGAACGACCTACCATCTGAACGATCAGGGTGATGGTGCCTTTTTCTCTGTCATAATCTGCAACGGTCAGCGGAACGCGCTCGCCCTGCTCGTCGATGCGGAAGATGATGAACTGTCCGGGGAGAACCTTTTTAGCGATAAACGGAGCCTCTACCTCAACAAGGACGACTGCTTCGTTCAACAGCTTTTTGTTTACGATTTTATACACTTGCAATCTCACCTCTCGAAAATTTTCGACATATGCAGACAGAAAAGACACCCGTTCCTTCTTCTTAAAAACGCCCGCCCCTTCTGTTTTGCCCTTTTGTCTGTCCTGCAAGGTCCCGCTGCCTGTCTGGCAGCTGCCTTGTACCCACTAAATAGTTTACCCCGAGCCTGTTAATTTGTCAACAATGAAAAATAGATGAAAAAGAAAATACCCGACGAAGGCTTTTTACCCATATTGCCAACTTCGAGCAAAAAGCACAGCAATTCGGCTGATTTTGCGTCGGAGTGGCTAAAATCGACCTGTAAAATCCCCTCTTTTTTATTTTTCTCCTACAATTTTTCCTGTTCCTTCCTTTGCTCTCGAACCAATCTGCTGTTTTGCCTGGCTCTGGCAGCTGCGGTACCATTTATTCTTTAGAATAAGCCGTCACATACAAATCCCCATAGAAAATTTCTATCCTTCCAAACTGACAGAAAAAAGCAGACCGGATGTCCGCAAAAGACTCCGGTCTGCAAAAAATTTAGATAATTTCAATGCGCATTGTCGCACTGTATTTTCCATCTGCGGTGGTTGCCCGCACGGTGGAATAGCCCGACTCAATGCCGGTAAAGACACCTCTGCCGTCCACCGAGCCATACAGACTGCCACGGTAAACACTCCATACAATCTCCTCGCCGGTGGCGTTGGAAGGAGAGAAAATCACCTGAAGCTGAATCGATTTTCCTGCCTCTACCCGTGTGGAGGAAGCTTTTATGGTGATGCCGGTGGTCTCCACCTTTTTGCCGACCACATCCGGTACCTCCGGCTGCTTGTCGGTCTTGTTCGCAGAGCTGCTGCCCGAAGAGCTGCCGCCGGTGACCTTGACCTCGATGCTGCCTCCCTGGTCGCCTGCCACCACGGTAATCTTACAAGTGCCTGCACCCACTGCGTGTACCACACCGTCCTTGTCGATGGTTGCCACATACTTGTCACTGGTGGTGTACTTGCGGGTGACCTTGTCATCTCCGGTCAGCTTGATGCCCAGCTGCTTTTCCTGCCCTGCCTTGAGGGTCAGCTTTTTATTCTCCGGGTCGGTAAAGATGATATACTTGACCTTGCCGTTGCTGCTGCCCTTGACCACAACCGTCTCGCTCACCGGTCCCGACGGACGCTCGGTGGACGAAGAGCTGCTGTTGCCAGATGGCTTGCTCGAGGAGGTGCTGCCGCTGCTGCTCGAAGAGGAACCGTTGTTGCTGCTGTTGCCGGAGGAACTGCTGCCAGAGGAGCTACCGCCCGCGCTCGACGAGCTGCCCTGACTGCTGGCAGTTTTGCCGTCCAACGAGCAAGCCGGTCCATTGGAGGCGTTCAGCTCCTTGCCGGTGCTCTGGGTGCCGGTGCGTCCGGCATATTTTGCACCCGCCGCATCCAGATATTTTTCGACTGCCTGCGCAATCTCCTCTCCCACCTGCTGCTGGTAGGAATCCTTCTGCATCTTGCTGTATTCCTTGGCGTTGCTCAAAAAGCCAATCTCTCCCAAAATGCCTACCATCTGCGGGTCGCGGGTGACATAAAAGACGTCATATTTTGCACCCCTGTCGGTGGTGGAAAGTCCATCCGCACTGGCGGAGGAGATGCGGGTTGCCAGCTTTTTGGCGAACGGATAGAAGTAGTAGCACTCCGAGCCGACCGCCGCGCTGTTGGTTTCAGAGGAGTTGGTATGGATACACAAAAACAGCGAGGAATCAAAGTTTTTCGCCTGTGCCAGTCTGCTGTCCAGCGAGGTGGTATTGTTGTAGGTATTCAGCAGATTGACCTTGGCTCCCCTGTCCTCCAGCTCCTGTGCGATGGCTTTGGAAAGCTCCCAGTTGATTCTCTTTTCCGGCCAGTTTGGGTCGATGTCATCCGCTACACCCGGGTCGCTGCCTCCATGTCCCGGGTCTACAGTGATGCGCGCATCCTCTATTCCGGTCGGATTGTTAAAGCGCAGCACAATGTTTCCATTTTCATGGTAGGCTTTGTATCCCAAGAAGCTGCCGTCATCCAACAGCTCCAGGGTCAGGGTACTGCCCTTCCAGCTTGCACTGGAAAACAACGGGTTTTGATTGAGGGATAAATCCCCCGGTGTGGAGGTGGTGTTCTGAAAATCAAACCGCAGTCTGCCGCTGGAATATTCCGGCAAATAGGAAACCGGATAATCCGACTGCAAAATCACATAGGTAAAATCCTTGTTTGCTTTGACGGTCATATTGCGGATGCTGTTGTTTTTGATGGAGATTCCTCCGGTCACCGCCTGCACATCCTCGCAGTAGACCCTGCGACCCGATGCCAGTTTATAGTAATGGCGGTAGCTGCTGCCGTCCTTGACGCTGACCTTGCTGCCGACCACATAATCCATCGTGCCATAAGGCAGCGGGTAGCAGCTGGTATCCGGGTAGATGCTGTTTTTATTGACCGGGAAGGTCAATGCCTGCTCGGACACCACCTGCACCAAGGTTCCATCCCCGATGGATTTGCTCGAGGAGGTGGACAGGCTCGGCTGATTATAACGGATGGTACCGGTATAATCGCCGCCGGAGCTGCTTGAGGAACTGCTGCTCGAGGAACTGCTGCTCGAGGAACTGCTGGAAGAATTGCCCTTGTCGTTGCTGCCGTAGGAGCCGGTCGGTCCCTGGAAGGTCAGCTTGGCGCCGGTCAGGCTCTCGGTCTTACCGTCCATGCTGGCAATAAAGACGATGCTGCCCATCCCGGAGGAGCTGACGTTTTTACCTTCGACATCATAGGAGGCGGTAAATTTTCGGTAGCCGCTGATTCCACCCGAACGTCCGGTGTTCTTTAGGGTCAGGGTTTCTCCGTTAACGGTTGCCACTACCTGCGCTCCGTCCATTGCGATTGCCACAAGGTCGATGGTGTCGCCGTCTGCCACACTGTAATTGCCCACCGGGGTGACCTCTTCCAGCAGGGTCAAGCCCGCAAACAGGTCCTCCCGCTGGCTAAAGCTGCCACTACCTGCCTGTGCGGTCATCTGGTCCCCGCTGCTTTCCTGCTCCCATGCTTCCTTTAAATAATAGGTGGTGTAGTTTACATCCTTGAGCAGTGCCTCCAGCGAATTAAATACGCTGCCGCAAAAACCTTCCTCCTGCTGTGTAATCTTCCACTGGTCGGCAAGCTCGCTGTTGGGTCCCCAGCCGTTTTCCCAGCTGCCTGCCCGCGAGGAGGCATGTCCCATATAACCGGTCACACCCGCCTGTGAGAGGGTATCGCTCCACCAGTCGGCAATCGGTTCAAAAGGAAGCTGGTCGCTGCCGGTCGCTCCATAGTTTTTGACCACCACAAAGTCTGCCAGACCCTTCTCAATCATCCCTTTGCTGTCCGCATTGTAATCGCCCAGAGAGGTTCGGGTGTAAGCAAGGTCGATTCCGTCCGGCTGTTCATCGGCAGTTGCCCACACCGGCGACACCGCCAGTCCCACCGGCAGCTCCGGGTTCTGCTGACGCACCGTCTGCACCGCTGTCTGTACCAGCAGCTCGGTGCTGCCGGTCATATATTCCTTTAGGCTGACGTTGGCGCCTGTGTGCGCATATTCATCATAGCTGTACTGTCCCTGTTCATTGAGGTACCCATCCAGCAGCAGACCGTCCAGCCCTCGCTGGGAAGCAATGGCGGCTAACTGCTCCGCACTGCGGTCCAAAGCCTTTGCATTCACCGAAGTCATGTGGTGCATTCTGCCGTCCGTTCCTGCAACCAGCGAAAGGTCGCACAGACTGTACACCGCTATTCCCTGCTGATGCGCCAGATCGCACAGGCTGCCCAACAGGTCAAAGGAGACCATCTTTGCCGGAGAGTCCCACAGCGTTCCATAGGCATTTTCGGTGCTGACAAACAGGGTGTTCAGTCCCAGTTGTGCCGCCTGCTCCACCAGCTGCTCCAGCTGCCGATAGACCTCTTCCTCATCCGGCTGCACCGATTGCTGCTCCTGCTGGAGCACTTCCCCGGACAGACGCAACTGTGCCTGCTCAATCGCAGGTGCAAGCTCGGATAAAAATTCCCTTCCGGGACTTACCTGCGCCGCTTTCATCTCCTGCGGCAGTTCAAACTGCACCGCAGACGCCTCCTGCTGCACCGGCTGCGGCTGGGACTTCTGCTCCTCCTGCTCCTGTTGAATCTGCTGCATTGCCTGTGCAACCTTCTGATCCTTTTCCTCCTGCGCCGCCGTCTGACGCAGAATCACCACTGCAAAGATTGCAAGGATGGTGATGACCGCCATCACTCCCGCTAAGGAGTTGATGATCGTTTTTTCTTTATTGTTCTTTGTCACCGTGCTGGCCTCCTGTTTCTTTCCATCCTGATGTTTGCGTTATAAAACCTCCTGCAAGCTGTCCAGCTCCTCCAAAATTGCCGGTCGAACCGACGATTCCGGCTGGAACACCGAGTTGTAGCGGAAGAGCGCAAATCCCTGATAGTGCTCCTCTTTGCGGGCAGTTTCCACCATCCGCGCCAGGATGTCTCCGCTGTTTGCCCACTCCCATCTGCCGTTGCCTGCATAGGCGTCCTCCAGACCGACCTTGTAAGGGGAGAGTCCAACCACCAGCTGGACCTTATTTTGGATCAGGTCGTTCCATTCTTCCACCGTCTGCTCATACGGGCAGGTGCTGTTTTTAAAACCAAAGTAGACCTGCGGGCAGATGTAATCGAGATAGCCCTCTTCACTCAGCCATTTTTTCACGTCGATAAACTGCTTGTTGTAGTTATTGTCCATATTACCCTGCGGACTGATGCCAAACAGCACCTCACCGTCCGCCTGCTTGACAGCTGCATACACCTGTTTGACCAGGTCGTTGACATTCTGACGGCGCCAGGCTGCCAGCGATAAGCTGCCGCCTTTGTTTTTGTACGCCTGATAGGAGGCACTGTCAAAGCCCGCGTCGGTAGTGGGGTAAAAATAATCGTCAAAGTGGATGCCGTCCACGTCATACTTTTCCACAATCTCCCGCACGCCCTCCACAATCAGCTGCTGGGCTTTTTTGCTTGCCGGGTCATAGGTCACTGCACCGTTGTAACGGATGGCATCTCCGCTTTTGAGCAGCTTGACAGCAGGATTTTTGCTGCTCAGCTGCTTGTTGGTCGCCGAGGTGCGCACCCGGTAAGGATTGACCCACGCATGAAGCTGCAAGCCACGCTGGTGTGCCTGCTCGACCATGATAGCAAGCGGGTCAAAGCCGGGGTCTGCGCCCTCTTCGCCGGTCGCCAGATAGGACCAGGGGAACAGTTCCGACTCGTACAGCGCATCGCTGAAGGGACGCACCTGTGCAATCACGGTGTTCAGTCCCAGCTGCTGGATGTTATCGAACGCCTTCTGGATATTTTTTGTAAACTGTGCTTTTCCCACACTCTTATCATTTTTGTCCAGCAGCATCGGCTTCAAGTCGAGGTAGGACAGCCAAACCGCCTTCATCTCCTGGGGCTGCTGCTGTTTTTGGGTCTGCCCGTTGAGCAGACTGTTTTTCTGCAAAGCGGCGGTTGCAGAAAGCTCGATCGCCGACGGATTTTCCATCGGGTAGCCTTCCTGCGGGTCGACAAAGTTATCCGCTATCCACAGCTGCTGGGTCTTTCCCTGCGGCTGTTTATCCTCTGCCGGCTGTGCACATCCTGCCACTCCCACCGCCAGCACCGCTGCCAGCAAAGCGCAGGTCAAGCGGAAGTTTCTTCTTTGATTGTTCATAAAACATCTCCCCTAACATTGTTTTGTCCTGTCCAAAGTATATGCCGCCCACACAGGCAGCCATTCCCATTCTGTCGACAAACTGCTCCAAAACAGGACTCTCTTCCTTTTCAATATATCAAGAATACCATACTTTTACAAAATTGACAAATCGTTTGTATAAAATTCCATAAAATTTTCTTTGTATGAACCCTTCCGACTTTTTGCTTGTTTTGCTTTTGCAAATCAGGGATTTTCCTGTTGTACAGTGCCTTTTTTTCGGACATTTGCTGCAACCCTTTTATTTTTTGTAACAAATCTCCTGTGCCGGGTAGTATCTGTCCTCATTTTATGATACAATCCATTTAAGATAATTGTCGAAATTATTTTGAGAGGAGTTTTGTTATGCTGAAACGCTTTGAGAAAGTCACAGGAAGCTATATCGAAACGATTGCCGGTCAAAAACGCTTTGCCTTCTCCCACTCGGATACTGCCGACTTTTACGACCTGCCGGAGCGCCTGCAATACAGCAGTTACCCGGGCAGCGTCCTGCGCTTTTATGACCTTGTCACAGGCAAGGTCTACCAGCCGTTTGACAAACGACAGGATGTTCTTTATGGCAATCCCGTTTTCTTAGAAGGAAAATACTACTTTTTGCAAGGGGACTTTTCCTGCAATGTCATCCGGCTCTACCAGTGGGTCCCGGACAGCTGTTTGCAGCAGGTGACCGAGCTGTCTATAAAAGAAGTCAATCTGTACAATCTGCATATCATCGGAGATTCGGTGCATATTGTCAGCCAGGATGAGCAGTTTGTCTGCTATTACCCACAAAAATTCTCCTTCCCCTTGGGCAGCAGTGAAAGCGCTATACGAATTGAAGGGGATAAAGTCTATCTGGAAGCCTGGGTAGAGGAGGGTTGGGATGCTGAAAAAAATTGTGCAACCGACCGCTACCGCTATTATGACAAGCTCATCACAAGAGATTTTGACGGCAACCTTCTATCCGAGGAGGTCGGTTCGCTTTATCAGGCTCCCGACGGAAGCTGGTGGATTGGCTAAAGCAAAATTCAACCACAAAACCACAAGCGAAAAGCCACCCGAACGGTTGTTCAGGTGGCTTTTTTGTGATATTCTTAGGATTCTTTTGGCTGTGGGTCACCCGATTGGATTCCCTGTTGTGCTGCATTGGATGGGTTTGCATCCGATGGATTGCTTTGCCGAACTTTCTTTACCTGCTGCTTTGTCGATGCAGTTTCCTGCTGTGCCTTTACATCGGCTGGCTGGCTCTGCTGCGATTCGGCGCCATCCGGCTTTGTTTCACCGGCAGGTTTCTGTGTCTGGGTCGTCTGTAAGTCGACCTTGATTTTGTACTGAACCTCTTTGCCCACATTTCCGGCGCCGTCGATTGCCCGCAGGGTGACGGCGTGCGTTCCTTCTGTCAGGATAATCTTCATGTTATCCTTGCTCAGGGTCTTAAATTCAGTCTGCTTGTCGGTTTTCACCTGCACGCTGAGCGGACTTGCCGCTGTCGCTTCCTGTGGCACACTGACGGTATAGCCGGTCACCTTGCCTCCCTGATAGATACTGGCATCCTTGCCGTTGTAAGGATTGATTGCCTTGTCACCATTCTTCAGCTGTGGAACAACGGTCGGAGCTGTCTGATCCACCGTTTTGATTTCCACCGTCTTTGTGGCGGAGTTGCCCGCTTTATCGGTTGCTGTGATGAGATAGCTGCCGTTTTCCTCTGCGGTGAAACGGTAACCGTTTCCTTCGCTGTGTGTGATGGTCTTGCCGTCCTTGGTTACCTGCACGCTGCTGATGCCGCTGCCCTCATCGGTGACCGCGAAGGTGACCTCATGCTTCTGCTTCCAGCTGGTGTTGTCGCTGGTCTGGCGAATATCAGGGTTTGTTTTGTCGATGCCATTCACTGTGACCTGTGCCTGTGCCTGGTTGCCCGCCTTGTCGGTGACAACGATCGCATACTCGCCGTTTTGGGTGACGTTCAGGATATAGTTGCCCTCGCTCAGGCTCATCTCAACGCCCGATGCGGTCACCTTGGCGATGCCGCTGCCGTTTCCATCGTTGGCTTTCAACACAATCTGGGCACTGGTCATGTTTTCGTTGTAGCTGACCGTTGGCTGCTCGACAACCGGAGGGGTGCGGTCGATGCCGCTGACGACAACGGTAGTGTACGCGGACTTGCCCGCTTTGTTGGTCGCAGTGATGGTGTAGCTGCCGTCCTCGGTAACGGTGAGCAGATAGCTGCCGTCCGCCTGCAACGCAGCTGTGTTAAGGTTCTGGTCGGTGACCGAGGTGATTTCCGTTCCGCCGTTGTCATCGACGGTCACGCGGATGGTGGCGCTGGTGGCGTTGATCTGCGGCTGCTCCGCTGCAATAGTCGGCGCAACGTTGCCTTTGATTGCTTCCACCGGAATCTGTACCTGTGTGCGACTACCCTTGCTGTCCTCTGCGGTAACCGTATAGGTGCCGTTTTCGGTAACGGTCAAGGTGTAGCTGCTGCCGCTGCCGGTAAGCTGACCCTTGTCGCTGGTCACCTTGACCTGTGCTGCGTTGCCGTCCGCATCGGAAACTTCGATTGGAATGGTCACGCTGGTCGCAGTTTCATTGACCTGCTGATTTCCCGCCTTCAAGGTCGGCTGCTGTTTGCCTGTCGGCGAGATGCTCACCTGCAATTTCTGTGTGCCGGTCACATTGGCATCCACCTTTGCCTCGATGATTTTGCTCTGGGCAAGGGTGTCGTCCGGCTTTATGATGGTAATGACCGGATTTTCCACTGTCGAAGGAGGGGTCGGAGTGGTTGTACTGATCATCACCTGCTCCGATTTGCTTCCATTGCCTGCCTTATCCACAGCGGTGATGGTATAGTTGACATTTTCCTTTGCAATAAAGGAGTAGGTGCCGTTTCCGTTTTGCTCAACTGTTTCCCCTTTGATTTCTACTCTGGCAGTTGTATTGTCCGCCGGAACCGCAAAGATGTTGCCGATTCCCGAAACTGTATCGTTTGCCTGGAAGGTAACGGTCGTTCCCTGTGTTGTGATGGCTCCCAGGGTTGGCGCGCTCTTATCCACACGAACAGCCAGCGGCATCTCTGCTTTGTTGCCCGCTGCATCATGTGCGGTGATTTCATAGCCGACTGCGCCTTCTTTATTGGCAACAAACTGGTAAATGTCGGTGCCGCTAATGTTCTCTACGCTGAGTCCCTTTTCTGTACCCTGTACCTTTACCTGTACGCTCTGCACGCCGACGTTGTCGGTGACGGTCAGGCGAACCAGTTTATCTTCTTTGTACCATGCCGAACCATTGATGCTGTCTTCTTTTGCCATTCCGATGACTGGCGGCTCTGTATCGGTCTGGGTGCTGCCTTTGAGATCTACCTTATATTGGTTGTTGACATTGCCTGCGTTGTCGGTGACCAGGATGGTGTAGCTGCCCTCTTTGTCTGCTACGAAACGGTATTTTCCGTCGCTGCTGGTTGCCAATGTGGTGGTGATGTTATTGCCGCTCACCGCTACCGACTTGACACCGGAAAGAGCATCTGCCACCTGGAAGGTCAGCGTATTGTTGTTTTCATCGATTGCTGTGACTGTCGGCATGGTTTTGTCGATGCGCACAGTGTAGATACCGGTCGCCTCGCTGGTGCCCGCGCTGCCGTCGGTAAAGAAGTAATAGTCCCTCTGACCTTCATTTTTTACGGTCAGTGTTCCGTCGGTCAGCTGCTGGCGATTTCCCCACGAAGCCGGTTTTTCATTTGGCATCTTTGCCGGACGGTCATAGGAATAAACCTTTCTGCCGCTGCCGTAGCCGGTCAGGGTAAAGGTCACATTCTGATTGGTCCAGCTGCCGTTTGGATAGCTCTGGCTGCCTGCGTTGACATAGACGGTCGGAGCAGAGATGCTGCTGCCGTATACATCCACCCAAAAGCTGACCTTGGTATCATAATATCCTCTGCGGGAGCCGGTCACCGTCACTTTGGCGGTTCCTGCACCCACTGCCTCCAGAACGATGGTGTCGTCCCGGCGGGAGCTTACCTTGACTACGCTGCTGTTGGAGGTGGAAACATCAATCGCACTGGCATCGGTGCGCACGTTGATGATTCGTTCGCTGCCTCTGCTGAGAACCTGGTCGTCGATGCTGCGGATGTACACGGTATCCCGGTCGCTTCCGCCTTCACTTCCGCCGCCGCTGCTGCTGTTTCTATAAACAGTCACCTGGAAGGTGGTGCTCTTGGAGGTATAGCCCGAGCGGGACGCGGTCACCTTGACGGTGGTGGTGCCGGCTTTGATGGCGCGCACCTTCAGCTGGAAGCCGTCTGCGGTCACCTGTGCTACGTTGCTGTTGGAGTTGGACAGCTTGATGCGGCTGGCGTTGGTGTTGACGCTGATGTAGCGCACACTGCCCTCCTCCATTTTCTTGTCCGAGATGCCCGACAGCTGCAATTTGCTGCCGGAGGTATCCTTGACCACAATCTCAAAGGAAACGGTCCTGCTGGTGTAACCCGAGCGGGAGGAGGTCACCTTGATGGTCGCTCTGCCCGGTTTTACTCCGGTCATGGTGATGTGGCTCTTGGAATTGGAATAGGTCACCTTTGCCACGCTGGCGTTGCTGGTCGTAACCTTCAGCGAACTGCCGTTGTGGTCGATGCCCACAATCTTCTTTTCCCCGATGTCCAGATACTGGTTGGAGATGCTGTGCAACGTCACCTTTTTGTCGGTGCTGCTAGAGCCGGAACCGGAGCCAGAATTGGAACGTCTGCTTGGCGCTGCGCATCCTCTGGCAGTTTCTACATACAGCGGTTTTGCGTCGTAGTAGACCCCATCGCTGTTGCAGTACAGACGGTTGATCTGTCCATAGCCGTACAGCTCGGTCGGCGCATTGGTGTAAGCATAGTTGATGATGGTATCGTCGTCATATACCACCTCACAGGCGGTAACGGTTTTGAGCTTGTTGAGCTTGAGGTTGCGCAGGGTCAGGGTGGTTCCCTTCGGCGCGTTGACCGTCACATTGGTAAAGCCGCGGCTGCCGCTGTACAGTCCGCCTTCCTCCAGGATGGCGCTGCTTTTGATGCTGACGGAGGACAGCTCGGTGTCGCGAGAAGCAAACACCCTCGCGGTCTCCTGGCTGTCTACCACCAAAGAAGCTGCATTGACGTCGTACAATTTGACCCAATCGGAGCCGCCGTTGATGTACAGCGTTCCTTTGATGTCCACATTTTTTAAGGTAACGGTATCCGAAGGCACGTTGATGAACACATCTCCGGTAAAGGTCTTGTTGGAGATTGTCACCGCACCGATGTCGATATATCCGTTTTTATAGATGGTCGATTCGCTGTAGCTGCCCTTCTTTTTAAAGCGGGCGTTCGGATAGCTGGTTCCCTTTTTCGGAACCGGCACCTGCTGGGTAGGCTGTGCCAGCGCAGTTGCCTGCTGTTTTTCCACCAGCTCGGTTCCTACCGGCTGGTAAACTACCGTAGGCTTCTGCTCTTTTTTTATTGTGCGGTCGGGAGTCAGTGCCGAGGTGGTCACTGTATGGGTCGTCTGGTCCTCTCGCGAGGACTGCTGTCCGCTGCCCGACGGCTTTGTTGCAGGCTGGGTGGATTGGGTGGATGGCTTGGAGGTCTGCGGCTCCTCTGCCTGCGGTTCCTCCTTGACCTGACCCTCTTCCTTCTCCTCGATGGTCGGGTCCACCTCTGCGGACACCTCGTTTTCATCTAAAATGTCCTCACCCGGGTCCTCTTCATCCGGTTCTGGTGCTTCCAATTCGATGGTCTGCTGCGATTCCTCCTGCCGAGGTTTAAACCAATCGCAGCCGGTCAAACCGGCAGACATCATGGTGACCGCCAGCAACACCGCAATAACCTTGTAAAACGGTCGCTCGTTCTTTGGTTTCATAGTAACGCTCCTTTCTCTTATGAAGCGGGAATTCTCCTTTTTTGATACCGCCTTATCAGGCTTCTCCTCTTGCCTATAAGACGATGAAAAGGGATGGTTTGTTACAGATACTCCATAAATTATTTCCACTATTTGAAATATCTTTTATAAAGATTATCCTCCCCTTCCATTTTCTGCTTCTGTAAATAAGGTGTCTAAAGCGAAGGGTTTTGTTGCAGGAAAATGGCAACTTTAAAATTTTTTCCAGGCAATCTTCCGGCAAACAAACAGCGGGTCAGAAAAGACCTGTGTCTTTTCTGACCCGCTGTAATCGGATGAGTGTTTCAGTTTATTTAGATTTCTCCCTGCGATGCCGCCTTGAGGTATGCGTTGATAAACGGGTCGAGGTCCCCGTCCATCACTGCGTTGATGTTGCCGCTTTCGCAGTTGGTGCGGTGGTCCTTGACCAGGGTATACGGCATAAAGACGTAAGAGCGAATCTGGGAACCCCAGCCAATCTGCTGCTGCTCGCCTTTGATGTCCTCGATGCGTTTGAGGTGTTCACGCTCCTTGATTTTGACCAATTTAGATTTGAGCATCTTCATTGCTACCTCGCGGTTCTGGTGCTGGCTGCGCTCGTTCTGGCAGGCAACGATGACCCCGGTCGGAATATGGGTGATGCGGATGGCAGATTCGGTCTTGTTGACGTGCTGACCGCCCGCACCGCCCGAGCGATAGGTATCAATCTTCAGGTCTGCCGGATTGATTTCGATGTCATAGTCATCGTCGATCTCCGGCATGACCTCCAGCGAAGCAAAGGAGGTCTGTCTTCTGCCGGAAGCATCGAACGGCGAAATGCGCACCAGACGGTGTACCCCATGTTCCGATTTCAAAAAGCCGTAGGCGTTGGTTCCGGTAATCAGGATGGAGGCGCTTTTGATGCCCGCTTCCTCTCCTGCCAGATAATCCAGCACCTTGACTTTAAAATGATGTCGCTCGCTCCAGCGGGCATACATCCGGTAGAGCATCTGCACCCAATCCTGCGCTTCGGTGCCGCCTGCACCTGCATGGAAGGAAAGGATGGCATTGTTCTGGTCAAACTCGCCGGACAGCAGCGCCGACAGCTTTTCTTCCTCGATGCGCTGGGCAATCTCCTTTAAGCTGGTGCGGATGTCCTGCAAAAAGCTCTCCTGTTCTTCCTCGCTGTCAAACTCTTCCTCGGCAGCAAGCTCCAGCATCGTCTGTGCGTCCTCGTACATCCGCACCAAATTTTCATAAGAGCCGACCTTCTCGTTGACCGTCTTTTGCTCCTTGAGTACCTTTTTGGTGTTTTCTACATCATTCCAGAAATCCGGCTGCGCTGCCTGTTCATCCAGTTGTTTTTTCTGTTCCAGCAGCTTCTGATAGCCCAGCGCCTCCTTGAGATATTCAATCTTCGGCTGCTGCGCCAACAGCTCCTGTTTGAGTTCTTCTATCTGAAGCATCTTTGCTCCTCCTGTTATCCTTTAAGATTAAAAATGACTGCCGACTATACCGGCTGGCTGTTACGGCGTTCCTGTCCGTCAAAAAACTGCGCCGGCTCAGCCTTTGTTTTTGAGCAGACGCTCCTTTGTCTGAAGCATTCGGCTTCCTCCTGTATATCCAAAAAGTAAAAAATGATCTTCCATTCTGTTTTATAAGCAATTTTCTATCCAAACCACCGCCGCATCGTTGCACAACAGGCAGTTTTACCTTTTATTATAGTAGAATCCTGCCCGCTTGTAAAGTATTCCTTGATTCTCTTTTATTCATATTTAGATGCTGGATTTTTTCTCTCACTTATAGTATACTGAATGAATATAAGTTTTTTGTCGAAAATATCGTCAAGTACCTGTGCTTTGAGTCAAGCCGTTTCTTTTTATCTGCACAGGACTGACTCAGTAAATGCAAAATGACAGGTAAAAGAAAGGTTGCGTGTATCTTATGAATTATAAGGGTGTCAGTTGTCCGGTGTGCGGACAGCCATTTCAGGAGGGCGACGACATCGTGGTTTGCCCCGAGTGCGGCGCCCCGCATCATCGTGCGTGCTACAAACAGCTTGGACACTGTGCCATGGAACAACA
>OFOK01001641.1_pt1 | contig 15933 bp, 9 predicted proteins | sample 1542001 | NCBI WGS metagenome assembly OFOK01 (sample SAMN04209242, study PRJEB22552) | human gut metagenome | biome: gut; material: feces | host: Homo sapiens | place: USA: Oklahoma
TACCGACTTTCTACACCCGGGTGTTAAGGATGGCAACATGGGGGTGTCCGGCAACTAAAGTACCGTGCTAGACAATGAAAACCACCCGGTTTTACCTATTTTGCACTTGTTTTTACATAAAATAATCGCGTGATTTACAGGGATGAGAAAAACTGCTATTGCCAGTGATAGGGTAGTGATAGAGAAAACGGGCATGTATCACAAATCAGACAATTTGAATATCAACTGATAGAAAGAAATCAGTGATACAGTGACAGAGGAAATGAGAAAAACTTGTATGATAAGGTCCTGTTTTTTCTTTGGTATATTTCATACGGTTCCCGAATTTTGATGAGGTTACCCTATGGATTACTATGGTTTTCACTCCTGTTTCTTGTTTTTCATTATATTTGTACTTCTAAGTTATCATATAAGATTGAAAAATTGAATGGAAAAATGGTCAATGAACTACTTTTTGAGCAATTATTTCGGATGTATTATGCGGAGTTGTGCCGCTATGCATCCCGTTATTTGTCAGATAAACAAATTGTAGAAGATATTGTCCAAAGCTTTTTTATTGCCGTTTGGGAAAAAGACGGTTTGACGATCAACGAGGATAACTTTTTGCCTTATGCTTATCGCTCTGTCTATAACCGCTGCTTGAATTACTATAAAGCTGAATTATCGAAAGAAAGTTTTCTGGCCTCGCTTGTAGAAGAGTGGAATGGACAAGCTGAAGAGGAGAATGATTTCCGGTATAAACAAGAAGTGCGGGAGGCTCTTCGTAAACTACCCCCTAAATGTAAACAAGTATTTCTTCTTAAATGTATAAAAGGATTGAAATATAAAGAAATAGCAGAAGTGTCCGGAATATCGGTCAATACTGTCAAGTATCATTTGGGAGAAGCTTTTCGAATTATGCGGGAAGAATTGATTGATTTACAAGGAACAGTCTTGCTTTTTATGCTAATGAAACCAGTTTTTGACGTTGTCGTGTAGCTGTTCGACATTGTCGAAGATATACGAATATATGTTCGGCATTGCCGGAAACAAATTACATGCAGACTGAATTTGTCATAGATACATGAAAAAAGTTTATTTTTTCCTACCCATTTTCCTGCCCACTGTTGTCATATAATAAAAAGGCATTGCAAATGAAGTCTGAAACGATATATGAGATCATGTTGTCTGTCCTGTCCGAAGATGCGACCGAAGACGAGCATCGCCTGTTGAATGAATGGCTTGCTTGTTCGGAAGCCAACAGAAAGCAGTTCGAGCAAGTGGGTGAACTATATCGCAGTTTCGAGACTGTCGGTAAGCAGGATGATTCTGAATATGATGTTGAACAGGCTTGGATGAGGGTACGCAACCAGACTGTAGAGAAGAAGAAAAAGTTTAACTTAAAAACTTGGTTGCCTTATGCGGCCTTGGTCGCTATTGCGTTTTCTATAGGACTCTATTTTATGAACAGACCTGCGGAGCCGGATTGGACTGCTGAGGCAGATGTATTGAAAAACATAAATCAACCGACTTTACTGTTGGATAATGGGGAACGGATTCCGTTGAAGCAGGATAGTTTTTCGATTCAGCAGGGCAATATGGTGATTCGGAATAATCTGGTTGGACAACTTTCGTATGAGTCGGACCGGGAGCAGCCTTCAGATGAAGAAAAGCTGTCTTGGAATCACTTGGTGATACCGAAAGGGAATGCTTACGAACTGGAGTTGGCAGATGGAACACACGTTTGGCTGAATGCTGAATCAGAGTTATCTTATCCGACTCGCTTTGCAGGAGAAATGCGCGAGGTCCGGTTGAAAGGAGAGGCGTTCTTCGATGTGGCTAAGAATCCGGACTGTCCTTTTGTGGTGAGGACAGATGAAGTCGCAGTCCAGGTTTTGGGAACCTCTTTCAATGTCTCGGCTTATCAGTCCGAGCAAATGGCTCGTGTCACACTGGTAGGAGGTTCTGTGGCTGTAAAAGCGAATGGTGGCGAAGAATTCCGGATTGTCCCCTCCGAGCAGTTCTGTTATAATAAGGAAAGCCGTAAGTCCGGGATACGGGTTGTAGACACGGATTTATATACATCTTGGGTAAAAGGAGAATATATTTTCAAAGATGCCGCGTTAGAGGAAATCTTTAATAAGTTGTTGCATTGGTATGATTTTACCGTCCGGTATCAAAATGAACAGTTGAAAGATAAGCGTTTTTCTTTGGTCATAGACCGGAAAATCAGTTTGGAGCAATTATTGGAGTTGATCAGTTTTACGTCGGATGTAAAATTGGAACGAAGCCAAGGAAATATCATTTATGTTAAACAAAAAAGAGAGGAGGTATGATGACTTAGATATCATGAAAACACAAAAAGGAGACAGTATGTACCAGATACTGTCTCCCGTAACAGATTACTAAACATTTTTATAACTCAGTTTAAACCTGTAAAATACAAATTTATGGAAAAAAGCAGACATGGGGCTTTTGTGTATGCACAAAAAGTCTTAAAGCACTCGTTATTTTTATTTTTACTCATCAATTTATTAAGTATTTCGCCGGATATTTCGGCATCAACAACTCTTTTAGAGCAAAAGTACACGTTGAATTTATCTTTTAAAGACGCCCGTTTGGAGCAAGTTCTGGATGCTATTATGAAACAATCGGGTGTGAAAATAGCCTATAGTAGTGATGAACTTCAAAAGGACCGGGTGGTATCGGTGGATATCCAGACTTCTGATATTTTGACAGCATTACGCTCTGTATTGGGAGACGGTTATTCTTTTAAACAAATTGAGGATTATATCGCAATCGCCCGGAAAGAGATATCCGATTCTTCGGATGTCATCAATAACACTGTTATTGATGACAGGATTTGGACTATCCAAGGACAGGTTCTTGAAAATTCAGAACCGCCTTATCCATTACCAGGAGTGAATATTCTGATTAAAGGAACATCTCTAGGGACCATTAGTGATGGTAATGGTTATTTCACTATTAAGGCAAAGAGAGGAGATATTTTGATTTTTAAATATTTAGGGTTTAAAGATTATGAGTATGTTGTCTCTCGTGCTATAAGCAACTTGACAGTCTCTTTAAATTCTGACTCCGAAGAATTGGATGAAATTGTGGTAACAGGTATTTCGGAAGAAAAAAGAGTGAACTCTGTTTCTGCCGTATCTTCTTTAGATGTGACAAAAAACTTGTCGACCAAACCGATCACATCTTTGTCCCAGTCGCTGCAAGGTGGAATCACAGGGTTGAATGTGACACAAAGTTCCGGTTTACCGGGGGCAGATGCAGCTGCAATAAAGATTCGTGGCATTTCGACTTTGGGTACAAGTGATCCTTTGGTGCTGGTAGATGGTATTCCTATGGACATGAATCAACTGGATCCGAATACGATCGAGAGTGTGACTGTTTTGAAAGATGCGGCTGCTTCTGCCATTTATGGTGCTCGTGCAGCAAATGGTGTGATTGTTGTGAAGACAAAACGTGGAACTCCTGGTAAGATCAGCATTTCCTACAATGGTTATGCAGGTTTTCAACAAGCGACCTATCTACCGGAGTTTGTTAACGCGGCAGATTATATGCAAATGGTAAATGTTGCGAATGCGAATGTAGGAGGAGCACCGATCTATTCTCAAGAAGCAATTGATGCGACGAGGAGCCATTCGGATCTTATCAAATATCCGGATACAGATTGGACTGACTATATGTATCAGACCGGTATGATCCAAAGCCATTCCGTCTCTGTATCCGGAGGAAGTAACCTTGCTCGTTTTGCCTTGACTGCCAATTATCTGGATAATGAAGCCTTGATTGATAACGCAGGTTATAACCGTTTGAATATTCGGGCAAATACATCAGTCAGTTTGTTGGACAATTTGTCGGTCAATATGGATTTTAATTCGTATCGTACAAACAGGCATGAGCCTTTGCAAGCCGTGCTTAATTATTTGTATACAACACCTCCGAATACGGTAATCCATTATCCGATGAAAGAAGGAAGTGATATTTTATATTATGGAAATCGTCCGGAGCAGCGGAATCCAGCAGCTTTGATGGAAAAGGGGGGTGTCCGTACTTATTTAGGAGACAATATCAGTATTAATATTGCTCCGCGTTGGGAAATTATTCCGAACCTGATTGTCCGTGGGCAATATTCTTATCGAATAAGTAGTGGAGCAACAAAAGAAGAAAGAGATGCTTATAACTTTTTCGATTATAATTCAGGTTCTTTTCTACAAACTTGGGGAGCTATCCATAATGCATCCAAAAGTCGTTCCAGTTATTATTATTTAGGGGGAACCGTTGAATATACCTTGGAGAAAAATAAACATCGGTTATTTGCTATTGGTGGGTATAATCAGGAACTGACAAATAATGGTGACTGGGATCAGTGGGCTATGAGTTCCTTCTTTGCAAAAGCAAATTATACATTTGATAACCGTTATTTGTTGGAAGGTACGGTGAGACGTGACGGTTCCTCCCGCTTTGGACCGGGAAACAAATTTGGAGTGTTCCCCTCTATCGGTGCTGGCTGGAATATTCATGAAGAGGCATTTATGAAGTCGACGAAAAATTTTTTGAATGAATTCAAACTGAGAATGTCTTATGGTTCATTAGGAAATGAGAATATCGGACTTTATAAGTATCAGACATTGATAAATGCGGGAAATGGTAATGAAACGGTCTTCGGGAATCCGGATATAACTTGGGAAACGGTTCACATGTTGGATGTAGGAGCTGATATCCGTTTGTTTAAAAACTTGACCGTAACGTTCGATTATTATAATAAGTTGACGACAGATATGATCATAACCCCACCTATTTCTTATATCGGGGGAATCAGTGCAGCACCCTTGAATTCGGGCAAAGTCCGTAATAAAGGGTGGGAATTCGATGTGAGTTATAATAAACAGGTCACTAAAGATTTCGGATTGAATATACATGCTGGTTTGACACATAATGAAAACAAGATAGAAGATCTTTTTGGTGCACCTTATGATAATGGAAACAGGATTCATCAGATAGGGTATGCTTTGAATAGTTACTTTATTTATCCAACGGATGGTCTGTTGCAAGAAGACGATTTTACGAAAGATGCTGCAGGAAATTGGATTCCCAAAGAAGGTGTTGTGATTTTTGATGGACAGAAACCGGGAGATATCCACTATTTGGATACAGATGAGGATGGTAAGATCACAACGGATGACCGTGTTATCAGTGGAGATGATCAGCCAGATTTGAACTATTTTGCTAATATTTCTTTGAATTATAAAAAGTTTGACTTTGAAATACTTTTCCAAGGGGTTACAGGAGTTGATGGTTATTATTCTGGTCCCTATGCCTATGGATTGAATACATCCGGTGACGGTCAGACACCGTTAGCAGTTCAAACAGATTATTGGACTCCGGAAAATCCGACTGCAAGATATCCTCGTTTGGCTCCTAATTCTTCTTATGGGAATAATGATCATACATCAGATTATTGGCGTTTTGACGCAAGTTATTGTCGCGTTAAATATATTCAGTTTGGGTATACTTTTGACCAAATCGGATTGAAAAAGATTGGAATGTCTAATATTCGTTTATATCTGAATGTGCAGAATCCGTTTACAATTGCAAAAGAGGATTTGGTTGATCCGGAAAGTCGTGGACAAAGAGGCTCTTATCCGTTGGTTAAGACCTATTCGGCAGGTGTAAGTTTGAATTTCTAATATAATGATAAAGTAAAGATGAAAAAATATAGTAAGAAAATAATGAAGGTAATCTGTCTGATTGCCGTAATGATAAGTTGTTGTGGATGTGAAGATTTTTTAACACGTAATCATCCGACTGAAATATCAGATGATAAGTTTTGGGAAACGATGAATGAATGTGAAAATGCTTTAGGACAATGTAAGTTATGGATGAAAGGAGGGCAGTCTGAGACAGAGTTAGGATTGATGTTTTTGGAGGGTGCTACAGACAACATGTATTTCTTTGCTAATTTTGATCAACGTATAGTTCAATTAGGAAATGGCTCTTTGGTACCTCCTACTAAAAACAATGATCCAACAAGTTGGGAAGTTGTTTTAGATCAGTGGTCTAATAGTTATACTTATATTCGTCGGTGTTGCCGATTCTTGGAACATGTTGATAATGCCTATTTTGCAGATGAATCGGAAAGAGCACGTATGAAAGCGGAAGCACGTGTGTGGCGTGCTTGGTATCACATCCGCCTGCTGAATTATTATGGACGGCATGACGGGATTCCTATCGTGGATCATGCTTTGAATCCAAGTGATATTTACTTGGCGCGTAATACGGTACAAGAATGTCTGGATTTTATCAATCGTGAATTGGATATGGTTATAAATTCAGAAGATCTGCCGTTCGTTTGGGATGAAGGGCGTCGGAGCAGAATGTCCAGATCGATCGCTTTAGCATTAAAAATGGATGTCAACCTGCAATTTAAACAATATGAGCAGGCAAAAGCAGCAGCAAAGGCGTTGATCGATTCAGGGGAATTTGAACTGTATTATACATCTTCTCAGGATAATGATCCAGGCAGGAATTATCGGGATTTGTTCCGTTATCTCGGCGAACAAAATAAGGAAAGAATATTATTTAGAGACCAGGGATGCAATGATATTTGGTTCCGTAATATGGGGACAGTCATGGGGGGGCAAGGTGTAAGTGCCCCGTTGAAGTCATTGGTTGACGTTTATGAGACGATTGATGGAAAAACGATTCAGTCTCTTTCGGCTGAAGAACGTTTACAGTATGAACGGAATCCTTTATATAAAGCGCGGGATCCCCGTTTGTATGCAACTGTGATGATGCCAGAAGACAGCACTTCCATTTCTAATTATGTTTATCATCCGTTTGATCCTAACAGTAGTGATTTTGTTGGAAAAACAGGAGCCTCGCGTTCTGGATATATGTTGAAAAAATACTTGGATGAACAAGATCGAGCTACGGGACGAGGAACACTTGACTTTATGATTTATCGGTATGCCGAAGTCCTGATGGATTATGTGGAGTGTCTGATTGAAACAGGAGACTGGCAAAATCCGGATGTGGAGAAATATATTAATATGATTCGAAATCGTGCTGGAATGCCAAATGTGGATAAGTCTGTGTATAATACTCAAGAGAAGGTACGTGAATTGTATCGCCGTGAACGTCGTATCGAGTTTGCATTCGAAGGAAAGCGTTATGACGATATTCGTCGTTGGGGAATCGGGAATGAAACGAATCAAGGTACAATTTATGGAGCATGGAATCCTAATGAGGGTTCTTATGTGACGATTGAAACACGTAATTGTGTTTTCCCGAAATTCGATTCATGGCCTTTACATCAGCAAGAAGTAACCGCTAATCCGAATATCAAACAGCCCACGGGTTGGTGATGTCTGGTGTGGAAAAACAATCTCTTTTCTGAAAGGGGAAGAGATTGTTTTTTTGCTTATCCAGCCAGTGCAGACGTAATGAACATGTAGATCATCATACCTATAATATCGTTTGTGATGGTGATAAACGGTCCGGTGGCCAAAGCAGGGTCGATCTTCAGTTTATCGAGAGTCATGGGGACCAGTGTTCCGAAGACACTGGCGAACATCACGACCGCAAACAGGCTTAAGGAAACCGAAGCGGTGATGCCTCTGTCGCCTAACATAAAGAAATTATAGATAAATACGACTAAACTGATGATGCTGGCGTTAATCAGTGAAACGACAGACTCTTTCAAGATCTGAGGCAGAATGTTCCCTTCCTTCAAACTGTTGTTGGCCAGGCCTTGTACCACGATGGCGGAAGACTGGATACCAACATTTCCGCCTGTTCCTCCAATCAACGGAATAAACAGCGCCATCTTGGGGTTGACGGCAAAATTCCCTTCGAAATTACCTAAGATCAGGGAGTTCCCTATTCCGCCTATCATACCGATCAGGAGCCAAGGAAGGCGGGCGGCCGTTTGGGTGAAGACATTATCCGAAGTTTCCACATCCTGCGAGATACCGGATGCCAACTGGTAGTCACGTTCGTGCTGTTCGCGGACTTCATCCATGACATCGTCGATGGTGATACGTCCGACGAGACGCCCGATGCTGTCGATAACAGGTAGGGCGACCAGGTCATATTTTTCGATCGTCTCGGTCACCTCTTCGATACTGTCACTGTCGCGGACGGAGATCGGGTCTTTTTTCATCACATGCTTGATCTTCGAGACGGAAGGATTAGTGATCAGCTTCTGCAGGGGGAGGACTCCGCGAAGGCGCTCATCATCGTCAACTACATAGACGTAATAGATCTCATCCATGTCTTCAGCTTGCTTGCGCATCTCGTCGATACATTTGGGCATACTCCAATTCTCGTTCACCACGATCATTTCGGTACCCATCAATCCACCGGCAGTGTCTTCATCGTATTTCAAGAGGTCGACGATGTCACCCGCCTGCTCTACGTCTTCGATGTGCGAAAGAATCTCTTCCTGGGTATCTTCGTCCAACTCACGCATCAGGTCTACAGCGTCGTCGGTCTCCATATTGTCCACGAAGCGTTTGGCAATCAGTTCGTTCGGAAGTTCTTTCAGCAACTTGTGACGGTCTTCTTCATCCAGTTCCATCAGAACATCCGCTGCCTTTTCACCATCCATCAGCAGATAGAGGTAGATAGCTTCTTGCAAATCAAGCTCCTGGTACAGTTCGGCTATGTCTGCCGGATACAGTTCGTCCAGTATCTCCTTAATCTTAGCATCATCCTTCTCCGTGATGATGTCTTTTAGATGGTCTATATATTCTTTCGTCAGTTCAATCATGCTTTGGAGAATTTAGGATTTATGATTTATGATTTGTGAAACAATGCAAGCTCCATAAGTCATAAATCATAAATCTGAAATCATAAATCTTTTAAGTTTCGCTCCGTTATCAGCGTCAGTTCCACGAACTGCTCTACGGAAAGCTGTTCCGGTCGTTTGTTAAAGATCGGGAGCGAATAATCGGGACAATCCTTACCCAGCAGAGGTTTCATGGAGTTGCGCAATGTTTTGCGACGTTGGTTGAACGAGGTTTTGACAACCGTCTTGAAAAGCTTCTCGTCACATCCCAACGATTTTCGGTCATTGCGCACCATCCGTATCACCGCACTCTTGACCTTTGGAGGCGGATCGAATACATTCTCGCTGACCGTAAACAGATATTCCACTTCGTACCAGGCCTGTAGCAGGACGCTCAGGATGCCGTATGTCTTACTGCCCGGACCGGCAGCAAGACGTTCGGCCACCTCTTTCTGTATCATACCCGAACAGCAGGGAATATGTTCCTTGTAGTCGAGCACTTTGAAAAATATCTGACTGGATATATTATAAGGATAATTGCCAATCACACAAAACTGGTCCGGAAACAACTTGCCGAGATCCAGACGCAGAAAGTCTTCGGCCAAAATCTTGCCTTCCAAGACGGGAAAGTTCTGTTCCAGGTAATCGACCGATTCCATATCCAGCTCCACTACTGTCAGATCGTGTCCTTTTTCCAGTAAGAATTGGGTGAGGACGCCCATCCCTGGGCCAATTTCCAGTACAGGTAACTGCTTGTAATCGGACAATGTATCTGCAATACGCTCAGCTATTTGCAGATCTTTCAGGAAATGTTGTCCTAATGCTTTTTTGGGCTTAACTAATCTCATCCACTTCTTTGGTGTAATGTGTTCGTATTTAAATATAATGCTTATCTTTGCAGGCGTACAAAAATACAACAAATAATTTAAAGTCATCTACGTATAATGGATTTTAAAGCAATTCTACGCACGTTTCTCAAGATAATTCTCCCGCTTGCATTCGGTTGTTTACTCCTTTGGTATCTGTACAGTAAGATGGATATTGGCGAGATCTGGAATGTGATTCGTAAGGGGGTCCGCTATGAGATTATTCTTTTTTCCCTTTTGTTTGGCTTGGGAGCCAATATTGTCCGGGGATTGCGTTGGGGACTGCTGATTCGTTCGTTAGGTGATAAGGTGAAGACCTGCAATGTGATTTATGCTGTGTTGGGGAATTATGCTGTGAACCTTGTGCTACCACGTGTCGGTGAAGTCTGGCGTTGCGGGATGATAACCAAATATGACAAGATCCCGTTTACCCGCCTGTTGGGGACGCTGCTGATCGACCGTGTGAGCGATACCATCATGGTCGGGCTGATCACAATGTCCATCATTATCTTCAATTTTGATTTTTTCCATAGTTTCTTTGCGAAGAACCCTGCGTTGCTGGATGGTTTTCAGTCCATGTTCAACTCGATATGGATTTATGTGGCCGGCGTAATTTTTATTGCCGGAATTTGGTTTATATTCACATATATGAGTAACTTTACGCTGGTCAAGAAAGCAAAGTCGATGTTGCAGAACATCTGGGATGGAATGAAGAGCATCTGGCTGATGAAGCGTAAAGGTCTTTTCGTTATTCAAACCCTGTTGATCTGGACAGGATATTTCCTGTATTTCTACATCACTTTCTATGCTTTCGATTTTACCCGTGATTTGGGTGTGACGGTCGGTCTGATCGCTTTTACGATGAGTAGTATCGCTGTGGCGGTACCCGTGCAGGGGGGGATTGGTCCGTGGCATTTTATGGTGATCGCCACTTTGATGTGCTTCGGAGTAAAAGAAACCGATGCTGCGGCTTTTGCTCTGGTGGTGCATACGGTGCAAACTGCCTGGCTCGGAATTACGGGACTGTTTGGTGTGGTGGCGCTACCTTTTGTAAACAAAGGAATTGACAATGGACAATTGACAATTGACAATTAAATGCCCGGTTGTCCATTCGATATATAACATTAATTATTAACCTAATTGTCAATTGTTCATTGATTAAGTTGTCAATTGTCAATTAAAACGCAGTTTTATTTATGTCCGCAGAAATCAAAAATCTTTCTCCGCAGCCAGTTTGGGGTTATTTCTATGACCTTACGCAAATCCCTCGTCCGACCGGACATATGGAGGCTGTAACCCGTTTTATGGTAGCTTTTGGTAAAGGATTGGGATTGGAAACTTTGCAGGACGAAGTGGGAAACGTTTTGATTCGTAAACCGGCTTCTCCGGGAATGGAAGGACACAAAACCGTGACCATGCAGTCTCACCTCGATATGGTTCCGCAGAAGAACTCTTCGGTAAAACATGATTTTCTAACTGATCCGATCGATGCTTATATAGATGGAGATTGGGTGAAAGCACGCGAAACGACATTGGGTGCTGATAACGGTATGGGTGCTGCTTTTGCTATGGCTGTCCTGGCGGACAAGACATTGACGCACGGTCCTCTGGAAGCCCTTTTTACCATTAACGAAGAAGTGGGGATGGATGGCGCAGTCGGTTTGAAGCCGGGTTTCCTGAAAGGGGAAATCCTGTTGAACTGTGATTCGGAGGAAGAAGGCGAGTTGTTTGTCGGTTGTGCTGGTGGCGCCGATCTGAATGTCTCCATGCAATTTAAGGAAGATACTTATATTCCGGAGGGCGATGTTGCCGTGAAAATCAGCCTGACCGGCTTGAAAGGCGGTCACTCCGGTGTGGATATTCATTTGGGACGTGCGAATGCGAATAAGCTGATGTTCCGTTTCTTGAAAGAGGCCGTACGCGATTATGGGGCTCGTCTGTCATCTGTCGACGGCGGTTCGTTGCGCAACGCTATCCCGCGTGAAGCTTTTGCCGTAATAACAATTCCTGGAGATAATGTGGAAGCTCTTTGGGAGCTTGTGTCCGATTATCAGGAAATGTACCGCTACGAATATAAGGGCATTGAACACAATATTAATTTTACGGCCGAAATGACCGATATGCCGGCAACTCTGATTCCGGAAGAGATTCAGGATGATCTGATCAATGCGATAGAAGGTTGCCAGAACGGTGTGATCAGTATGCTGGTCGATTTTCCGGGTACGGTCGAATCGTCTACAAACTTGGCAATCGTCAAGTCCTCGAACGAAATGATCGAGATTCAAATTTTGGTTCGCAGTTCGTCCGAGAGCCGCAAGGAAGCTGTTTGTTCGAGTTTGGAAAGTATTTTCTCTCTAGCCGGGGCGAAGGTGGAATATTCGGATGGTTACGGCGGATGGCAGCCGAATATCGATTCGCCGATCCTGAAAATCATGCAGCAAGCTTATTTGGATTTGTACGGAAAGAAGCCGGAGGCTAAGGTTATGCATGCCGGTCTGGAATGCGGTATCATCCAGGAATCCTACCCCGATATGGACATGATCTCTATTGGTCCGGACTTGCAGCATCCGCATTCTCCTGACGAGCGTGTAAGCATTCTGTCTGTTGCCCGTACGTGGGACTTTATTGTTACGACGCTTGCGAGAATCTGATTCGTATATACATTATATAATAATATAATAGGAAGCTTCCGGTGGATCTTTTTCATCGGAGGCTTTTTTGTTGCCACAATGTCAACTGTGAAGTTTTCTTGCGTTGTGCATGCTGAATGATCTCCTTTCTCGGTATGAAAAGTAGGAATTGTATGTATATTGAGGATATGTATATTGTCTCGTAGGTGATGTTTTTTTGTTTTTTTGCGGGAAAACTCTTTTTTGCAAGTTTGGCAATTTCGTAATATATTGATTATTAGGTGTACTTATGATCTTGAAAGGTACACGCGTACGTATGTTTATGAGGGTAAAAATAGGTAAAAAATGGGATGTAATTAATTTTATATCAACAAGATAGGTCCCTAAAATAAAATGACTAAAAAAACGTACGTTTTCATTAGTCATTTTATAGGATGATCTCAAAGAGGGATTTATAGAACTGAATTTCATTATATATAGTATTATTAATTAAATTATTAGATTATGAACAAAAAGTTTTCTACTCTGGTGGCTAGCGTTATGTTGGCTGCATCTGTATCTGCGGGAGCACAGACAAATCCTTCCGGAGAATACAAGTCGGGAAGTTCTTATCTGTTGGGTAATGGAACTGATTTCATTACTGTTGTTGGCGATATGGTTAACGGCTATACTTTGAAGTTTGCTGATGCCAATGCTATTTCTGGCTTGGAAAGTGTAAACAAAGCTTTATGGACAGTAGAAGTCCAAGAAGGTGTACAAGGTGCTACACCTAAGTTTGTGTTTATCAATAAGAGTACAGGCATTCCTTTCGCCCTTGATCTTTCTAAAGCCGTTAAATGTGGTGACGCTCTTCCTACTGGATATCAGCTTAAATTGAATGCTGGCTATTCAAATGATTGGTATAATGGTTTGAATGCGCATGAAATTACAACGGCTGCTCCTTTGATGACTTATTTCAAGGCCGGTTCTGACTCTGTAGCTTTTATCCATAAAGCAGGTGGTGGTGAGTTGGTTTTGTTGAAGGCTACAACAGAAGACATGAAGAGTCAAGCATTTAAGATTCAGCCTTACAAAGCTAATGAAGTGGTTTTGACTGCTGAAGATTTGAACACGAATCTTCGTTCTAACCCTGATAAAAATGGATGGTTCTCTCTGAATTTTGATCCGGATGTAGTTGAAAATACTTACGACAATATCTTTACGAAAACAGAATTGCAGGCTGAAGAAATTAAAGGAGGAACAAATGTGTATTTGAAAGCCAAAGGCGTAGAGGTTGGAAAAGCTAAAGCTCAGGGATATATTGTTGTTGATACAGCTTATATCAAGGGAACTGAAAATAACAGAAAGTTGATCAGTTTTACACATGCAGCCTTCAATGATGCTAAACGTTTACGTGGTTCATATATGTTTAAATTTACTTATGATCCAACAGCCGACAGTATGTCAATTAAAGTTGATAGTTATTATGATAAGTCTGATGCTCAAGGCACTAATGGCTCTTGGTGGACTGAGTTGAATAGTTATGACAGTGATAGAGGTGATGGTCGTTATGTTCGTTTAGCAGAATTGACAAAGGTTCGTGAGTTGACATTAGGTAAAAAAGCTGAAGTGAATACTCGTATCTATACGGATCTTTCTGCATCCAAGTATATCCCGACAACTTTGGAAAGTGGTGTTTATATGATTAAACTCAATACAAACAAACCTTGGGAGAAAAATTTGAATGGCGCTTATAAGATTGCTAAGTTAAACGGTACATTTACTTGGGAACTGGAAGAGCGTAATGAGCGTTTCGAACACATGCCGGCAACTCATTGGATCGTTGAAAAACAGGGTAATACTTCCACTGCTGCCGTTAAGGTGACGAACCGTGAATTCCAGGATATGAATTCATATATGGCTGGACAGTTGTACAAGGTTGAAGGTAGCGATGCTGTGTTCTTCTATAACTACGGTTCTATCGATACATTGCAGTTTGTAAAGGTGGATGCAGAAATTGCAGCAGATAAGTATTTAGGATACAAACATCTTACAGATGAAGAATGTGCTGCTCGCGTTTACTCTTTCAACTATCTGCATGGTTTGAATATGGATACTTATTTGAATGTTCCGGAAGGAAAGGATTCAATTGTACGTGTTGATGAAAAGGGTGGTAAGGCTTGGTTCCAGTTGGAAAAAGTAGTTAAGGAGGATTCTTATGGTTCTCAGGCTGCAATTACCGGCGTAGCCAAATTGGTTCGTGATGTATATAGAATCAAAGTTCGTGATGCACAGAAGTTGGATAAAGATAACCTGTATTTGCGTTATGATTCTGATTTGAAGAAATATGTGACTACAGAAGATGGTGATGCTGATGTATTCTTCTTGAAAGAAAACAATGAAGTTGAAGGTTGCTATTATGCTTTGATTCAAGCTAATCTTATCGATACTTACGATAAAAACAAAAAGCATACCGGAACATTAGTTAAAGACCATCTAATAAAAACTTACGAGTTGAACTTGGAGAATGAATGGGTAGAAGTAACACATGATTTTAAATCTTCTGCTTATGCTTCAAGAAAAGTCTCTGTTGATGACAATACATTGGATTTGACTCAGAATAGCGTAGATAACGATGGTCAGGAAGTTCGTGTATCAGCTTTCGCTATCGCTCACAACGAATCTCCGCTGTATCGTCGTTTCAATGTGGCTGATTTGGAAGAAAATGCAAATGATGCTCCTAATGTCATGAAATTCTTCCGCATCAATTCTACTGAAAAAGAATATCTGTATGAAGATTTCAATAGCAAATATTCTGCTGGTAAAGGCACTGGTTTCTTAGGCGTTGAAGGTAAGGGTGACAATGTAAATGCTGCTATGTATGTAGATACTGCTTATGTAAACAGAAATACGTTGATGCCTCAGTATTTGATCGCTGTTGGTCCATCTATCGTGGAAGGAGATACTACAATTTGTGATGTTTGCGGTAAGTTAGATTGCGATCACTCTAAAGTAACTCGTGGTTATACGGAAGGTCGTTACCTGATCAACTTGATCGACTCTGTTAAGAAGTATGACAATACGGCTAATAAAGACAAGTACACTTGGAACCAGACTTATAAGAGACTTGCTTTCGTACAAGCTCGTCATATGGGTGATAGCTTGATTATCATGACTCCGAAACCGACTGCTGCTGATACAATCGACTTGGCTGGCAACAAGCATAATCCTGCTGCATTCTCTTTCCGTCTGTTGACCGATGAAAACAATAACTTCTTGATCGAATCTGAATCTTGGAATAGCAAGAATGAAGAATTCGAAGGTGGTATCGCTCCGACAGGTAAAGGCGGTTGGATTAAAATCCAGAATGGTGTTCCTGTAATTGTGAATGTTTCGTATGCAGAAGCCGCTCGTCAAGCTGAAATTTTCAACTCTGAGGTAACAGATGAAAAGCCGACAGACAACGAAGAAATCGCAACTTCTGAAGTAACAGTTATCGCTGGTGTAGGTCAGGTAACAATCGCTAATGCTGCCGGTAAGAAGGTTGTTGTTTCTAACATCCTTGGCCAGACAGTAGCTAACACAGTTATCACTTCTGACAATGCTGTAATTGCTGCTCCTCAGGGTGTAGTTGTAGTAGCTGTTGAAGGCGAAGAAGCTGTTAAGG
>OFOK01001658.1_pt1 | contig 15810 bp, 14 predicted proteins | sample 1542001 | NCBI WGS metagenome assembly OFOK01 (sample SAMN04209242, study PRJEB22552) | human gut metagenome | biome: gut; material: feces | host: Homo sapiens | place: USA: Oklahoma
CTCCTTGCGGATACAGTATTCCACTGTCTGTCCCATGAAAGAGTTGCGGTATTTCAGAGACCGTGGTAACACAGGTCGTATGAGTTATCCACACTTTCCACATAATTATCAACATATTGTGTATTGCTGTATTGACTTCTACTATATCTTGTGTTAGAATGATATGGTAAAAGGTACAAGTATGAATGGGTGCATGATTGCACGAGGTTATTTAAGACCTCAAGCAGTCATGCACCCATTTTTTGTATGCAGAAAGGAGGAAGGAACGTGGCACATCAAATTGACGAGAGCAAGCCGAAGTATCTAAGTCAGACAAGATTTATGAGCGGTCGGCGCATTATCAAGACCAGCGTAACAGAAATCACGGACGAAAACGTGGTCGATGTTCTCCGCAAGGCTCTCGCTACTCACGAGTTGAACCGCAGTGAGATTGACTACCTGTGGAAGTATTACCGTGGAGACCAGCCAATCAGAAACCGTGTCAAAGACGTTCGCCCCGAAATCTGCAATAAGATTACCGAGAATCGTGCAAACGAAATCGTGTCCTTCAAGGTTGGGTATCTGTGTGGCGAGCCGATTCAGTACGTCAGCCGCAATGGTGGCGAGGAAATCGTAAAGCAGATTAACACCCTCAATGAGTATATGTTCGCAGAGGACAAAGCCGCTCAAGACCAAGAGCTTGTCGAGTGGCAGATGATTTGTGGTACGGCGTTCCGTCTTGTCCTTCCCGATGAACCGGGTGAGGAAGACGAAGCTCCTTTTGAGCTTTACACTCTCGACCCGAGAGACACCTTCGTTGTGTATTCAAACGAAATCGGTAACAAGCCGCTGATGGCGGTTAAGTACAGCAAGGACGATAACGAGATTTTCCACTACTCGATTTACACCGAGAATCGCTATTACCTCGTGGACGGAGACATTTTGGTTGAATCCAAACCTCATGCCCTCGACATGATTCCGATTATCGAGTACCCGGGAAACAATGCTCGTCTCGGTTCTTTTGAGATTGTGCTTCCTCTACTGGACGCAATCAACAATGTGGAAAGTAACCGTATGGACGGTATGGAGCAGTTGGTACAGGCTTTTATCAAGTTCATTAACTGCGACATTACCAAGGAGGAATACGAGGAGTTCTTACAGCTCGGCGCAATCAAGGTCAAGTCTGTTGACGGACAAGCCGCCGATGTTGGTGTAGTCACCACAGAGCTGAATCAGACACAATCGCAGACCCTAAAGGACGATTACTACAACGCAATGCTCACTATCTGCGGTATGCCGAACCGTAACGGTGGTTCTTCCACAAGTGACACTGGTTCTGCCGTGTTGCTCCGTGATGGTTGGTCTGACGCAGAAGCTCGAGCAAAGGACAGCGAGAATGTCTTCAAGCGAGCAGAAAAGAAAATGCTAAAGCTGGTTCTTCGTATCTGTCGAGACCTCGGCGGTCTCACGCTCAAGTTGAGTGACATTGATATGAAGTTTACTCGCCGTAACTACGAAGCCATTCAGAGTAAGTCTCAAGTCCTTATCTCCATGCTACAAGAGCCTAAGATTCACCCACAGTTGGCGTTCCAGCATAGCGGAATGTTCTCTGACGCTGAATCTGCTTACACCATGAGCATGAAGTATTACGAGGAGCAACAGGAGAAAGCCGCTGAACTGGCTAAGAAGACTGCTCCCGATGATTCCGGGGACGATGATAATGACCCGGATAATAACGATATTTAAGCGGTAAACCGCTATGAATATAGGCAGAGAAGCCTTAAATCGCAATAGTCAGAGAAGACTTAAACCGCAAAACATTGTCACAGAAGACATTAAAAGACAGGAGGATTTCAACATGGCAAAGATTGACATTAGCAAGATTGACGGCTATGCCGACATGACCCCGGAACAGAAAATCGCCGCTCTTGAAGCATTTGAGACCGAAGACCCCGATTACAGCGGATATGTAAAGAAGGACATTTTCGATAAGACAGCTTCCGAGCTTGCGGCTAAGAAGAAGGAGCTGAATGAAAAGCTCACCGAGGACGAGCAGAAAAAGCAGAAGGAACAGGAGGAACGTGAGGAGTTACAGTCCAAGTACGACAAACTGCTCCGTGAAAGCGAAGTTTCCAAGTTCAAGGCGAAGTTGCTCGGCATGGGTTACGAGGAGAAGCTGGCTGACGCTACCGCAGAAGCAATGGCTGATGGTGATACCGAGAAGGTCTTCGCAAATCAGAAGAAACATCTTGAGAATGTCGAGAAGAAGGTTCGTGCGGAAGCCCTTAAAGATACACCGAAACCGACCCCGGACGGAGATTCCAAGACAATGACCCTTGAGAAGCTCCGCAAAATGTCTCCACAGGAGCGTTATGACTATTCTGTGAAGAATCCCGAGGACTATAAAGCCCTCTACACCAATAACGATACAGGAGGTAATGAGTAATGGCTCATAAGATTTATGACAATTTCTATCTCTCCAATGAGGTAGAAGACCAGTTCAATTCCCACCTCGATTTACAGCAGTTCTGTACTGTTGATAACTCTCTCGTGGGTACTGCTGGTATGAAGCGCAAGATTAACGTCTACAAGGCTACCGCTGGTACGGAGAAGCTGAAAATGGGCGAAGGTAATACCAAGAGCATTGAGGTTTCTTTCACCCCGGAGGAGTACGAGATTCAGCTCGCACAGAACAAGTTCCAGTATTATGACGAACAGGAAATGACTGACCCTATGCTCGTTCCTGTCGGCACTCGTCACATGGGTACTGATATGTTCAATACCGTAAACGGCGATGTGTACGGCGAGTTCAAGAAGGCTACTATGGTCGTTCCTACTGCGAAGATTGACTTCGCCGCATTTGTGGACGCCGTTGCCAATCTGAACATCGAAAGCACTGATAATCAGCCGGAGAAGGTTGCTCCGCAGACTTTCGCTTTCGTACACCCGGGCGATACTGCCGAGCTTCGTAAGAACCTCGCAGAAGACCTCAAGTATGTGGAAGCGTTCGCTCGTGCTGGCTACATCGGTACTGTCGGCGGCGTGAACATCTACACCAAGAAGGACGCTACGAAGGGTACTATCGTGGTTGCTACTCGACAGGCAGTTACCATCTTCAACAAGAAGGGTGTCGAGGTTGAGACTGACCGTGACGGCGATATTCGTCAGAACACTATTTGGTCTCGTAAGTATTACCTTGCGGCTCTGACTGACGCTACCAAGGCAGTCAAGATTTTCAAGGGTACTGCTACTGCCACTGCGGACACTACGGTTTCCGAGGGCAAGGTTTACTACGCTAAGACTGACAACGGCTACATCGTTGGTAAGCCTAAGACCAACCCGAAGACCGAAGGTTTCTACGAGATTGCCTAAGTAAAGGAGGTGGACAACATGACCGAGGAAGAAAAGCTGATTGCTCTCAAAGCGATGGTCGGTGGTTCGGACAGTGACGAAGTGCTGTCCACCTATCTTAAACTGGCTGGTCGTAAAATCATCAATCGAGCATATCCGTATGATTCCAGCGTAACGGAAGTTCCGGCGCAGTACGACACTCTCCAATGCGAGATTGCCGCTTATATGCTGAACAAGCGTGGTGCGGAGGGTCAGACCTCTCATTCCGAGAACGGTATCTCCCGAAGCTATGAAAATGCAGATGTTCCGTCCTCCATGCTCAAGGTGGTTACTCCTCATGTGGGGGTGATTAAATGAGAATGATGGAACGAAACAAGAGCAAATTCTTCTACGCTCTGTACAAAGAGAAAGTCCCTAAGACGGACGAATACGGAAATGTTACAGGGGAATATGAAATCATTCGAGATAACCCGGTAGAGTTCTCCGCTAATATCTCTGCCGCCAAGGGTGAAACAAGCACCCGACAGTTTGGAGAAAGCGAGAGCTATGACAAGGTAATTGTCATGGGGACGGACGCTCCCCCTATTGACGAATACACAGTGCTATGGGTCGATAAAACGCCACAGGTTGATGAAACCGGGGCTTTGGTTACAAACGATGATGGTGAGGTCATTACTCCTCACGATTATATCGTCAAGAAGGTAGCCAAGAGCTTGAACAGCGTATCGGTTGCGATAAGCAAGGTGACTGTCAGTGGGTAGGAAAGTTATCTCATTCGGATTGTCAACGAGTGAAATCAACCGAGCTATGAAAGAGCTGGCTGATTACAAACAAGAAATCCTTAGAAAAACAGAACTCCTCCGAGAGAAAGTAGCCGAACGGCTGGCTGATGAAGCGAAAAGCGGATTCAGCGGTGCAATCGTTGACGAGCTGATTCTCAAAGGAGGGCAAACTTCTCCACGATACGCACAAGTCGATGTGTCGGTTGACAATCGAGGGTCGGTTACTGTCGTTGTCGCAAGTGGTGAAGACGCTGTGTGGGTTGAGTTTGGTGCTGGTGTCTATCATAATGGCTCTCCCGGTTCGTCCCCTCACCCTCACGGTGCGGAACTGGGAATGACAATCGGTGGATTCGGTAAGGGTAACGGCAAGAAAGAGGTTTGGGGATTCTACGAAAATGGCGAATTGAAGCTGTCTCGTGGTACTCCGGCTCGTATGCCGATGGCTCTTGCAATCACCACCGTTTGCAATGATATTCAGTCTATCGCAAAGGAGGTGTTCGGGTGATTGACATTGAGACAGAGGTATTCAGTATCGTGTCCGCAGAGGTGCGAAAAAAATACCCGAAAATCTATATGACTGGCGAATATGTCAAGTCTCCACCTTCCTTCCCTTGTGTCTCTCTCATTGAGACAGACAATCAAGTTTATCGAAACACTCGAGATTCCGGGTGTATCGAAAACCACGCACAGGTGCTTTACGAGGTGAATGTCTACTCTAACAAAACGAGCGGCAAGAAAACTGAATGTAAAGCAATCATCGCTCTCATTGATTCCAAGATGGAAGCACTCGGTTTCACACGAACCCTTATGAACCCTGTTCCCAACGAGGAAGACGCAACGGTTTACAGAATGGTGGCTCGATACAGGGCTATCGTCTCTAAAAACAAAACTATTTATAGGAGGTAAACAAGCATGGCTATTAGCACTTACAAGATTTTTCTCATGCAGAAGAACACTTCCGCATGGGAGAAGCTGATTGACATTAAGGAGTTTCCCGACCTCGGCGGTGCGCCGGAAATGCTGGAAACTACTACTCTGTCTGACAAAATGCAGACCTACATTCCGGGTATTCAGTCCCTCGATTCTCTTGAGTTCACTGCGAACTACACTCTCGAGGAGTACAAGAAGCTGAAAGCACTGGAAGGTACGGAGAAGGAGTTCGCCGTTTGGTTCGGTGGTACGGAAGCTGGCGATACCGTCACTCCTACTGGTGACAGTGGTAAGTTCAAGTTCAAAGGCTCTCTGTCTGTTTATGCTAACGGCGGCGGCACGAATGAGGTTGTCGAAATGACTATCACTATCGCTCCGTCTACTGTTATCAGCATGGACGCAGAGTAAGGAAAAATAAGGAGGATAAATCATCATGGCAAAGCAGTTGAAATTCACTTTCAAGGATAAAGAATATGTCCTTGAGTTCACTCGCAGAACGGTTACGGAAATGGAGAAGAAGGGCTTCGTTGCGGCAGAGGTCGAGAACAAGCCTATGTCCACTCTCCCGGCACTGTTTGAAGGTGCGTTCCTCGCACATCATCGTTTCGAGAAGAAGGAAGTTATCAACGAAATCTTCTCCCACATGACGAACAAGGAGGAGCTTATCGGTAAGCTGGCAGAAATGTACAATGAGCCGATTATGGCACTGGTCGAAGAACCCGAGGAATCCGAGGGAAACGTAAGCTGGACAGCGAGTTGGTAAGTGATTCGCTGTTGACAGATGAATCCGCTAACAAGGGGAGCGAGCGTGAGAATCGCTCTGCTCCCCCTTCTTATTCGGAGATTTTTCTCGCAAAGTTCCCCTATTACTTATCAATAGGCATGACGGAAGAACAATACTGGGATAGAGATTCCACTCTCGTGAAGTCCTACCGCAAAGCGGAGGAGCTTCGCAAAGAGAGGGTCAATCAAGAAATGTGGTTACAGGGTATGTACATCTATGACGCTATTTCTCGTCTGTCCCCGATTCTTCGTGCTTTCGCCAAAAAGGGAACGAAAGCCCAACCTTATGTTGAGGAAGCATATCCCATCAATAAAAAGACGGTGGAGGAAGCAGAACTCAAGAAGGAAAAGGCTAAGTCTGAAAAGGGTCTGCGCTATATGCAAGCGTATATGGTACAGGCAAATAAGCAGTTACAAGAAAGGAAGTGAGTTTTATGCCTACTACAATCGAACAACTCGAATTGGAAGTTCAGTCGAGTTCCACCTCGGCTGTCGCTGGTATAGACGCTCTTTCCGCTTCTTTGTCCAAACTCAAAAATGCAGTTAGGGGCGGTATCGGATTAACAAGCGTTGCAAATCAAGTACGCAATCTCGATACCGCCCTTAAAAGCATGGATAGTTCCGGGGCAGACAAGATTGACAAGCTCGCTTCCAGTTTGGAAAAACTGAAAGGTCTCGGCAGTCTCAAGATTTCGTCTTCCATCGGAAATCAGCTCCAAAATATCGGTAGTGCCGCCGCTTCTCTCACTGGTGTAGATTTCAGTGCTATGGAGAAGCTGGGTACAGCACTTCAACCGCTGAACAATCTGAACGCTTCCGGGCTAAAGTCCACAATCAATGCGCTCAATAAGTTACCGAAACTGGCAGACACCCTCGACAACATGGATATGACTAAATTCACAAGTCAGATTCAGCAGTTGTCTACGGCTCTTGCTCCGCTGACAAATCAGCTCAATGCAGTAACTTCGGCGTTCAATCGTCTTCCTACGAACATTCAGAGAGCTATTACCGTCACAAACAGAATCTCGCAAGAGAACAATAAGGCGGCAAATAGTTACATGAATCTGTATGCCAAAATCAAAATGGCGATGGGTGTTGTTCGTACTGGTGCGAGAGTAATCGCTTCGTGGATAACACAGTCCAACCAGTACATTGAGGATTTGAACCTGTTTACCGCTTCTATGGGTGAATATGCAGAGGAAGCACAGAAATACGCAGAAGCAGTTAGTGAAGCTCTCGGTATCGACCCGGGCGAGTTCATGCGAAATCAAGGTGTGTTCAACACCATCATTACAGGTTTCGGTGTGGCGAGCGATAAAGCGTACCTTATGTCCAAGAACCTCACACAGCTCGGCTACGACATTTCTTCGTTCTTTAACATTTCGTTCGAGGACGCAATGCAGAAGTTACAGTCCGGCATTGCTGGTGAGCTTGAGCCGCTTCGTAGACTGGGTTACGACCTGTCTGTTGCAAGACTGCAAGAGGAAGCTCTTGCTCTCGGTATCGAGAAAAAGGTCTCTGCTATGACACAGGCTGAAAAGTCGCAGTTGCGTTACTACGCAATTATGACACAGGTAACTACCGCTCAAGGTGATATGGCTCGTACTCTGAACGCTCCGGCTAACCAGCTTCGTGTTTTACAGGCACAGGTTACGCAGTGTGCAAGGGCTTTGGGTAATATCTTTATCCCGGCTCTGAACGCAGTATTACCGTATGCAATCGCTTTGGCGAAGATTGTCCGTATGCTGGCAAACTCTATCGCAAGTCTGTTCGGATTCAAACTCCCGGAGGTAGATTATTCCGGCATTTCTGCTGGTGCTTCTGCGGTTGGCGATTTGGCTGACAACGCCGGGAACGCTTCCGATGGACTGGGAAAAGCCGGGAAAGCGGCTAAGAAGCTGAAAAATGCTCTGCTCGGTATTGACGAGCTGAACGTCCTGTCTAAAGACGATAGTTCCAGCGGAAGCGGTAGCGGCTCGGGTGCTGGTATCGGCGGTGGGGATTTAGGCATTGACCTTCCTACCTACGATTTCCTCGGTGACGCAATCACTTCCAAGGTTGACGAAATCGTTCAGATGATTAAGGACGCTATGTGGGAAATCACGGCTGTTATCAGCGGATTCTTACTGGCAATCGGTACTATCCTTGTTGTCACAGGTGCGAACATTCCTCTCGGTCTCGGTCTCATGGCTGTTGGTGCTGTCGGTTTGGCGGCTACGGTAATGGCGAACTGGAACGGAATGTCGGAACGGTTGGCGAAGGTACTCACCATCGTTACCGGGGTGCTGGGCGGCTTCCTGTTGGCTATCGGTGCTTTCCTTGTATTTTCGGGTGTCAATGTACCGCTCGGTGCTGGTCTCATGGTGGCTGGTGCGGCGGCTCTCGGTACTGCGGCTGTAATTAACTGGAAGTTCCTCAACGGAGACCTGTCGAACGCTCTGTCCATTCTCACGGCAATCGTGAGCGGTGCATTGCTGGCTATGGGTGCATTGTTCGCTTTTACTGGCGTTGATGTTCCTCTCGGTATCGCATTGATGGCGGCTGGTGCTGTCGGCATGGTTACAGCAATCGGTCTTAACTGGGATTCGATGTCCGACCCTCTCCGTAGGACAATCGGTATGCTCGAAACCATTGTTGGAGGTGCATTACTGACATTCGGTGCAATTCTCGCTCTGACTGGTGTAAACGTTCCTCTCGGTGTTGCGATGATTGCCGCTGGTGCTGTTTCTGTCGCTTCGGCAGTAGCTTTGAACTGGAACTCCTTAACAGGTGATGTTCAAGAATCCGTACTAAGCATTGTGGCTATCGTGAGCGGTGCTTTAATCGGTGTCGGTGCAATCCTCGCTCTGACAGGAGTTGCAACCGGGCTGGGTATTGCGATGATTGCCGCTGGTGCTGTCGGTCTTGCCGCAACGGTCGGTTTGAATTGGAATAGTATGCCGGACAGTATCAGAAAGGTTACTACGAAGATTCTTCTCATTGCTGGGGCGGCTTCCATTGCCATAGGTATGATTCTCGCTTTCACAGGAGTTGCAACTCCTCTCGGCGTAGGTCTTATCCTCGCTGGTGCGGCGGCTCTCGGTACGGCTGTGGCTCTTAACTGGGAAACTTTGACAAACAAGCTAAAGGGCGTAACTACTAAAATACTTGCTATCGCTGGTGCGGCGGCTCTTGCAATTGGTATTATCCTGTGCTTCACCGGGGTTGGTATTCCTCTCGGTGTTGGATTGATATTATCGGGTGCGGCGGCTCTCGGTACAGCAGTAGCTATTAACTGGGAAACCATCAAAGAAAAAATCAAGGGAGTTTTTACCAAGATTAAATCAATGGCTGGTTCTCTCGGCAAACTTGCTATCGGTCTCATGTTGTGTCTGACAGGTGTTGGTATTCCTCTCGGTCTTGCTCTCATTGCCGATGGAGTTAAAGACTTCGCTACTGGAAAACCTGTTAGCTGGGGTTCGATGGTGAGCGGAATTAAGGAAGCTCTCGGAAATATATCTGACGAGTGGAACAAATTCAAAAAGAAGGTTACGAACAGCAAGCCTGTTCAATTCCTTGCCGAAGTAAAAAACAATGCTTCGGAATGGTGGGACAACGTAAAGGATTGGTGGTCTGACAAAACGAAAGACGGTCTCTCTCTTGAAACTGGCGTAAAGCTCGTGAAAGATGGCTGGTCTTCTGTGAAGAACTGGATTGGTAACATTCCGGCTGTGAAACAGGGTGTTGGGCTTCTGAAATCCGGCTGGTCTACCGTGAAAAACTGGATAGGCAACATTCCTACCGTAGACCAAGCTGTCGCACTCGCAAAGAGCGGCTGGCAGACGGTCAAGGGCTGGATTGGCAATATCCCGGGAGTATCGCAAGCAGTAAGTCTTGCGAAATCCGGCTGGAACTCTGTAAGAGAGTGGGTTGGTAATATCCCGGTTGTCAGTCAAGGAATCTCGTTGCTGAAATCCGGCTGGACAACGGTTAAAAACTGGGTCGGCAATATTCCTACTCTGTCCCAAGCAATCAATCTCATTAAGAGCGGTTGGCAGACAGTAAAGGGCTGGATTGGTAACATTCCTACTCTGTCCCAAGCAATCAGCCTTATCAAGAGTGGTTGGACTACGGTTAAGAATTGGATTGGAAATATCCCGGTTCTTTCTCAAGGTATCAGCTTACTCAAGTCGGGTTGGACTACGGTTAAAAACTGGATTGGTAACATTCCTACGCTTTCGCAAGGAATCTCGTTGCTGAAATCCGGCTGGTCTACCGTAAAGAACTGGATTGGTAGTCTTCCTGTTATCGCTCAAGGTATTTCGCTTTTCAAGTCCGGGTGGACAACAATTCAGAACTGGATTGGTAGCCACACCGTAGGTGTCGGTATCTCTCTATGGAAAAACGGTTGGCGTTCTATCTCGAGCTTCGTTGGTACTTCGGTATCTGTCGGTATCTCGCTTTTCAAATCCGGCTGGACTTCTATTAAGAAGTTCTTCGGACTGGCGAACGGCGGTATCGTTGGTGCAAACGGCGGCGTGAAGATGTTCGCTTCCGGCGGTATCATCACTCCGAATATGTGGAAAGCAATGCCGAAATATGCTGGCGGCACGAACCGAGCGCATGGCTCTATGTTCGTTGCTGGTGAGAGCGGTGCAGAGTTGGTAGGTCATGTAAATGGCACTACCGAGGTGCTGAACCGATTCCAGCTTGCTTCTGTCATGCACAGCTCCATCGTAAGCGGTATGGCACAGTTCTCCGGGTACTGGCAGTCCATGTCTCGAGACATTGTGACTTGTGCGAACGGTATTATCAATGCTGTTGTCGTAAGTACCGCCGGAATCAACGATAACCTCGTGCTGGCTTCGGCAAGCGGTTATGACCCTTATAACTCGCTGGCACAGACGGTGTACGAAGATTCCAAGAAATCCTATGACGGTGCATATTCCGATGATTCGTGGTCTCGCAATATGCGTGAGTTCTACCACGAGTATGTCGAACCTACTCTCAAGGAAATCGCTACCGATACCAAGAGACAGGCAGACAAGAAGGAACAGACCATCGTAAAGGTCGGCAACCGTACAATCAATGACGCTGTTACCACGCAGAAGGAAGCGAACGGTTTCAGCTTCACCGAGTAAAGGAGGTGTGTAGCGATGGCATATTTAGCGATAAATGGTTATGAGCTACCACCTTGTAAACGAGGTGTGAGCGTGGTCGTAACCACCGTAGTTGACAGCGGACGAGACGCTAACGGTGCTGTTGTGGGTCAAAGAGTTGGACGAGACCAGTACAAGATAGATGGGCTTGAGTGGGCGTGGCTCACGGCGGCTCAATGGGAACGGATTCTCTCTATCTTGAGCAATTTCTTCGTCTATGTCGAATTTAATGACCCGGTAACAAACAAACGCAAAACCGTAAGAATGTACTGCGGAGACCGTACAGGTGAACCATACTGGGTTACAGAAGACGGTACTCCAACGCATTATCGGAATTGCAAGGTAAATCTTATCGACACTGGCGAGTAAAGGAGGGGTTTTATGCAGAAAGTATCGAAAGCATACAAGGAAAGCATGAAGTCCTCTCTCCGTGAGAGAGCATACATTATGATTTCTTTCGGACTTGTGAACCAAGAAGCACAGGCGAAAGCTACGGTCGATAATGGCAGTTATGCCTACTACTCGAACAAGGACAACATCTTCGGAGAGCATATTGACGATACGGTATATGCCACTCTTGAGGAGGAGTTCACGAAAGTAGATGGCTCTATGTTCTTTCTCCCTCGGGCTACCGAGGGAGGGAGATACTATGATACCGGGATTGTCTCGGACAAGTTGGTTTCCGAAGCTCGATGTGAAGTGGTTATCAGCTTGAACACAATCGCAACGGATTTCAAGGGTCTCACGATTAACTTCGGTGAGAATTACCCGGTTGATTTCGATATTGTCGGAAGCACCGGGCAGACCATTGAGTTTAGAGGGAATACGAAATCAAAGTGGAGTACCGAGGAAGTATTGGAAAATACGACCTATATCAAGCTGGTGTTCTACAAGATGAAGCACCCTCAAAGCCGCTTGCGTATCTACTCTATCATGTTCGGTTACGGACTTGTGTATTACAACGATTCTGTTATGAGTTCTTCTCTTGACAGTTACGTTTCCCCTATCGGGGCTGACGTTCCGCAGTTCGATTTTTCGGTCACGCTGAAAAACTACGACCACTACTTCAATGTGGACAACCCGAACTCGGCTATCAACTACCTCGAGACAGGACAGGAAATGGATATTATGTACGGTTATCAGACCCCGGGTTCAGACACTATCGAGTGGATTCAAGGAAACCACCTGTGGTGTTCTGAATGGGAAAGTGACGATAACACGGCTACAATCCGTTGCCAAGACATTTTCCGAAACATGGACGGTGAGTATGTGAAGGGTCTGTATAGTGCCGCTGGTAAAAGCTACTACGCACTGGCAGAGGAGATTTTGAAGGACGCTGGTATTTCCGAGTATTACATCGACCCACGTTTGAAGAAGCTCTACTCTAACAACCCGATTCCGAGAGTGAAATACAAAGAAGCATTGCAGATTATCGCAAATGCCTGTCGATGTGTTCTCACCCAGTCTCGAGACGGCAAGGTTCAAATCAAGTCGAATTTCATGCCGAGTGCTTCCATCGCAACCAACGGCGAGGAGACCTACTCCAATGCCGCAAACGTGCTGACGGACACACCGAAGGTTGAATACGCAACCCTCGCCGAGAATTACACCCCTATCGATGGTACGATGTTCTTCCTTCCGAGAAATGGCAAAGCGGCTCTGACAACCGGGTATGTCTCGAAGGAAATCTCCGGGGCAAACGGAACATTCACAAAGAATCCTGTCGTTACTATCACGATGGAAGCGATTCGAGCTTATTACGGTTTGAAGCTGGTCTTCGGTACAGCTCTCCCGGCGGCGTTCACAATCAGAACGTACAAGGGTGGCGAGCCTGTAAATGAATACCCGGTTGAGAAAGATGAAATCAACACCACTTCGATTATTCTTCGAGATTTCGATGATTTCGATGTGATGAAGATTGAGTTCACCAAAACCGCAGAACCGTACAACCGTATCGTGCTGAACTATTTCAGTTTGAGCGATGTTGTGGATTTCACCATGAATCGCCGGGACATGACCTCCTCCCCGAAAGCTATCAAACAGGAGCTTATCAAAGAGGTTATCGTCCCATGTTACACCTACCAAGAGAATAATCGAGAAGAAAACCTTGTCTATGAGGACATAGATGTAGTCGCTGGTGAGGTCGAGACATATTACATTCAAGACCCTTCCTATGGTTATAAGGTGAAGCTCGATGAAGTCGAAGGCAAGGCAACCGTAGTGGCATGGAGTAACTACTTCGTTACCATCAAATTCAATGTCACTGGCTCGTTTAAGCTCGAGGTACAGGGCTATCGGTACAAAATTGTTGAGAAGTACGCTACGGTGTCTCTCAATGCTCGTGGTAAGACAGTCAAGTGGAAGAATCCTCTGATAAGTAATACCACGATGGCGAATGAGCTTGCCGCATGGCTGGCTGATTACTACACAGCCGGAATCGAGTACGAATACGATACTCGAGGAAATCCCGAGCTGGACGCTACCGATATTGTGTACCAAGAAAACGAGTTCCACGATGGTATGAGGGTAAACATCTACCGTCACACTGTCAATTTCAAGCAAGCATTTTCGGGTCGAGTAACCGCCCGAAGGATTGGAGGTTAAAATGTCGTGGTCTACACCGAAAACCGATTGGAACGGCGTGACTGTTGATGGTGTTTACACCGGGGACAGATTCAACGCAGTGGACTTCAATCGAATTAAGAACAACCTCGAATACCTCCGTGAGTTGGCTATCAAGATGTATGACGAGTTCGCTATTCAGTCTGTCGGAAGCGATAAGACCGTAAAGGACTACTTCTATGCTGATGAAATCAATGCACTGGAAGCGAACCTCGTTACCATCAATACCAACAGTCTCAAGAGGTCTTACGGCACTGCTCCTACCTATGCCGCCAATGGTAATACGATGGATTTCAAAGAACTCAATCGTTTGGAGGGAGCAATCCTCGACCTTTACGACAGGCTCACCAATGAGAGTGAGGGAAGGAGGATATTCACATGGAATTTTGGTATGAAGGGAGGGTTATAAATGGCGTGGAAATTACTTCCTACTGATTATACGGACGCTGTTTGGAGTGGACTGAAAAAGTACACACAGGTCGATAACTCCGATGGTACGGTATCGTTCCAAGACGTTACGACCTACACCAGCAAGGAGAAATCCTTCTTCGGTGCAAAAGACGCTAACCGTATGAACGAAGCTCTGAACTACATCATGTCTATGCTGGAAAACGGCACGAACTTGTATGAGGAGTTTCAGACCTACTTCACCACGCAGAAGGAGCTTTTCAAAAGCTCGGGTGATAGTTCTTATCAAGAGCTGACCCAGTATTTCGTCAACCTCAAGGCACAGGGCGATTCGTCTTTGGCACAAATCGAAAAGACCTATGAGGAACACATGAGTACCTACGAGGGCGAGCAGACTGCGGCATTTAACACATGGTTTGCTGGTATCAAAGGTAAGCTGAACGAGGATATTGCTGGAAGTCTGCAAAATCAGATTACCGAAGTAGACGAGCGTTTGGCGGCACTGGAACACATGACCTTGAAGAACCTTTTCACTGTACCTGTTGCGATTGACAACACTGGTACTACGCTTCTTGCTGACGATTTGGGTAATGCAATCGTGGCAGATTGGAAATATAAGGAGGAATAAAAATGAGTGCAATCAGTATTGAAACCAAGAAAGTGACGGAACTCACGGCGTTCACCACACCGACCGATTCGTGTCTGATTCCGATTCACGATGGCACAGGCTTGAAGAAAATCACCTTTGCCAATTTCAGAGCCAAGGCAGTTGAGGGTACGGAAGCGAAAATTGCTCCTCTGCTCTTTAACAACGCCGGGGCGCACAATGCAATTTACCGTGGTAAGTCGCTGGGTAGCACCGTGACCACCGCCCAGTATGCCGCTCCACGATTCTTTTGTATCGGATACTGTCCGCCAGGCGCAGAGCAGGAAATGGGAAGCCCGCTCTTCGACGACCGGGGTATCTCCAAAAAAACAGGCGAAAAACGCCAAATTATGGAGGTAAACAAAATGGACAAGAATGCGAAGCACTATCCCCTGAACGTGACGATGCCTCAGCACTGCGCATATGTGGTGCGCGATCTTCCTCAGGCTACCGTTGAACAGCGCGAGCGCGCTCTGAACGCTACGCACTGGAATGAGTTTGCATTCCCCTCCGGCATGCTGACTGTGGATATGCTGTCTGACTCCGGTACCACCGCAATGACCAACCAGCAGTGGGCAACCCTGTTCCTGGGCGACGAGGCCTACGGCCGCAACACCGGCTACTATGTGCTGCTGGATACCTTCCGCGACATTTTCGAGCGCGGCGGCGAGAAGAACTGGAAGAAGATTCTTGATCTGGTTCGCACCGATTGCCGCGACATCGAGAAGATGATGGACGAGGTTTATCTCTGCGAGTACGAGGGCGGCCTGTTCAACGGCGGCGCTGCTCAGATGGAGCGCCCCAACGCCTTCATCATCCAGCAGGGCCGTGCCGCTGAGTCCGTCCTGATGGAGATCGTGAAGAAGATCCTGGCCCAGCGTCATCCCGGCAAGGTCTTCACCATCCCCTCCAACGGCCACTTCGACACCACCGAGGGCAACATCAAGCAGATGGGTTCGGTGCCCCGCAATCTGTATAACAAGGAGTTGCTGTATGAGGTTCCCGAGGGCGGCCGTTATGAGAAGAACCCGTTCAAGGGCAACATGGATATTGAAAAGTTGGAGCAGCTTATCAATGCTGTCGGGCCTGAGAACGTACCGCTGATTTTCACCTGCATCACCGAAAGTTTCATGCATCTGCGGTAGGAATGGCGATGGTGCTGGCATATGTG
>OFOK01001667.1_pt1 | contig 15747 bp, 12 predicted proteins | sample 1542001 | NCBI WGS metagenome assembly OFOK01 (sample SAMN04209242, study PRJEB22552) | human gut metagenome | biome: gut; material: feces | host: Homo sapiens | place: USA: Oklahoma
TGTTTCCTTGTCGCTCATGCAGAAGATTTTGTTCTGGGCATTCGGATTTTCCGCGGCGGGCTCGCCGTCTACAAGGATGTTTCCCTGATCGGCAAAAAGCCGGTTGCAGATGATGCTGATCAAGGTGGATTTTCCCGCTCCGTTCCGGCCCAGCAGGCCGTAAATCTTCCCATGCTCGAACCGGAAGGACACGTCCTGCAGGGCCTGCGTATCCCGAAACCGTTTTGAAACGTTCTGAATCTGGATTTCACGTAAGGCTGTCATGTGCGTACCCTCATTCTATCAGTTCTATGACCTGTTCCTTCGTCATTTGAAGTTTGCCTGCTTCCTGGATTAGGCGTTCGATGTATTGCTCAAAAAATGCGTTTTTTCGTTTGATTCGGATTTTTTCACGGGCTCCTTCTTTTACGAACATGCCCAGTCCTCTCTTTTTATACAGGATCTCTTCCTCCACCAAAAGATTCACTCCCTTTAATACCGTGTGTGGATTGATGTTCAGCAGGGCGGATATTTCGTTTGTAGACGGGATCCGCTCCTCTTCCCCGTATACGCCTGTAAAAATGGAATCTTCGATCTGTTCGGCTATCTGCAGAAAGATCGGCTTTTCTATATTCCCTGTATCGATATGCATGAAACGCCCCCCTTCAGGATATCTAGTTAGTTACTTGAGTAACTAAATAGATCACACAATTAGTATAGGCTATGCAAAATCAGATGTCAAGAGAAAATCGCAAAAATTTTTAAATACAAATAGTATATGAAATTAACAATATAACAAAACGAGCGGGTTTTCTGAAGATGGGACAGCTGAACGTTTGGTTTTTGAAAACTCCCGGTGCTGTATTGGAAATTTTACAGGAAAAAGACGGGAAGTACGGAAAACCCGCTGGGCAGTATTTTCGTGTTGCCGGCAAAAAAAGGAACGGCTTCAGCCGTTCCTTTTTTGCTTGCATATTTTGGATACATGCTTTCAAATTTCTGTGCAGAAATACGCAGATCATTCCTTCCCATGAATCCCGAGAAGAGGAGGCAGCTCCAGGAGGGAGCGGATCTCATATGTGATAGGAAGGCCGGGGTTTTCCGCATGCCTCCGGTTGAACCAGCAGGTGGAAAGGCCGAAATCGATCCCGCCTTTCATATCGGAGGTGAGAGAATCCCCCACCATGAGGGTTTCTTCCTTTTTGAAGCCGGGAATATGAGAGGCCGCATATTCAAAAAAGCCGGAAAGCGGCTTCTGCACCCCGATTTCTTCGGAGATAAACAGCCCGCTGAAAAAGGGCTCCAGCCCGCATCCCTTTACCCGGTTCCGCTGTGTGCGGCTGACGCCGTTTGTAGCCATATAGAGGCGGAAATGAGAACTGAGGATCCGGCAAAGTTCAAAGCAGCCTTCTATGGGGAACCAGTTGTTCCCCAGCTCATCCAGATATTCGATATTGAAGGCGGCGCCGTCCCCTTCTACGCCGATAAGCTGAAACAGCTCTGAAAAGCGGGTGCTTTTGATAATGGCTTTTGTGGTGGAGCCCTTTTCATACTCCTTCCACAAACGGCTGTTGATTCCGTTATAAAGCCTGCGGATTTCCGGGGAATACGGATATCCATGGCGGGCGAATACGGTTTCCAGAGCCTTGGATTCGCAGGCGTCGAAATCCATCAGGGTCCCGTCCATATCCATCAGTATAGCGGTGTATTTACAGGCAGACATAATTTTCCTCCTTTTCAGCCGGCGGGTTGTATGCAGGCCGGAACGCAGGCCTCTGCAGCCCCGGCTCGGAAAGGCTTTGCCGCGGGACCGTAAAGCCGCGGCAAGACCTTACAGGTCCTTATATTTTTTCACCGTGCGGAGCTTTTTCTTTTTGCGGTTGTAGACCAGCGCCAGAACCAGGTAGGCGGCCACCAGAACGGCCACCACAGCCGCGATGGCGATGAACCATCCGGATGTTACCACGTCTTTGATGGTGGCAGCGCTTTTCAGAAGCTCGCTGCGCTCCACGCTTTCGGCAGCCACCAGGTTGGTGGTGAGCAGTTCCTGTCCTGCGTAGCTGAAGGTGACGGTGCCGATCACCTGCCCTTTTTTTACAGGAGCCTCCACGCTTTCTGGTATGTTGGGTGTTGCCAGGACGCTGCTGGCGGAAATATCTTCGGGCAGGATGGTGGAGCAGTCGTCCTCCGGGGTGAGCAGGAGCTTATCCTTGTTCCATGCGTATTTGAGGGGGATCTCCGTGACGGCGTCCTCCTTGGCGGCGATCTTCTGAATGCGCAGGCTGCCGAAGGCCCATTCATAGAGGTTCTTGCTGTCGATGCACTCGCCGCGTTTTTCCACCTTGTTTCCGTTTTTATCCACGCTGGGCGCGCCCATGGCCACACAGAGGTAGCTGTAGCCCGTATTGGGATTCACGGCGTTGGATACGATACAGTAGCCGGCCTCATCGGTAAAACCTGTTTTGATGCCTCGGGCGTAGGAATAGTAATACTGCGGATCGAGATTTGGATCGATCAATCGGTTGGATGTGGTCAGCATACGCTTCGTGCCCTTTTCAGAACCGTCTAAGGGCGTATAGGTATACCGGGTCTGGTCGCAGATCTCTATGAAATTGGGGGTGTTCATGGCGTATTCCGTTATGACGGCCATATCATGGGCCGTGGTATAGTGGTTTTCGTCATGCAGGCCGTGGACGTTTGTAAAATGCGTATCCTTGCAGCCCAGCTCCTGGGCTTTTTGGTTCATTTTCTCCACAAAGGCGGAGGTGCTTCCGTCGCAGAGGAAATCTGCCAGGACGATGGCCGCGTCGTTGCCGGAAGCCACCATCAGGCAGTTTAACAGCTGGGTGATGGTAAGCTTGTCCCCAGCTTTGAGGCCGGAACTGGAGCCGCCGGTGCCCTGCAGCTCCTGTATAGCTTCCTTCGAGACGGTGGTGGTGGTTCCTTCCGGATCCGAGACGTTTTCGACGACTACGATATATACCATGATTTTAGTCAGCGAGGCGGGGTAGCGTTTTTCACCGGCATTTTTTGAATACACGATGGTATTTGTATCCAGGTTCACAAGCTCCACGGCGGAGCAGTTCAGCTCAAAATCGATCGTATATGTAGCTGCTCCGGCGGGCATGGAAAAGATGGTAAAAAGAAGAAGGACAGCCGCTAGGCAGGAAAAGAGCTTTTTTTTCATGGAACTTTTTCCTCCAATATGCTATGATAACACTGGAAATACTGCAAAGGGCGTTTTCCGCGCCCTATAAGTAGTAGTATAACAGGTCGTGGCCGAAAGATAAAGGGAACTTTGCAAACAGTTTGTAAAGTTCCACAGGATACGTATGCGCGGGGCTGCGGATCTGTATACGGCGTATAGCGGCTTTTTGGATTTCCGGCGGCAGGAGAAGCAGGAGCTTTTGAAACACATTGCCCCGAGGCCGGAGAAAAGGGCGGGCTGACAAAAAGCAGGGTTCATTTCCCGTTAGGAGGTTTTGGTTTTGATTTATATAACCGGGGATATGCACGGCGATCCGTCCAGGCTGGACGCCGCCGGGCGCAGACTCAAAAAAGACGACGTGCTCTTGGTATGCGGCGATTTCGGTTTCCTGTGGGAAGGCGGAGAAAAAGAGGAGAAGCTTTTAAAGAGGCTGGAAAAGAAGAAATTTACCATCGCGTTTGTGGACGGAGTGCATGAGAATTACGAGCTTTTGCTTGGATATCCTGAGGAGGAATGGAAGGGCGGCAAAGTCCACCGCTTAGGCCGGAACATTTTCCACTTGGAGCGGGGGGAGATTTTTACCATAGAAGGCAAAACCTTTTTTGCTTTTGGCGGCGGAGAAAACGAAGAAAAGCCCTTATATCAGGAATCGGGGCACTGGTGGGAGGAAGAGATGCCATCTCTGGAGGAAATGGAGAAGGGAGCTTCCCGCCTGAAGGAAAACGGCATGAAGGTGGATTATATCCTCACCCATACGCCGGCGCCCGGCATGGGGCTGCAGAATAAGGGCCGGGGGGAGGCGGCGGCCCAGCTGTACAGCTTTTTTACCGCTGTTGCCAAGCAGGTGGAGTATACAAAATGGTTTTTCGGCTGCATCCACCTGGATCGGAAGATCACAGCCCGACACTATGCCCTTTTTGAGGAAATCCTTCCCTTGGAGGATTGAAGAGACAGGAAGCCGGAGATTTTTCGCACCATGTTCCGCCTCTTCCTTCAGAGCGCTTGAGGCGGCTGAAAGGACTCTCCGGAAGGTTTTTCGTCATAGTTTGCATGTAAGGGTTTCGTACAGCGTAAGAACATAAAAATCAGCCCCCGGCGGTTTTCCCTCAAGGGACCCGCCGGGGGCTTGCATTAAGAAGAGCGTTTGCGCTTTTGGTTTGCGGCGCTGTTTTTGTAAAGCTGGAACTGTCAAGCTCCCCGAAGGCTGCTGAGCAGCAGGCGGACCTCTCCCCGAAGTCCCCGGTGTTCCGGCTGTTCCAAGGCGAAATCCTCCTGCAGGATGCCTTTGGCCACGGTTTGGGTCTGGCTCAAAAGCTCCGTGTCCGAGAGCATATCCGCGATCTTCAGCTCCGGGAGGCCGTGCTGCCGCGCTCCGAAGAAATCTCCGGGACCCCGCAGCTTCAGGTCCTCGTCTGCGATCCGAAAGCCGTTGTTGGTAGAGCACATGATCCGCATCCTGGCCAGGGTCTCCTCGTTCTGCGCGTCCGTCACCAGGATGCAGGTGGAAGCTGCTTTGCCCCGGCCCACACGGCCTCTGAGCTGGTGCAGCTGGGAAAGGCCGTAGCGTTCGGCGTTTTCGATCATCATCACTGCGGCGTTGGGAACGTCCATCCCCACCTCTACCACCGTGGTGGAAACGAGGATATCCAGCTCTCCCCGGGCGAACTCCTCCATGATCCGCTCCTTTTCCCGGGCGGGCAGCTTCCCATGGAGCTCGCCGATACGGCAGCCGGGAAGCCATTCCTCCCGAAGCTCCTTCGCATAGGAGGAAACGCTCTTCATGTCGTTGGCCCCTTCCTCGATCATGGGGCAGATAATATAGCACTGGAGGCCCTGCTCCACGTGCTTTTTCAGAAAGGCGAAGGCCCGGGCACGCTTTTCCCCGGTGATGCTGTAGGTGGCCACCGGCGTCCTGCCCGGCGGCAGCTCATCCAGGAGAGAGAGATCCAGATCGCCGTAAATCATCAGGGCCAGGGTGCGGGGAATGGGGGTGGCGCTCATGACCAGCAGATGAGGGGAATCTCCTTTTTCCGCCAGGGCTTCCCGCTGTTCCACCCCAAAACGGTGCTGTTCGTCGGTGACTACCAGCGCCAGCTTGGAAAATTCCACTCCCTCAGAAAGGAGAGCATGGGTCCCGACGGCCAGCTGGATAGAGCCGTCCCGCAGTCCGGCCGTTATTTTCCGTTTCTGTGCGGCGGGCGTGGAACCCGTGAGCAGGGCCGTGGAAACGCCCGTTCCCTCTAAAAAGGAAGAAAAGGTGGCGTGGTGCTGTTTTGCCAGGATTTCTGTGGGGGCCATCATAGCCGCCTGAAAGCCGTTCTTTGCGGCTGTATAGCATAAAGCGGCGGCGACGGCTGTTTTTCCGCTGCCCACGTCTCCCTGCACCAGGCGGTTCATACAAAAGCCGCTGCGCATATCTGCCGCGCATTCTGCGATCACCCGCCTTTGTGCGCCGGTGGGGGAGAAGGGAAGACGGGCGCAGAATTCCTCTGTGCAGTCCCGGGGGAAGAAGGGACCCTTTTGGCTGCGGCTGCGGCCCTTCATCCGCTGCAGAGCCAGCTGCAAAATGAGGAGCTCTTCGAAAATGAGCCTGCGCTTTGCTATTTCGGCTGCCTCCATATCCCTGGGAAAATGGATATTCTCCAGGGCGAAGCGAAGATGGCAGAGCCCGTATCTCATGCGCACGGGCTCAGGTATGGGATCCTGCATGGCTTCCGGCAGAAGGGCCAGGGCGCTTTTCATATTGGCCTGGATCATGCGGCTGGTGAGCCCTTTTGTCTGCCTGTATACAGGGCGTACGGGCGGACAGGACCCCGCAGGAAACCATTCCGGCGAAACCGCCTCCCGCCGCAGAAAATTGGATGTGATCTTCCCATAGAAGATATACTCTTCCCCTTCCCGGAGAGAGGATTTAACATAGGGATTGTTGAAATAGGTGACGTACAGCACGCCGGAATCGTCTGCAGCCTGTATTTTAGTCAGGAGCATCCCGCCGCGGACCCGTGTTTCGGAGGGAGGGGATATCAGAACGGCCCGCACAGCGCAGGGCGTATCCAGAGGGGCCTCCATGACCGGTAAGGGATGGCTGAGATCCTCGTAGGAACGGGGATAGAAACGCAGCAAAGCGCCGGCAGACGCCACGCCAAGCTTTTTATACAGCCTGGCGCGGGTCTCGCCGACGCCTTTTATTTTCGTAACGGGGAATTGGAACAGTGAAGCCATTGAACGATTCCGCTTTTCCTTGTTTTGGATTTCTCTCCATCCAGAGGCTGTTTCCTCTTACTCGATAGAGACGATGAAATAATAAACGGGCTGGCCGCCGTTCACCAGAGTGATCTCGATATCGCTGCTCACCTTGTTGCGGATGCGGTTGTACGCATCGTTGGCTTGTTCCTCTGTAACGTCGGAACCGTAGATCAGCGTGATAAAGGAGGTGTTCCTGGTGATCATGGAACGGGTCAGCTTGCTGCAGGTGTGGACGGGATCCCGTTCCACCAGCGTCATTTTGCCGTTTTCCAGACCGAGGATGTCGCCTTCCTTGATCTTCATGCCGCCGAATTCCGAATCGCGGGCAGCAAAGGTGACGAGCCCCGTCTCAACGTTTCCGGCTGCTTCCATCATCGTAATGGCGTTCTTTTCCACGGAAGCGTCCGGGTCATAGGCCAGCATGGCGGAGAGCCCCTGGGGAATGGTCCTGGTGGGGAGCACGATCACCTTGCGGTCGTTCGCCATGGAAATGGTCTGCTCTGCAGCCATAATGATGTTCTTGTTATTGGGCAGCACCAAAACGGTCTTGGCGGGAGTAGCCATCACGGCGGCGTAAATATCGTCCGTGCTGGGATTCATGGTCTGGCCGCCGCTCACAACACGGGTGCAGCCCAGATCGGTAAAGAGCGTCTGCAGGCCGTCCCCGGCCGCGACGGCTACGAACCCAACTTCTTCCGTGGGTTCTGCGGGTTCCATGGAAGCTGCGGCTGCTTTGGCCTTATTGGCCTCGTTTTCTTCAGCGGCCTTTCTGTGCTGCTCTTTCATGTTCTCGATTTTTACCGTCAGAAGCTGGCCGAAGGCGAGGGCCGCCTGCAGAGCGTTGCCGGGTTCCTCCGTATGCACATGCACCTTGATGATCTCGTCGTCGTCCACAACCACGACACAGTCGCCGATTCCTTCCAGATAAGCGCGCAGCTCCATGGGATCTTTTTTGCAGGAGGGTTCCCGGCCTACTATAAATTCCGTGCAGTAGGTGAAGTGGATCTCCTGATCGAATTCAGCCGCCGCGTTGCGGAAGAACTCGTCGTTGGCCATGTCGGTCTTGCTGGCGGGCACTTCGCTGGTGACGATCACATGATCCTTGAACACGCTCATCATACCGTCGAAGATATGGCAGAGCCCCTTTCCGCCTGCGTCCACAACGCCGGCTTTTTTCAGGACAGGCAGCTGCTCGGGCGTCTCCTCCAGCGCTTCAGCCGCGCCTTTGCAGATAGCGCTCCACACATACACGGCGTCGTCGTCGATTTCGGCGGCGGCGCGGCCCTTTTCACAGGCTACCCGGGAAACGGTGAGAATGGTGCCCTCGGTGGGTTTCATAACGGCCTTGTAAGCGGCTTCCACGCCCATACCCAGAGCAGCGGCCAGATCCGTTCCGCTGAGGACCTCTTTGCCTTCCACGCCCTTGGAAAAGCCGCGGAAAAGCAGAGAAAGGATAACGCCGGAATTTCCCCGGGCGCCCCGCAGAAGGGCAGAAGCGGCGATCTTGGCGATCTCGCCGGCGGGACCCTGGGCATCGGCCAAAGCCTTGGCCGCAGAGCCCATAGTCATGCTCATGTTCGTTCCTGTGTCTCCGTCCGGAACAGGGAAGATGTTCAGCTCATCCACTTGGGTCTTATGCTTTAAAATAGCATTGGCGCCGGAGATCAGCGCATCGCGCAATTCGTTACCTTGAATCACTGTATCACTACACTCCCTTGGTTTATATATTCGGTTATACGCTTTATACGGGCTTCCCCATATTCTTTCAGTTTAGAAAACCATTTCCCGGTTATTATAGCATATTTATCCCCTGACTTCAACGTTTAATTCTTTGACATTCAAAGAAAAAGAGGATAAAAAAGGCGCTCCCAGTTGCCTGGAAGCGCCGGATATGCAGGTGTTCTGTGAAATCCGGTTTTTCTGTCACCTGGATTCCACGATCAGCCGGATCGCAGTCCGTTCCTCCCCGTCGATTTCCACGCTGGCAAAGGCGGGAATACAGATCAGATCGATCCCTGCCGGCGCCAGATATCCCCGGGCTATGGCGACGGCTTTGATTGCCTGGTTTGCTGCTCCGGCTCCTACCGCCTGCAGCTCTGCCGAACCGGATTCGCGGATCACGCCTGCGACGGCCCCTGCCACAGAATTAGGTGCGGATTTTGATGACACTTTTAAAATCTCCATTCGGCCTGCCTCCTTATCAGAATACTTGTGACTGCGCAGAATATGGCAGAATTCTACTCTAATAATACAGCAAAATGAGAGAATTTACAATATGAAATGCAAAACATTTGGCTATTTTATCTGAAGGCGTTCTATACCGGTTGTCTTTCCTGTTTTTTCGTCCACAGAGAAAAGGATACAGTCCATCCGGCAGGGGCCCGAAGCCAGGTCGAACCGGACCGGCATACGGCTTCGCATCTTTTCAATGACCAGCTCCTTTTTCACACCCAGGACGGAATCGACGGTGCCTGTCATACCCACATCGGAGATATAGCCCGTGCCCTGCGGAAGGATGCATTCATCTGCTGTCTGTACATGGGTGTGGGTCCCGAATACGGCGGAAACCTTGCCGTCGAAATCGAAGCCGAAGCTTCTTTTTTCGCCGGTGGCTTCCCCGTGAAAATCCACTATCGTGATTTTTGGGAGTCCTTCCCGAAGGATGCGGTCCATTGTAAAGAAGGGGGAATCCATCGGCTCCATATAGACTTCCCCCAGAAGGTTGACCACTCCTATTTGAATACGGCCCATATCGTAGACGCATACGCCGCGGCCGGGGGCGGAGGAGGGGAAATTGGCGGGGCGCAGGAGCGTCTCGCAGGAGTCGAAAAGAGGATAGCTCTCCCTGCGACGAAAGGTATGGTTGCCGGCTGTTATCACATCCACCCCGCTGCTGAAAAGGAAGTCGGCGGAAGCGGGCGTAATGCCGTTGCCGTCTGCAGAATTTTCCCCGTTGGCGATCACAAGATCGATCCCTTTGCATTTTTTCAGAGCGGGAAGCTTTTCCCGCAGGAAGCGGCAGCCGATGCTGCCCACCACGTCTCCAATGGCGAGAATGTTCATGGGAAGTCCTTCTTTCTGGCTCCGGCGTTTGCGCGCGCCGTCGGTGTTTGCTGGCGTAAAGAAGACAGCCAGAGGGAAATCCGGTTTCCCTCTGGCTGCAGAATCGTGATGTGGTAGAGGATTTATTTCGCGTATTCGATAGCCCGGCTTTCCCGGATGATGTTGACCTTGATCTGACCGGGATATTCCAGATCGTTTTCGATCTTGGTGCAGATATCCCTTGCCAAAAGGACCATCTTGTCGTCTGTGATGATATCGGGTTTTACCATAATGCGGATCTCGCGTCCGGCCTGAATGGCGAAGCAGCGCTCCACTCCTTCGAAAGAGGAAGCAACTTCCTCCAGCTTTTCCAGGCGCTTGATGTAGTTTTCCAGGTTTTCACGGCGCGCCCCCGGCCTTGCGGCAGAGATGGCGTCCGCCGCCTGAACGATGCAGGCGATGACTGTTTTGGCCTCCACGTCGCCGTGGTGGGCCTGAATGGCGTGCACCACCGTTTCGCTCTCTTTGTATTTACGGGCCACGTCCACACCGATCTCCACATGAGAGCCCTCGATCTCGTGATCCAAAGCCTTGCCTATATCATGCAGCAGGCCGGCCCTCTTGGCGACGGTAGGATCGAGCCCCAGCTCGGAAGCCATCATGCCGGAAAGGTAAGCGACCTCGAGAGAATGGTTCAGAACGTTCTGGCCGTAGCTGGTGCGGTAACGCAGGCGCCCCAGCAGTTTGACGAGTTCCGGATGGATCCCCGTCACGCCGGCCTCGATAACGGCCCTTTCGCCCTCTTCCTTGATAGTGGCCTCCACTTCGCGGCGGGCCTTCTCGATGGTTTCTTCGATCCTGGCGGGATGGATGCGCCCGTCTGTGATCAGGCGTTCGAGCGCGATGCGGGCCACCTCCCGGCGGACAGGCTCAAAGCAGGAGAGCGTGATGGCCTCCGGCGTATCGTCGATGATCAGATCCACACCCGTCATGGTTTCGATGGCGCGGATATTCCGGCCCTCACGGCCAATGATACGGCCCTTCATTTCATCGTTGGGCAGAGGGACCACCGAAATGGTGGCCTCGGCCACATGGTCCGCTGCACAGCGCTGGATCGCCATGGAGATGATCTCTCTGGCGGCCTTTTCGGCTTCGTCGCGGGCCTGCTGCTCGAATTCCATCAGGCGGACGGCCTTGTCGTGGGTAAGCTCATCCTCCAGGTTCTTGAGCAGGTATTCCTTGGCCTGTTCCACGGTAAAGCCGGAAATGCGCTCCAGCATTTCAAACTGGCTTTTTTTGACGGCTTCGGCTTCGGCCAGCCGCTCGTCTGCTTGTTTACATTTGTTGGTCAGAACCTCGTCCTTCGCTTCCAGGGATTCCAGCTTTCTGTCCAGGCTTTCTTCTTTCTGCTGGATCCGGCGTTCCTGGCGCTGCACCTCCTTGCGGCGGTCGTTGAGCTCCCGTTCGCTTTCGTTGCGCAGCCTGTGTATTTCGTCTTTGCCTTCCAGAACGGCTTCTTTCTTTTTTGCTTCCGCCGTCTTTATTGCGTCGCCGACGATCCGCTTGGCCTCCTGCTCCGCGGAGCCGATGGCGAATTCAGCTGTTTTTTTGCGGTGGTTCACGCCTGCGAAAAATGCCGCGGCTCCTGCCGCAGCGGCGCAAACGACGCCTACTACGATGTTTACAACAATAGGGTCCAAAATTTGCCGGCACCTCCTTCGATAAAATTCCATGCTTTCAGAATAATGAATGGCGGTGAACTATAAAGAAAAGGTATATGAACACATGGAGACAGAAGGTTTCCTGTGCAGGCATATTCTGTTTTTTTATAATTCAACCATTTCCGGCTGCTGAAAGCCGGAATGCGTAATTTTTGATCCGCACAAACGGGTCAGGTTTTGCTGGGGTTTTGTGCATATCAGAAATCTGAAAAGTTTAAAAAATATTCCGGGTGCGTTAATCCCGCGGATGCAAACGTCTGCATCCTGCAATAATTGTATTACTTTTCGCCCTTCTGTGTCAAGGAAATTCCTTTGTTTCTGTATAATTTGTTGAAATATATATAAAAACACCAAATTTCTTCTCAAGATAACGGCAGAGAGGGGAAAAGGATATGTTTTCCAGGTTTTCCTTTTTTCAGGGCGCTCTTCCGGCAGAAGGGGGAAACCGCAGGAGACTGCGGTTTTTCTGCAGAGCTATTGACATTTTCAAGCCGCGATGTTACATTTATCATAAATAAGAGAACTGGAATGCAGTTCTTTCATAAAATAGCAGAAAAAACGCAGATGAGGAATCCTTTTTCGCAGAGTTCTGCATACAGAGAGTCCGGTCCCAGGCTGTAAGACCGGGCGGCGGAAGCGGAAGGGGGCACCGCCTCGGAGTGCGCGCTGAAATAAGGCGCGCCGGAAGCCGCCGTTACCGGCGCCGGAGGGGACGGCTTTCCGGCATGAAGCCAGGGTTCGTTGTTTCACGAATATGGGAAAGGCTTTATGTTTTTTGAAAAAAGCCGTGCCGAATCAGGGTGGAACCGCGGATGCTTGTATGCCTTCGCCCCTTGCATGGGGCGGAGGCTTTTTTTATTGCATCCGAGCTTTTGCCGCCGTGCCCGGCTGGGGACGCCCTTTATGCAGCCTGAGTTTCCCCTCGGAAAACTCAGGCTGCAGGCAAGGCTGCGGGAAATCCGGAGGGGATGCGTATATGCGTAACAACGAGCTATAAAACTATGTTAGGTATGAAAGGAGAACCCGGTATGAGCATGATTACAGTGAAGCTGAGGGACGACAGCCGTCAATTTGAAAGCGGCGTCACCGTAGCGGAAGTTGCAAAGTCCATTGGGGCGGGCCTTTATAAGGCTGCCTGCGCCGGACGGGTGAACGGAAAGGCGGTGGATCTCCGCACCCCCCTCACGGAGGACTGCGAGCTTGAGATCCTCACCTTCGACAGCCCGGAGGGAAAGCACGCCTATTGGCATACTACCTCCCATATTCTGGCGCAGGCGGTAAAGCGCCTGTTCCCGGAGGCTGCCCTTGCCATCGGCCCCGCCATCGACAACGGCTTTTATTACGACATGGATCTTCCCCGCTCCCTGACGCCGGAGGATCTGGAAAAGATCGAAGCCGAGATGAAAAAGATCGCCAAGGAAAACCTGCCTCTTGAGCGGTTTGAGCTTTCCCCGGAGGAAGCGAAGGCCCTTATGGAAAAGGAGAAACAGCCCTATAAGCTGGAGCTGATCGAAGAGCATTCCGGCAAAGGGGAGAAGATCAGCTTTTACCGGCAGGGCGAGTTCACGGATCTCTGTGCAGGCCCCCACCTGATGACGACGGGCCAGGTTAAGGCCGTTAAGCTTACCAACTGCACCGGTGCTTACTGGCGCGCGGATGCAAACAATAAGATGCTCCAGCGCGTATACGGTATTTCCTTCCCCAAGGCGTCGGAGCTGGAGGCGTACGTGACCATGCTGGAAGAAGCGAAAAAGCGCGACCACCGGAAGCTGGGCCGCGAGCTGGAGCTTTTCACCATCATGGACGAGGGCCCCGGGTTCCCCTTCTTCCTGCCCAAGGGTATGATCCTGAAGAATCTTCTCATCGACTACTGGAGGGAGATCCACAGAGAAGCGGGCTACCAGGAGATTTCCACGCCTGTTATCCTGAGCCGTTCCCTGTGGGAGCGCAGCGGCCATTGGGACCATTATAAGCAGAATATGTATACCACCGTTATAGACGGCGAGGATTACGCTATCAAGCCCATGAACTGCCCCGGCGGCATACTGGTATACCAGACGAAAATGCACTCCTACAGAGATCTGCCCCTGCGCATCGGAGAGCTGGGCCTGGTGCACCGGCACGAGCTTTCCGGCGCCCTGCACGGCCTTATGCGCGTCAGGTGCTTTACGCAGGACGACGCCCATATCTTTATGCTGAAAAGCCAGATCAAAGACGAGATCAAAGGGGTTGTCCGGCTCATAGACAAGGTCTATAGGGCGTTCGGCTTCGCCTACCATATCGAGCTTTCCACCATGCCGGAGGACCACATGGGGGCCATTGAGGATTGGAACGAAGCTACGGATGCGCTGCGTGCCGCTATTTCGGAGCTGGGATACGATTATGAGGTGAACGAAGGGGACGGCGCCTTCTACGGCCCAAAGCTGGATTTTCACCTTACGGACTGCCTGGGCCGTACCTGGCAGTGCGGGACCATCCAGCTGGATTTTCAGCTTCCTGAGCGGTTTGAGCTGGAATATACGGGTGAGGACGGCGCCAAGCACCGCCCGATCATGATCCACAGGGTGGTGTTCGGCAGCATCGAGCGCTTTATCGGCATCCTGACCGAGCATTTTGCGGGAGCCTTCCCGGCGTGGCTTTCCCCTGTGCAGGCGAAGGTGCTCCCCATTTCCGAGCGGCATCACGAGTATGCCTCTCGGGTGGAGGAAGCCCTTACAAAGGCGGGCTTCCGCGTTGAGGCGGATATGCGCAGCGAGAAGATCGGCTATAAGATCCGCGAGGCGCAGCTGCAGAAGATCCCCTATATGCTGGTCGTGGGCGATAAGGAAGCAGAGAGCGGAGAGGTTTCTGTCCGCGGAAGAAAGGCCGGAGACCTTGGAAGCATGACGCTGGAAGCGTTTATGGAAAAGCTTCGGGCGGAAGTGGACTCTAAGGCGATGGAATAAATCATAAACGGATCCGCCGGGCGGGCCGGAGCATGCGGCTGCTGGTATCGTCCGGCGGATTTTTTAGTTTCCGGCGGAGAGGCGGGCACGGAGGCCCAAGGGGAATGCGTTCCGGCTTTCGGACGCCTTTTGGCCGCGTATTTTGGCCGGCGGGGCCCGGTTGAGGATTGTGTTGGGGGGATGCGCTGTGTATTGCCTGGATCTGCTGGAGAATCCGGTCTTTTCGGAGTGCGAATTCCGCAGCTTCAGCCAGGGAGAGCATCATATGACCAGGAAATGGGAAAAAAGCGTCCTGCTTCTCGTGCTGAAAAACGAGCTGCTGTTTGAAGAGGACGGCAGGGCGGTTTCCGTGCGGGAGAACGGCTGGTATATCCAGAGAGGCGGCCTGCAGCAAAGGGGCCCGGAAGGCTCCCCCGCTCCGGAATATTTTTACGTTCATTTCGACGGCAGCTTCAGGGACGCGGCTTCCCCCGGCACGGGACTTCTCCCCATAGAGGGAGTCTTCCGGAGAGAGACCGTTCTCCCGCTCATACGAGAGCTTTACGACTGTCGGAACGGCATAGAGACGGCGGGGGTGTATGAGAATACCATTTTTCAGTATCTCCTCTATGAGCTGAAAAAGGAATCCGGGGCGCAGAGCAGCGGGCTGCCGTTCCGGATCGCGGAATATATTTCCCGGAATTTCGACAATCCTCTTTCCCTGCGGGAACTGGCTCTGGAATTCGGTTACTGCGAAGATTATCTGGGGCGTGTTTTCAAAAAGCAGTATCAGACCTCCATCCACCGGTATATGACTCGCCTGCGCCTGCAAAAGGCCAGGCAGCTTCTGCTGTATACGGAACAGGGGATCGCGCAGATCGCCTTTGAGGTAGGCTATTCGGAGGCGTCTCTTTTCTATAAATCTTTTTTAAAGGAAGAGGGCGTTTCTCCAGCCCAGTGGAGGGAACAGAAGCGGCACAGGGACCATACGGATTTCCGGGGGCCGTGAGGGCGGATGCAGAAAGCAGCAGGAGCGGGATCCAAGAGGATCCGCTCCTGCTGCTTTTGGGGAAGATTTGCAGAGATGCATGTACTATGAGACTGTGTGTATACAGGCGTAGAAACCGGCTTCAGCCGAGATACTGGAAATTCTGGAGCAGAGGTACCTCGGAGGCGTCGAAGGGGGTCCCGTCCGGATAGAGGAGGCAGTGGAACCAGCGCTTCGGCTCCGGAGAACCCTCCGGCCACCCCCAGGGATACTGGTACTGGGCGGCGCCGGCACACAGGCCCCACAGATACCAGCCGATATGTTTTTCCGCATAAATGGGGAGCACGTTTGCCAGTTCGTTCCCGAAGGAGCGGGCCAAGAACTCCGTGCAGAGAATGGGACGGCCCAGCTCGACCATACGGTTTACTTCCTGCTCAAAGGTCAGACCGTTGAGATCGTAAGCATTGCCGGAGCCGGGCTTCATGTAGCAGTGGAAGCTGCCAATGTCGGAAAGATCCCATGCCTGCCAGCAGGCTGTGAGCGGCTGGCGGGGGTTCACGTTCCGCGCGGCCTCGAAAACGCACTCGACGATCTCGCCTGCGTCGGCCGCAGCCTCGTTATACAGATCCCATACGGCTA
>OFOK01001676.1_pt1 | contig 15705 bp, 10 predicted proteins | sample 1542001 | NCBI WGS metagenome assembly OFOK01 (sample SAMN04209242, study PRJEB22552) | human gut metagenome | biome: gut; material: feces | host: Homo sapiens | place: USA: Oklahoma
CCCGACTTTGTTTTCACCGGCATAAAATCCCGTAGCCATATATCTTTTGTATTATTTAATAATTTATATTTTATATTAAATAAATCAAGTGCGGCGAACATTCTGTCCGCCGCAGGTTTATATTTTGATATGTTTAATTGAGATGAAAAATAAAACATTAGAATTCCTTCTCATTCAAAACAAATCTAAGTAAACGCTTTTTGTCGGGATTGCAAATATCTTTTGCCGTATCCAATCCAATTCTTGTTTTTTTCATTATTTTGCCTTTCGTGACAAAACCATCATCTTCAAGCCACATTTTATCTGATTTAAGAATTGATACTTGATTTAGCTTCTCATAATCAACATATAATGCTTCACCAAGTAATCTTATTTTTCTATATTTTTCCCCGGTATTAATATTAACAGCGCCACGGATTAAAACACTTTCAGCTTCTCCCTTTTTACCAGCAACTATATCGAAACTACTTCCTGAATAGTTACCGCTTTTATAATGTACATAAATTGTTCCACCCTCCATTCTTTGCGTAATTGTAGCATTTCCCGTTTTATATTTGTTGGCGTGAGTGGCGCTATCTTTATCACCGTAAGCCTCTGTTTCTAAAATTCTAAAACGCAAGATGTTTCCGTTGTTAAGTTTGCGGCAAAGAATTTTTCCTATCAGCCATGGTGCTAGTTTTTCTGATGATACCTCGAATTTCTCAAAATCTTTTTCCGTAAAACGCATTTTTAATATCCTTTCATTAAATTTTAATTTAATCCCAAATTCTGAAGATAACAACCGGGCCGCCGCCTTTGATTTCCTTATTGTCGATGGTCATGGAATAGTCCTCATAAGGCCCAATGACGATCTTTTGGACAGCCTCTCTGGTTGCTAACTCGTCAACCAGTTCCTTTGTGGATACATTTTTCAAATCCATAGTAACACTCCTTTTAATGTTCTTTGGCGATAAATTCACCCGATGAATTTCGGGTAGTCAACTGATTTCGTCGCAGAATATTCAATCTTGCGGCATTTTTGTAGTGGTTTGCTGCAATTTTATATTGATTTTGCGTTTGATACAGCCAACCAAGCGAAAATGCGGCCTGAGGATCGCCTTGGTTCTCCGCTTTTTGCAGCCAATAGATGGCTTTTTCATTATCTTGATTTACGCCGGTGCCGTGGTAATATGCATTTCCTATTTCATACATTGCGTATGGGTCGCCGTTCTTGGCTGCTTTCTCGGCCCAATATGCGTATTCCTCGGTATTCGATTCTACATTTTTGGCACCGAATTGATATAGATCCATTAAATATCTTTGTGCTTCTGCATCACCGTTCTCCGCACTTTCCGTCACGCAGTCGATAACTTCCGGTTCTATTTCTTCATCGGGTTTGCTTAACAGTACATGGAATTTATCTTCATAGGCAGAATAAATATCGTTGTTTGCATTGATATAGGCTTGCCTATACCATTTTGCCGCCTGTTTGTAGTTCTTTGTAATACCCTTTCCATTTTCATAACAAGAAGCCAGCATATATTGTGCGTCTGTTCGTGCAGCAGTATAAGTTGCATTGGCGAGTTGTTTTAATAAGCAAAGCGCTTTTTTGTTGGTGTTTTCTCCGTTCACATTTAAATAGACTTTTGCAAGACGAAGCATAGCATTTGTATCGTTTGTATCGGCGCAACGGTACAGATCCAGAAAATGTTGCAGGTCAGGTGAATATGACAAGTTATCCATCCTATTTCTAACTCCTTTCAGAAATTTTGTCGTTTCTAAAAGAAGTATAGCACACCTTTTAATAAAACCTTGTAAATATAAAATTAAATTAACGCGTGGATATAAAGGTAAATTAGCCGCTTATTTTCATTTTACTTTACTGCGGCGAAAAATGTTTGTCAAGTTGAAAAAATCATTTGAAAAGTATGCCAAAAGTGCAAAAAGAACTTGACGAAAAAGGGGGGGATAGGTAGAACGAAACCGATTGGAAAGTTTTTTAGAGAGACAAGAGGAAGAACAGGAAATCGAGGATTACGACGAATAGCAAAGCAGAAAGCCACCGATGATCGGTGGCTTTCTTATTTTATATGGGGAGCAAATTGCTGCCTTCGTGGAATAAAACAGGGGAAATTGTGGGGAAAGGGGGCACTTTTTGCCGGGGACGGCGAGTGACAGGATCTGCTAATTTTATAGGTTATACTGGTCCAAAAAGACCGTTGAGGACAAGCTTATGAAACTACTGGAAAAGCCAAAATTCACCACCGCCCACAGCCGTGCCGGGACCAAGCGCGCGCTGCTGGGGTGCGCCGGGCACTTGCTGGGTGGGTTTGTACTATCCGTCGGGGCGGTAGCCGGCGGGTGCAGCCCCTTTGCGGTGGCACTGGTGGCGGTGTCCGGGCGGCGGGATTTTCTCTTTTCCGCCCTGGGTGCCGGGTTGGGATATATGATCTTTGGTACCGGCACGGCTCGTGTGCGGTACTTTGCGGCGGTGCTCATCGCCTTGGTAGGCGCGCTGGCAATGGCTGCTTTTCTCCCACGGCGAGACGCCCGGCTGCCCATGGCGCTGTCTTGTCTGGCGGTGGGGCTGACCGGGGCGGTGCTGCAACTGCGATTGGGCGGCGGCGCGGCAGATTATGCGCTGGTGCTGGGCGAGAGCATTTTGGCCGGTGGCGGCGGATATTTCTTCTTCCGCGCAGAGCACTGCAATTATCGCCGTCTGCGGTGCAAGGCTGCGCCTACCGGCGACTTGGTATGCGTGCTCATTAGTGGTTCGCTGCTGTTAATGAGCCTGTCTCGATTGACAATTTTTGGCATTGCACCGGCGCGGATTGCGGCTGTGCTGCTGATCTTGATTACCTTACGCTTTGGCTCCTCTCGGCTGGGGGTCACCCTGGCTCTGTGCCTGGGGTTCGCCTTGGGTCTGGCCGGGCAAGACACCATGTTCTTGTTAGGGGCCTACGGCTTTTCCGCCCTGCTGGCGGCACTGTTTGATCGTTTTGCCTCCCTGGGCTGCGCCGGGGCGTTTGTGCTGTCTATGGGCTTTTTCTCTGTGGCGGCCAACCTGGGGCGTTTGAGTGTGTGCACCTTTGTGGAGAGTGCGGTGGCCGGCGTGCTACTGCTTCTGCTGCCTGCCGCCTGGGGCGATCGGTGCACTGCCTTTTTTGAAAACGGTGCGGATATTGCCCCGGAGGGCTCTCTGCGCCAAAGCCTGGTACTGCGGCTGCGATTTGCCGCCTCCGCCATGGCCAGCGTCAGCGACAATGTGCGGGAGGTGCGGGAGAAGATCGACCGCATTAACGGCAAAAGGGGGTTGCCTCCCGATCCGGAAAAAAGCGATATGCGCATGGTGGCGGCGGACCAGTTTTACTCCATCTCCGACATGCTGTCCGATTTGGCCTTTGAGTTTGATCAGGCGGAGTGCTTTGACGCCAAAACAGCCGGAAAGTTGCGGCGGCTGCTGGGCGAGAGCGAAATTTATCCCAAAAATATCTCTGTGATTTTAGACAAATTTGACCGTATGCGCGTGGAGATCGCCTGTGACGATCCGGCACCGGGATTGTCCAGTCCGGTGCTCCAGGACAGGATCAGCAAGACCTGCGGGCGCTCGTTGGAGGCAGGCCAGGTGACCCGCTACGGCAGCGAAAGTCTGTTGACCTTTAACGAAAAGCCCCTGTATTGTCTGTCTGTGGGTTACGCCCAGTACGCAGCGGAGGGACGGCTGTGCGGAGACACGGTAAAGGTGGCCCGGGACGGCCGTGGTCACCAAATTCTGATTATCAGCGACGGTATGGGTCGCGGCTCTCGGGCAGCGCTGGACGGCGCTATGGGCGCCGGGCTGCTGAGCCGTCTGCTCAGTGCAGGCTTTGGCTTTGACGCGGCGCTGAAAGTCGTCAACTCTGCGCTGCTGGTCAAGAGCAATGAGGAGAGCCTGGCTACCTTGGACTGCGCTTGCGTAGACCTGTTTACCGGTCGGTGCGCCTTTTACAAAGCCGGCGCACCCCGATCCTATGTGCTGCGCCACGGGCGGCTGACCCGGTGCGAGCTGGCCAGTATGCCGGCGGGCATTTTGCGGGGCATTACCTTTGCCAAGCGCACGGCGGTGCTGGGCGCCGGGGACACGGTGGTGCTGCTTAGCGACGGCATTACAGACGCGGACGCGGTAGGGCTGGAGGCGCTGCTTTGCCGCTTTCAATCCCAGGATCAGCAGGAGCTGGCAGATACGGTGCTGGCCTATGCCAAGGCTCACACCCCGGCGGATCGACGAGACGATATGAGCGTGATCGTGGCCCGGTTGCTGCCAAATTAAGGAGGAGCGAATACCATGTTTCTATACGGATTTGTCGGCAGCGCCCCCTGTGGCGGGCTGCTGCTGGAGAAGTTGCAGGCCTGCACCCAGTCGGGGCTGGACGGTTACGGCGCCGCCCTAATGCAAGGGGGCCAGCTGTTGTGTGTCAAAAGCAAAGAAAGCGTGACGGCATTGGCACAGCAGCTGCCGGAGAGCGCAGCGCCCTGTGGATTGGTACACGCCCGGTTTGCCACCTGTGGCGGGCGCACCGCAGAGAATGTGCACCCTTTTGTGACCGATGATTATTGCCTGGCAATGAACGGCACGGTGGAGAACGCCGTTGCCTTGCGCAGTGCGCTGAACCTGCTGCCCTACCCGGACAGCGACGGCGCGGTGCTGGCGGCGCTTTTGCAGGCGTATGCAGACAGCGGCACCGTTGCCGCTTTGCGTCTGTGCTGCCGTGAGGCTCGGGGCAACTATGCTTTGGCCGTGCTGCGTCGGGGTGAGGAATGTCTGTTCGCCTGTGCTCACGGGGCGCCGCTATATGCGGCGGTAGGCGGCGGCAGCGCTTGCGTTTCTTCGGATTTGGCGGCACTGGAACCGGATCAAATGAAAATCTATGCCCTGTCTGCCGGGGAGTGCGTGCAGCTACGTCCGGGCAAGCTGCAGTTTTGGAACGCCAAGGGCAAGAAAATCAAAAAATCCCCCTGCGCGGTGACTTTGCGACGGCCGCCGGCAGCGGGCTTTGCAGACCCGGGAGAGGCGTTACAGGCATTGCCCGGAGATTTGGAACTGCTGCTTCATCGCTTTGTGCGTGGGGATCAACCTCGGTTGGGCAAAAGCCGCCTGCGGCCTCGGGGCATTAGTCGGGTGCTGCTGGTAGGCTGCGGCACTTCCTATCAGCTGGCGCAAGCGGCGGCTTGTAATTTTGAGTCGGTGTGCGATGTGCCTGCTTTTGCCTATTCTGCCGGTGAGTTCTGCGCCGGGGGCGTGGTGTGCGACCGAGGCGCGCTGGTGGTGGGCATTTCTGCCAGCGGCCAAACGGCAGAGGTGGCGGAGGCGCTGCAAAAGGCGGCGGCCTTCGGCGCCCGCACGGCGTCGCTGACCGGCGACCCGGACAGCCCTTTGGCTCGTGCCGGGGGCACGCTTCTGTCCCTGCCTTGCAGCCTGCCCGGCGGGTTGCCGCCGGTGACCCACTTTGTGCTGGGCTATGTGCTGCTGGCGCTGGTGGCGGTGGACTGGGGGCTGCGCCAAAAGACCATTACCCCCTTATTCGGCCGCATGGCGGTAAAACTGTGCGCCACCCTGCCGGACAAGCTGCGGCTGATCTTAAAAAGTGGCAGCGAACTGGACGCTTTGGCGGCGTACCTAACCGGCTATGATCGGCTGCTGTTTGTGGGTCAAAACATTGACCTGGCGGCAGCGGGCGCCATGGCCGGCGTGTGGAGCCGTACTCTGGGCGTGCCGGTGGAGACGGTGCCTGCTTCGGAGCTGCGCCACACCTTGCTGCCTACGGCGGACAGTCACACGGCGCTGGTGGCGCTGATCAGCAGTCGGGAACTGACGGAAAAAACCTGCGCTGCCCTGCAACTGGCGGCCATTCGGGGCGCGGGTACGGTGGCTTGCACGGTAGAGAGCCTGGCAGGGCAGCTGTCCGGCGCACGGCAGGTATTTTTGTTTCCGGACAGCCTGCCTTTACTGGCGCCTGTGTGCCAGTGCGCTACCCTGTCTATGCTGCTTTTGCGGCTGTGTACCGCCCGGGAGCAGGCCGGGCGACCGGTGGAGCAGCCGCCGGTGCTGCCCCGGTATTTTGCCGGATAGGGCATGTTTAGACCCAAGGGGCGCTTTTTCGCTATTTTCCTTGCAAAGCGGCGGGCTTTTCGCTATAATAGACCCGTATGAACGCGCGTTGCGCTTTGGAGGAATAGTATGGAAAAAATTCTTGTTTTGGATTTCGGTGGTCAGTACAATCAGCTGATCGCCCGCCGTGTGCGTGATCACGGCGTGTTTGCCGAGATTCTGCCTTATACCACCTCGCTGGATACCATTCGGCAGGGAAATTATAAGGGCATTATCTTTACCGGCGGTCCCAATTCCGTGTATGATCCGGCCTCGCCCCATTACACCCCGGAGGTGCTGGAGCTTGGCGTGCCGGTGCTGGGCATTTGCTACGGCTGCCAGCTGATGGCATGGATGCTGGGCGGCAAGGTAGAGACGGCGCCGGTGTCCGAGTACGGCAAGATCAAGTTGACCGTGCTGGGCGGCAGTGTGCTGCGGGATGTGCCCCAGGACTCCACCGTTTGGATGAGCCATACGGACTATATCGCCCAGCCTCCGGCGGGCTTTACCGTCACCGGTAAGACGGCGGACTGCCCCTGTGCGGCAATGGAGAACCCGGAGCGTGGCCTGTATGCAGTGCAGTTCCACCCGGAGGTGACCCACACCACTTATGGCAAGGAAATGCTTCATCATTTCCTGTTTGATGTTTGTGGTTGCTCCGGCGACTGGCAGATGGATAATTTTATCGAAAAGACCGTAGCTGCGCTGCGTGCGCAGATCGGTGAAAAAAAGGTGATTCTGGGCCTGTCCGGCGGTGTAGACTCCTCCGTGGCAGCGGGCCTGCTGTCTCGCGCGGTGGGCAAGCAGCTTACCTGCGTGTTTGTGGACCAGGGCTTAATGCGCAAGGACGAGGGCGATTTTGTAGAAAAGACTTTTACTTCCTTGTTTGATATGAATTTTGTGCGGGTCAACTGCCAGGAGCGCTTTTTGCAGGCGCTGAAGGGCGTCACCGACCCGGAGCAAAAGCGCAAGATCATTGGCACCGAGTTCTTTAATGTGTTTTGGGATGAGATCCGCCACCAGGATGAGCTGGGCTACTTTGCCCAGGGCACCATTTATCCGGACTGCATTGAGTCCGGCAAGGGGGATGCGGATACCATCAAAACCCATCATAATAAGGTGAAGATGCCGGAGGATGTGCAGTTCCTGGGCTTGGTAGAGCCGCTGTGCGACCTGTTTAAGGACGAGGTGCGCAAGGTGGGTACCATGCTGGGCATTCCCAAGGAGCTGGTGTGGCGCCAGCCGTTCCCCGGCCCCGGTCTGGGCGTGCGAATCTTGGGCGAGATCACCGCAGATAAGATCAAGGTGCTGCAAGAGGCGGATTGGGTCCTGCGGGACGAGATGGCCAAGAATGGGTACGAGAAAGAGATGGCCCAGTTCTTCTGCGTGCTGCCCTGTGTCAAGACGGTGGGCGTGATGGGCGATCATCGCACCTACGATCACCTGGTGGCCATTCGTGCCGTTACCACGGATGACTTTATGACTGCCGATTGGGCGCGCATCCCCTATGATATTCTGGCCACTGTCAGCAACCGCATCACCAACGAGGTGGAGCACGTCAACCGCGTGGTCTACGACATCACTTCCAAACCGCCCGGTACGGTGGAGTGGGAGTAGTTTCCCTTGGTTTAGATGTGGCTAAAACCTAAGTAATATCAAGGGTTTCGGGACTTGACACTTTTTGAACAACCGTTTTTGCAACACTTTTGCAACACTTTTTTTCAAAAACGTGTTTTGCAACAGATGAAATAGTCCCCCCTGGCTTGCAACTAACCTCCAAAATCGCATAATTTTTAAGGCTTTTGCCCTGTTTTGGGCAGAAGCCTTTTTGCATATTTGATAAGATTTTCTTCTTCGTATAATATTAAATGTACCGGCTGCAAAATTGACAAAGAATTAACAGAATTTTCGTTGACACACATTATTCCTTACGATATAATAAAAGCAAATATATCGCTTATAAAGGAAGTGACTTAATGACGAAAAAAATAACAGCAATATTGTTGGCATTGTGCATGGCAATCTCAATTTTGCCGATGAGCGTTCAGGCGGCATCAAAGCCGGATATTAAAGTCGGTGACTATGTTAAAATGGGCACGTATAACAATGCCTCAATTCTTTGGCGATGTGTAAGCATTGACGATAACGGACCGCTTATGCTTGCAGACAGAATTATTGACACCCTTGCATATGATGCCAAAACAAATGACAACAGCAGTTCAAAATCGCACAGCAGAAGCTATAAGCGTGATGATTACGGTTCTAACTATTGGAAAGACAGCAATATGCGTTCTTGGTTAAATTCAACCGCAGAGGCAGGCAAAGTCGATTGGCTTTGCGGCAACCCTCCGAAAGACGGATATGTAAGCGGTGTGGGAGCGTACAACGAAAAAGCGGGTTTTCTCAACGCTTTTTCAAAATCTGAAATTGCGGCAATGAAAACCGTTACCCAGCGTTCTCTCGTTTCTCATCCCGAATACAACAAGGGCATAGTTAACGGAGACGCAAATTCGGATTTGTTATATTATACCGATATTTCATATGCGGCAATAAATTACGATAGTGCGTATTTTGAAACCACAACCGAAAAGGTATTCCTTCTTGATGTTAAGCAAGCAAATGCCGTATGGAAAAATCTCAACGGCTATTATGTCGCATACAATAATGACGGAATGGCTTGGCCCTATTGGCTCCGTACCCCGGTTACCGACTGCAACCACGATATGCGTTATATCAGTTCATCGGGTCAGGTCGGTCGTTATGCTCCGTGGTATTCCGATTTGGGCGTAAGACCTGCATTTTATCTCGATTCCGAATATTTTGTTACAACTTCCGGCAGCGGCTCACAAAGCAGTCCTTATATCGGCTCTGCTCCAAACAAACAAGAGGATGATTATACAATTTCGGAACCTGCCGAGGACGCAAATCCCGATTGGAATGTCAGCACCGAGCAAAGCATTCAGCTCACCCTCGGCCCGTGGTATTCAAATGACAGAAAATATTCTAATCCTACCATCCCGGTTTATACCATCCAAAAAACACGCAGCGACACGGAAAATATGGTTGTTGTCGTTTGCGGCGAGGGATACACAAAAAGTCAGCAGGGCAAATTCATCAATGATGTCAAACGGCTTTGGCAGGACGCTATGAAATATGAACCGTATCGCAGTTATGCCGACAGATTCAATGTTTACGCTCTTTGCACAGCTTCCGAATCGACTTTTGACAATGGTGGAAGCACATTCTTTGATGTTATAGTCGACAAATATAATTCGCCTGTTATTTCTAATAATCTCCACGGAAGTCAATGGAAAAATCATATTTTTGAGAGATGTATCGGTCCTGAATTTATCGAGAAAATTCACGATGCTCATATCAAAAAAAAGTGTGATCCAAACACAATTCCGTCCGGTTCGGAATATGAGCCTTATTATTATGTTCACGATTATATTGCCCAGTTCGCTATGGTTGTAAATACAACAAATGATTTCGGCGGTGCTTATAATAACCGTGAATACGGTTTCCATTATTTCATTTCGCCATCAGACAGCTATCGTGCGTCAAAAACTTTTGCACACGAGTTTGGACACGGTTTGCTCGGTCTCGGTGATGAATACAGCGGCGGATATTTGCTTGACGATAAGGAGCTTAAATCACTCAATCTTTCCTCGGTTGAAGACCCGGAAAAGATAAAATGGCGACAGCTTTTAGGTTTTAGAAACACATATACCTGCCGCAATGCTTACGGCTCAAAAATGCTTGTTTCAAGTTATGAGTGCATAATGAGAGACACAAACTATCAATTCTGTGAGGTTTGCCGTTTGCAGGGCTTCAAGCGAATGTCTCAGCTTGTTAAGGATGTAGACCTTTATGTTGCAACTCCCGAGGTTAAGGAATATACGGGTGCTTATTCAAAGCCGTCTGATTTTACCGACCTTGAAACAAGTTCATATTATAATTACACATATAATCGCAATGACCGACTTTTGAGCGGCAACAGCAAAAGCAGATTTAATACTAATATGAACGGTAAAAAAATCGAGCTTAGAACTGTTATTCAAAACATTTCAGATAAAAATGCACGACAATTAAAATTCAAAATGTGGATTAAGCACTCCGACGGAAGCGTTGCGACCGATTCATCGGGGAATCCGCTTCAAACAGTACAAACCTTTGACATTCCTGTTTGGAATGATAAGGCAAATTTCTGGCCGCTCGGTGCTTTGGATCACATCAAAAGCGACTTTAATTCAGGCTTAAAGAGTTGCTCGCTTATTTATCAAATTCCGTCTGATGCACAGCTTAAGAGCGGCGATACCGTGGCATTTCAGGTGCTCGATGAAAACGGAAATGTGCTTGCTGACGACAATACGGAAACACAGCGCTACACAACCGTTTCAATTCAGTATAAATTTGAGGACGGCTCTGAAATTCCAAACACTGCCGGCGGAACATTTACCGTGCCATACGGCACAAAGCTTGATTTAACACCGGCAAAAACACTTTTTGATTACAAATTTGTAAAGGCTGACGGCTTGAACAAGCCTATTGTTTCGGACGGAACGGTTGTTACATATTATTACAAAAATAAAAACGAAGAACACACTCACACTTGGTCTGCTTGGAAATACAATAATGATGCTGTTTATAATTCATCAAGTGATTATAAAGACGGCACGCAGACTCGTACTTGCTCCGCTTGTGGTGAAAGTGAAACAAAAGAGGCACCGAATACAGCTCTTCTTCGTCGCAGAGGTAATGCATTGTCGCTTGAAAGCAGTATCACCCTTGCAACTTACATTACCAAAGATGTAGTCGATTATTATGACGAAGTGTATGCCGAGTTTACCCGAAACGGTAAAACCGAAAAAGTATATCCGTCTGGTAAAACATTAACTTCAAATTCAATTGTTTATTGCATATTTGATTATACGGGTATTTCACCGCAGGCTTTAGGTGATGATGTAAGTATTACATTCTATGGTGTCAAAGACGGTGTAACATATAACGGTAATGCTTATAAATACAGTGCAATCGACTATATTAAGTCAACGCTAAATAAGCCTACATCTTCTGCAAAGCTTAAAACTTTACTGGTGGATTTGGTATATTACGGCGAGGCTTGTCAGGTATATCAAAACTATAAAACCGATAATTTGCTTACCGATATACTTACGGATGAGCAAAAAGCACTTCGCAGCACGGCTGATTTGAATTTAACAAATATAAAGAATGCAAGCTATGAAACCTGCGAAAACAGGCTTGTAAAGTTTGGTACGGCATTAAGGCTGAATAATTCGGTTGAAATTGCAATACCGCTGAATATGACCAATGTTACTCTTGATGACCTTTCATTCAAAGTAAAAATAGGTTCAAGAACATTGACATATACCTATGCCGAAAATCCGGATAATTTTGAAAAAGGCAAAGACGGTTATTGGTATTTCTATTTTGACGGTGTTTATGCAAATCAAATGAGTGATGAAGTATTTATCACTGCATACAAAGGCGATGAGCAAGTCAGCTATACACTTAAGTACAGTGTGGAATCCTATGCCGCAACTGTTACTGATACAAAGTTAAAAGCAGTTACAGACGCAATGATGCGTTACGGCAATTCCGCAAAAGCCTATGCAGGCAAATAATCGGCATATCAGTTTAATTTTAGATATGAAATAATTAAGGAGGTATTAAGATGAAGGAAAAGTATATCAAACCTGATTCAGACATTCAAAAGTTTGCTGCCGTTGATGTAATTACGACATCCGGTGGCGGCGATGAACCGATTGTCACTCCACCTGATTGGAACGACTAAAGAGTAAAGGAGTCAAGATTTTATGTCTTGACTCCTTTTGACTGCTTAGCAATTGATGAACCCCCCCGGTTCTACCGGTGGAATCTTTTCTGAAGAGATAAAAACAAACGACAGATGATTTCTCATCTGCCGTTTCAATGTTATCGGGATTCTTTTTTATCCTTGCTTTCTGCTTTTTTCTTTGGCCTTTTGCGGATTTTCTTTGCATACAACAGCGATTTGCATCTGGTGGTTTTTAACGCTTAAAACCTTTATCACAAGCCCTGCAGCAACACAATGCTTTTCAGCGTTGAATCAAAATCGAACAAGGAGAAATCAAATGGACGAACAAGAAAAAGAAATTGAAGAAATACTCAGAACATTTGACAAAGCACCTTCGCCTTCGTCAGAGAATAGTGTTCAAAATCAAGCACAGCAAAACAATAAGCAGCCTCGGCAAATTTCCCAAAAACCAACTGACACCGAACGGACTGCCCGCACATCAAATCAAACAGAATACAAAAGACAAGCTCAGTCAAGCAAAATGGATATTTGGTTTGAAAACAAATAGGAGTGTAATTAAAGGAGAGGCTTATTATGTTTAAGTTAGGTATTTATTTGCCGCCATATATGACACTTTGTTTGTGAAATTAAATGAAGAGCTTTTATATTCTTCGTCACCAAACGGTGCACTACCCTACTGTAAAAGATAATGTGGATTTAGAACTTCTTTCGACACCTCATTGTAAGGTTCGCAATTCCTCATACGAATTTGCGGTTATAAGCAAAAATAAAATTCTGAGAGATTTTTGAGAGACGCAAAGTCTGAAAAATGGCTTAAATAGGCGGTTTTGAAAAAAGATTGCGAGCCTCTGACTCCGTCATTTAAGGTTCGAATCGTTATTACGAGCAAAGCGAGTAACAAGGTTCTGAACGCTTGCGTTCAGGTTCTTATACCTCTGCCACAAAAAAGAGCTGAAATTTCAGCTCTTTTTTCTTTATTTTCCCCTATTTTTGCTTGTGTTTATGATATTGATATTTTTAGAATTTTGTGATATATTGAATATGTTAATTATCAAAAAATCAGCGAACATACTTTTTTGATAATTACTCCGACAACCGTAGATAGTAATAGTTGCATTGAATGGTGTTTATTATTTATTGTTCGTATTAATTACCCCAAAGGACTTAAAAAAGCTCCTCGGTGAGCGGTTATTCTAATGCATTATTATGTTGTGTGTTTTCACTTCGTTCTACGGAGAAAGGAGCAGACTATGGCAAATAAGAAAAAAGGTGTATCATCGAAAACGCATACACAAAAGCAGTTGGATGATTATGCTAACCAACACAATCCAAACAACAAAGCCTACAAAGCAAATCAGGCAAATATAGCAAAGTCTAAAAAGCACAACAAAGACTATATTGACAATGTCGCTGATTTAGAATGGTTTTGTTATGGTTGGTGTGATGATTAATTCATAGTCTTACACTAAAAAGAATTTCAGTTCTTTTGGCACCGTGATTTTTCACGGTGCCTTTCTTATTTTCTGCCTTTTATATTGTTTATCCATCAAAAAGCCAAAGCGATCTGTAATAATCAGATCGCTTTTCACTTGCAATTCATATTAGGTCAAGTTAATATAATTTTAATAGTTTTCATTTGCATTACTCCAAATTTCATATAACTATTTTGTAATGAATTGCGTTTTTAATGTAAACACATAACCATACTAAAAAATTTCAGTATACATATAAAAAATTTTGCAACTTTTTTTAGCCAATATGTGTTTCATTTATAGGAGGTGATGAATTATATGTCCATAATTGAATTCGACAATCAGCGCTTTGATGATTTATATCAAAAGTATGCAGGTATCGTTTTTAGAACAGCCTACAATTTTCTTTTGAATAAAGATGATGCTGAAGATATTGTTCAGGAGGTATTTATTAAATATTTTATTTCTAATAAAGCATTCAACGATGATGATCATGAAAAAGCTTGGATTCTTACAGTAACAGCAAATTTGAGTAAAAATGTTCTTCGTTCAAAATCGCGTCAAAATTTGGAATTAGATGATACAATTAAAATCGTGGATAATAAATTTGAAAAAGCAACAACGAATCATTTAGATTTAGAAGAAGCTATGATAAGATTAACCGCAAATCAAAGACTTGTAATTTATCTGTTTTATTATGAACAAATTCCAATAAAAAATATAGCAAAAATAATGAAAAGCAATGAGAATACCGTAAAGTCTCATTTGTTACGAGCGAAAAGCAAAATGAAAATCTATCTTGAAAAGGAGTAGTATATTATGAATTATACCGAATATAATAATCAATTAAAATTACCGGATGATTTGTATAAAAAGACATTAGCGGGTGTTAAATCAGAAATTTCAAAACATAATCAAATTCAAAGAAAAAAGAAAGTTGCTTCTTTATCATTTGCTGCTTGTTTTATGATACTTGTAACCTCAATATCAACAGTTAAATATTTAAATCATAATTCTTCTAATGCTTTTGAAACTACACATCATTCATCAACAAATAATAAGGGTTTTTCTACTGATAATAGGACGATAAAAATTAAAATTGAAGACACTAAATATCCGCAAAAAATTATTATTGATAATAAGATTTATTCGCAGTATTATTTTGGAGATGCGAAAGCGGATAAGAATAACACTATTGAATTAAAGCAATCAGAAATAGGCGATTTAGTATGTACGCTTGATTATTTTAATCTTACGAATGACTTGTCAAATTATGTACCAATGACTGTTGAAGAAGCTGAAAACAATAAATTTTATAAAGCGTTGGTTTATAAATATGCCAAAAGTGATCATTTAATTATAGTTCAGACCAATAATGAATACTATATATTCTACTTGAATGGTTTAACTACCGACTATACCATCGAAGATTTATTGAATTTATACACAGCAAAAGGCGATAATGAAATTATTGGTATTGAGATTTGGCAAGATGAATTCTATGATTATACGATTGAATTGCCGGAAGAAGAAAATATTACGGATCGAGACATTCGCCCTTTATTGAAAGGCACTATAACAGACAAGGAAGTAATGACTTCGATAGTAAACACCATTAAAGGATGTAATGAAAATAAAATTGATGATATTAGCAGTTATTTAAGTGATTACGATAAGGGATTAGAAAGTGAAAAATCACTTATGTCTGATGATGGAGAATATAAATTGAGACTCATTTTTGCAGATGGTCAGACATTAAATCTCGATAAAAACTCTTTGGATCTTACACTAAAAAAAGATTATTTTTATTTTGATATCTGTCATAAAGGAAATCCTGTTTATTATAAAATAGAAAATTCTAAATACAATAGAATCGTTGCATTCATTGAGTCAGCATTGTCTTAAAAAATAAAACACTGATTGCGAAATAAAAAAAGGAAAGCAGGCGGTAACAACCGCCTGCTTGTTTCATTATTTCTTAGTGGTCACGCTCTTGGCCTTGCTCCAACCGGAATACAGTTTCACACTCTTGCCGCCGAATTTGACGGTTTTGTAAGTGCGTACACGAACATAATACTTTTTCTTTGCCTTCAGCTTGCCCACGCTCTTAGAGGTGGTGCTGTTCTTGCTGATGGTAACGGTCTTGTTGTTTTTCTTAAAGTTCTTGTCTGTGCTGTACTGCACTTGATAACCTGTGGTCTGGGTTTTCTGCTTTTTCCAAGTGACCTTAAAGCCTTTCTTGGCAGCGGTGACTTTAGACACGCTGGTACCCTTGGGGTTAATATTATAGGTCATGGACTTACTGCCGC
>OFOK01001681.1_pt1 | contig 15664 bp, 14 predicted proteins | sample 1542001 | NCBI WGS metagenome assembly OFOK01 (sample SAMN04209242, study PRJEB22552) | human gut metagenome | biome: gut; material: feces | host: Homo sapiens | place: USA: Oklahoma
GCTTTTGCCACGCCGGTTCTTCTTAAATTCCATTTACTTCCTTATGCGCCCATACGTAAAGCGCCGGGCCTTTTTACCTTATTCCTCATAATAAAAGCACCCGACCCCCAACGCGCCGGGCCCGGTGTGGCAGGCGATGCTCAGCGCCAGCGGCGCGGCCTGCACCCTGCATTTCGGGAACCGCGCCTGCACGTACCGGTGCCATTTCCGGCCCAGCTCTTCGCTTCCGGACCACGCCACCCCCAGGTGCATGGGCATGCCTTCAAAGCGCCCGGTCAGGTCCGCGCACAGCGCGTCCAGCATTTTTTCAGTCGCCTGGCGCATGCCCCGCACCTTGGCGCAGGCGTCCACCGGCCCGCCCTGGATCTGCAGTACCGGCTTGATGTTCAGCACGGTTCCAATGGCGGCGGCGCCCGGCGTGACCCGGCCGCCCTTTTTTAAATATTTCAGCGTGTCGGCCGTCACATAAATGCTCGCGTCCAGCGCGTGCTCCTCCAGCCGGCGGCGGATCTCGGCCGCGGTGTGCCCGCGGCATGCCAAAAGCGCCGCATCCTTTACCGCCTGCTGCTGCGTGAGCGAAATGCGCCGGTTGTCCGCCACCTGCACCCGGCCGCCATACTCCTGGGCCAGGCTTTGGGCGGTGGCGCACCCGCTGGAAAGGGCGCTGGTCATGGGGATGTGCACGATCTGGTCGTGGGTCTTCAGCAGCTCCTCCCACAGCCCGGTCACATCCGCCGGGCTGGGCTGGCTGGTGGTGATCTCGGCCCCGGCCGCCTGCTTTTCGTAAAACTCGGCGGCGCTCAGGTCCACACCCTCATACAGCCAGGCCCCGTCGATGCAAAACGGCATCGGCAGGGTATACACCCCCAGCTGTTTTGCCTGCTTTTCAAAAATACCGCTGTTGCTGTCGGTCACGACGGCGATCTTCATCTTCTCTTTTCACCCTTTTGCTTGCCCGGGCGGCCGCAGCGCCCATACTCTGTTTATTCAAAAAGTAATGGTATCATCCGAAACGGCGTTTGTCAAACCCCGGCCCAGTCCGCAAAAAAACGCTGGCATTGCCCCGGTGCCTGTGCTATAATTATGCTGTATTTTTATGCGCTGAACGGCGCCAAAGGAGCGCAGCTTTTTTCATGACCTATCGTTTGATCCCCCAAAACGGCGATACTGTGCCGGTGCCTCAGCTGGTGTTCGCCGCCCTTCCCCGGGCGGGCGGCGAGCTGGTGCGGGTGGCCCTGTATATCCTCGCCACCCACAGCACCGACCCCAAGGACATCGCCCACGCCCTTGGCCTGAAAAACGCGCAGGCCGCGCAAAAAGCGCTGGACTTCTGGTTCGGCGCAGGCCTTCTGGAGCCCGAGCAGCCGGTGCGCGGCCCGGCGCCCGAACCGGAAAAAGCCGCCCCCCTCACCGCCGAGGAGCTGCGGCTGGCCGCCATGCACGACCCTGTGGTAAGTATGCTCGCCACCGAGGCCCAGAACTATCTGGGCAAGGCGCTGGGCCAAAAGGATGTGCAGCGCCTTGTTTCGCTGTATGTAAACGAGAGCATCCAGCCCGAGGTCATTTTGCTCTGCGCCGCGCACATCGCCTCCCAGGGGCGCCACTCGGTGGGCCAGCTGGAACGGGAGCTGGACCGCTGGGCCGAGGCCGGGGTCACCGGCGGCCAGGAGGCCGAGCAGTACCTGCAGCTGCTGGCCCAGCGCGAAAAGCACGAGAAGGCGGCGGCGGGCCTTTTGGGCGTTGCCCCGGCCGACCTGACCATGGCGGACAAGCGCTGTATCCGCCGCTGGTACGAAGAGTACCGCTATACCGACGCCATGGTGGAGGAAGCGGTGCTGCACGCGGGCGCAAACAAGGACGCAAAGTACGTGAACGGCATCTTAAAAAGCTGGCACGCCAAGGGTTGGCGCACCCCGGCCGACGCGCGCGGCGCCGGCCAGCTGGAGGGCAGCAACATCCGTGTGGACCGCGCGGCCCCCAGCGGCAACGATATCCTGCGCCGCGCCGTGAACCGGCCCCTGCGCTTAAAACGGGAGGAATAACGTCATGCGCACCAAGACTGAACTTTACCGCGAGGCCAAACGCCGGGTCGAAAGCCGCCGCCAGCGGGCCGTGACCGAAGCCGTTGCGCGCCGCGCGGCCGCGCTGGCGGCCATTCCCGGCCTGGAGGCCGCCGAGCAGCAGGTCCGCCTGCTGGGCTTGAAGGCGGTGCAGCTTGCCGCCCAGGGCGCCGGCGAGGGCGCGGTGGCGGACGCCCAGGCCACCCGGGCGCTGGCCCAGGCCGAGCTGAACCGCCTGCTGGCCGCCCATGGCTACGGCCCGGGCAGCCTGGAGCCCAAATTCACCTGCCCCCTTTGCCAGGACACCGGCCTTGCCAAGGGGCGGCTGTGTGAATGCGTGGGCAGGGCGGCCCGCGAGCTGCGCCGGGAGGAAATCAACGCCGAATCCCCCCTGGCCCTGTGCACCTTCGAGACCATGCAGCTGCGCTATTATCCCAACCGGCAGGACCCCGACACGGGCGTCAACATCCGCGCGTACATGGGCGAGACCCTGGCCGCCCTGGGGGAATACGCCGATACCTTCGATCTCAAAAGCGCCAACCTGCTCATCACCGGCAACGCGGGCCTGGGCAAGACCCACGCTTCCCTTTCCATTGTGGACCGAGTGCTGAAAAAGCAGTGGGACGCCATTTATATCAGCGCGCAGAACCTTTTCAGCCAGTTGGAGCGCGAGCGCTTTTCAGACAACTGCTCCCTGCTGGAGGCGGTGCGCGAGGCCGATCTGCTGGTGCTGGACGATCTCGGCACCGAGCACGTCAACCCCTATATGCTCAGCTGCTTTTACGATATCCTGAACACCCGCATGCTGGAGCGCCGCCCCACCATCTACACCTCCAACATTGTGGACGGGCAGAAGTTCGAGGCCCGCTATACCGAAAAAATTGCCAGCCGCCTGGCCGGCAGCTGCGAGCCGGTGCTCTTTCTGGGCGACGACATCCGCCCCCTGCTCCACCCGTAACGCGCCATCATAAAAAGAAACGCCGCCCGGCGTTTCTTTTGTTTTGAGCAAAGAAAGGAATTATATGGAAACTTCCGAGCAAAACATCATGGGCACAAAGCCCATCACGCCCCTTTTGCTGGGCATGTCCTTCCCCATTATGATCAGCATGCTGGTGCAGGCCCTTTACAATGTGGTCGACAGCATCTTTGTCGCCCGCCTGTCAGACGCCGCCCTCACCGCGGTGAGCTTTGCCTACCCGGTGCAGATGCTCACCATCGCCGTGTCGGTGGGCACCAGCGTGGGCGTCAACGCCCTCTTGAGCCGCCGCCTGGGCGAGGGCAACCGCGCGGCCGCCGAAAAGGTGGCCCACAACGGCATTCTGCTGATGTTTGTAAGCTGGGCCGTGTTCGCGGTGTTCGGCCTGTTCGGCTCCGGGCTGTTTTTCAGCTTTTTCACCGATAACCCGGCCATCGCGGTGGACGGCGCGGCCTACCTGCGCACCTGCCTGGTGTTCAGCCTGGGCATGTTCTTGCAGATCTGCCTGGAACGCCTGATCCAGGTCACCGGCCGCACCGTGTTCCAGATGCTCAGCCAGCTCTCGGGCGCGGTTGCCAACATCGTGCTGGACCCCATCCTCATCTTCGGCTTGCTGGGCGCGCCCCGCATGGGCGTGCTGGGGGCCGCCGTGGCCACCGTGCTGGGGCAGACCCTGGGCTGCATCGTGTGCTTTGTGCTAAACCTCAAATACAACACCGAAGTGCGCCTGCACTGGCGCAGCCTGAAATTCGACCGGCCCAGCGTGCGCGGCATTTACGACGTGGGCCTGCCCAGCATCATCATGCAGAGCATCGGCAGCGTGATGAACTTCGGCATGAACAAGATCCTCATCACCTTTTCCGAGACCGCGGTGTCGGTGCTGGGGGTATACTTCAAGCTGCAAAGCTTTGTGTTCATGCCCGGCTTCGGCCTCACCAACGCGCTCGTGCCCATCGTGGGCTACAATTACGGCGCACGCAACAAAGAGCGCATCAAAAAAAGCATCAAGGTAAGCCTTGTCATCATGACAATCATCATGGCGGTGGGCACCCTGATCTTTCAGGTATTTCCCGGCGCGCTGCTGTCCATGTTCGGCAGCGGGGGCGATCTCGCCCGCATCGGCGAGCCCGCGCTGCGCATCATCAGCCTCAGCTTTTTGCTGGCGGGCGTGGCCATCGTGTTCAGCAGCCTGTTCCAGGCCCTGGGCGAGGGGCTTTTGAGCCTTGCCATGAGCGTGTTCCGCCAGCTGGTGGTGCTGCTGCCCGCGGCATGGCTGCTCTCCTTCACCGGCAGCCTGGACGCGGTGTGGTTCAGCTTCTTTATTGCCGAGGCCACCAGCATCCTGCTCGCGCTGGGCTTTTTCCGGCACACCTACAAAAACAAGATTCAAAAGCTCGATACCCTGCAATTCAACTGATCCCCCTCAAAAGCGGGCTGTTCTTTCCGTAACAGCCCGCTTTTTGGCAGTTCTACCAACGGTTTACCCGCCTGTTCGCCAAACCTTCGATTGCCCGCCGGCTCATTCCACGGTATAATGAAACTCATCAAACAGGATGTGGGAGGAAACAGATGGAAAACCAAAAGATCGGCGCGTTCATTTGCGAAGCGCGCAAAGCAAAGGGCTTAACGCAAAAGCAGCTCTCCGAGGCCCTGGGCGTAACCGACAAGGCCGTCAGTAAATGGGAGCGCGGGGTCAGCTGCCCCGATATCTCGCTGCTCACGCCTCTGGCGGGCGTGCTGGGCGTTACCGTGACCGAGCTGCTTGCGGGCGAGGCCCAGCCGCCCGCACCCGAGGCCGAGGCCCAGGTAAAAACCGCCCTTACCTATTCCGCCTCGGTAACCGGGCAGCGCTGGGCCCGGGCGCGCTGGTACGGTTTTGTAGCGCTCACCTTCAGCTGCGTGCTGGCGGCTCTGATCTGCTTTATCTGCGAGTTTGCGATCAGCCAGAGCCTCACCTGGTCGCTGATCGTGTTCGCCTCGCTGGTTTTGGGCTGGGGCATCCTGGCCCCCCTGCTGGTCGCCGGCAAAAAGCGCTTTCAAAAGTCCCTGCTGGCGCTCACCATTCTGATCTTCCCCTATCTCGGCGTTCTCAGCGGCCTGGTCGCCCCCGGCAGGGTGGTGTTCCGCCTTGGCAGTGCGGTCTCGGCTGTTTCGCTGGCCTATCTGTGGCTTGGGTTTCTCCTGTTCTCCAGGCTGCGGGGCCACCGCTGGTCCGCCGTGGGCGTGCTGGCCCTGCTGGCGTTTCCCCACACGATGGCGGTCAACGCCTTTATCCCCTATTTCCTTCCGGGCGAAACTTCCACCAACAATATCCTGGTGAACCTGTTCGCCTGCCTCCTGCTGGCCGCCCTCTGCTTCGGCGCGGATGTAATGATCGCCCTGGGGCGCCGAAAGGGCTTTTGAGCCGGGGCGCACAGGTCCGCGCTCCACGCCAAACAAAAGTATCCCATAAAAATCAGCGCGCCCGTTGGCCTTTTAAGCCAATGGGCGCGCTGATTTTTGCGTATTTCCAAAGCGTGTGTTCCCGGGTTACTGCACTCCGGTCACCTGGTAGCCCTCCGCCTCCACCGTGGCCTTGAGCACCTCGTCGTCCACGGGGGTATTCAGGGTAACGGCGGCGCTTTTCGTTTCCAGATCGGCGGTAACCTCGGCCACGCCGGGCACGCCCCGCAGGGCCTTTTCCACCCGGGCGGTGCAGTGCCCGCAGGACATCCCCTCAATGTGAATGGTCTTTTGCATGTTTGTTTCTCCTTTCGCCGGCGCCTGGGCCGGGGTCGCGTTTTTATTTTGCACAGGCGCCGGCGCAGCCGCGCCGCCCGCCTGTTTTGCCTTGAAGAAATTCAGCCGCAGCGCGTTGCTCACCACACACACGCTGGAAAGGCTCATGGCGGCGGCGCCCAGCATGGGGTTCAGCACCAGGCCAAAGCCGTACAGCGCGCCCGCCGCCACCGGAATGCCCACCGTATTATAGAAAAACGCCCAGAACAGGTTTTCCTTGATGTTCCGGATGGTCGCCTGCGAAAGCCGCAGCGCGTTCACCAGGTCCCACAGATCGCTCTTCATCAGCACCACATCCGCGCTGTCGATGGCCACGTCGGTGCCCGCGCCAATGGCAATGCCGATGTCCGCCCGGGCAAGCGCCGGGGCGTCGTTGATGCCGTCGCCCACCATTGCCACCTTATGCCCCTGGCTCTGAAGCTGCCGCACCTGGGCTTCCTTGTCCTGGGGCAGCACCTCGGCCACCACCTGCCCAATGCCCAGCTGCCGCTGAATGGCCGCCGCCGTGCGGGCGTTGTCTCCGGTGAGCATAACCACTGTAAGGCCCATACCCTGCAGCTCTTTGATGGCCGCGCCGCTGGTGGGCTTCACCGGGTCAGCCGCGGCCACAATCCCCAGCAGGGTGCGCCCGCTGCCAAAATAAAGGGGCGTTTTGCCCTGGCTGGCCAGGGTGTGGGGCACTTCGCCCACCCCTTCCAGTGAAATGCCCTTTTCCTCCATCAGGCGGGCATTGCCCGCATAGTAGGTCTTGCCCAAAAGGGTCGCTTTCAGGCCCCGGCCCGGCAGCGCCTCGAACCGCTCCACCGCGGGCAGCTGCCCTTCCCCCGCCGCGGCCAGAATGGCTTCGGCCAGGGGGTGTTCGCTGGGCTTTTCCAGCGCCGCCGCCAGGGCAAGCAGTTCTGCTTCGGTCTGCCCGGCCAGCGGGATCAGGTCGGTCAGCACCGGCCGCCCCTCGGTGATGGTGCCGGTCTTGTCCAGCACGATGGTGTCCACCTTGTGGGCGTTTTCCAGCGCCTCAGCGTTTTTATACAGGATGCCCAGCTTTGCGCCCTTGCCGGTGCCCACCATGATCGCCACCGGGGTGGCCAGGCCCAGCGCGCAGGGGCAGCTGATGACCAGCACCGCAATGGCCCGGGCCAGCGCAAATTCCAGCGTCTGCCCCAGCAGCAGCCACACCAGGAACGCCGCCGCCGCGATCACCATCACCACCGGCACAAACACGCCGCTCACCTTGTCGGCAAGCTTTGCAATGGGCGCCTTGGTAGCGCTGGCGTCCTGCACCAGCGCAATGATCTGGGCCAGGGTCGTGTCCTGCCCCACCTTTTCAGCCCTGAAGGTAAAGCTGCCCGCCTTGTTGATCGCCGCAGCGATCACCCGGTCGCCGGGCCCTTTTTCCACCGGGATGCTCTCGCCGGTAATGGCCGCCTCGTCCACGCTGGACACTCCCTCCAGCACCGTGCCGTCCACCGGGATGCGCATGCCAGGCTTAATGACCACCGTGTCCCCGATCACGACCGCCTCCACGGGCACCTCCGTTTCGGCGGCGCCCCGGCGCACCAGCGCCGTCTTGGGCGCCAGGTCCATCAGCGACTTAATGGCAGCGCCGGTGCGGCCCTTGGCGCGGGCTTCCAGGTATTTGCCCACCGTGATCAGGGTCAAAATAGTGCCGGCCGATTCAAAATACAGGTCCATCCGGTAACGGTCCACCAGCTCCATATCGCCGATGCCGAACCCCCAGCCCATGCGGTACAGCGCAAAAATGCCGTACACCACCGCCGCCCCGCTGCCCAGGGCGATCAGGCTGTCCATGTTGGGGCTGCGCTTTGCAAGGCTTTTAAAGCCCACCGTAAAAAACTTGCGGTCCATATAAAGGATGGGCAGCACCAAAAGCAGCTGTGTGAGCGCAAAAGGGATCGCCCCCGCCCGCCCGTGCAGGAAATGCGGCGCGGGCAGCCCCATCATGTGCCCCATCGAAACGTACATCAGCGGCGCCAAAAACGCCAGCGAAACGATCAGCCGGGTTTTCATGCTTTTCAGCTCCGCCTCCACCGGGTCCGGGCCCTCAGCTTTCGCTTTTTCGGTTTTTGCCCCCATGGGCTTTGCGCCGTAACCGGCGCCCTCCACCGCCCGGCAGATGGCATTTTCGTCCACCGCCGCGCCGTCGTATTCCACCTGCATCGAGTTTGCCAGCAGGTTCACCTGGGCGGCCTGCACGCCCTCCAGCTTATTCACAGCCCGCTCCACCGCCGCCGAGCAGGCGGCGCAGCTCATGCCGGTCACATCAAATTTTTGCTTCATGCTCTCTCCTCTTTCGGCCGTTTTCCTGCACGCCGTCCCGTATGTGCAAACGCGGCGGCCTTTCGCCCTGTTTAGTTTTCTCTGCCGATGCCCGCTCTATACTTTGCAGCTTTGCCCCGGCGCGGCCGGGGCCGGGCAGCAGGCATGCACGGGCGCTTCCCTCATTTGCCCGAACAGCGCCTCCACAGCCTCCGCCCTGTCCTGCAGCTGCTGCGCCTCCTCCGGGCGGCCCTGCCGGCGGGCCGTCTCCGCCAGGCTCAGCAGGGTGGCCTGCAGCGCTTTTCTCTGCGCTGCCAGGGCGCCGCGCTCCAACTGCTCCGCCTCTTCCAGCCGCCCCATCTGCCGCAGCACCGCCGCGCGCAGGCTCATCCCCTCCTGGTTGCAGCTGGGCAGGTGGCCAAGCGCCTCCATCGCCGGCTGATACTGCCCCTGCCTGGCATACAGCCGGGCCAGCATCTGCCAGGCGCTGCGGCGCTGCTCCTCATCCGGCAGGGCCGCAGCTTCCCGAAACAGCACAATCGCCCGCTTTAAAAGAGCCTCTTCCCCACCCCCGTACCGGGCATACAAAAAACCCACCCGGAACGCGAGGTTCAGGTCGGTGGGGTACTGGCGCAGCCGTTCCTCGCACAGCGCGGCCGCCTGTTCTTTCTCCCCTGCCTCAAATTGGCGGCGGGCCGCCGTGCACAGGGTGTCGATCTCCTCGGCGGTAAGCTCGGGCCGGAAGTTCAGCAGCTCGTTCGCGGTGCAGCCCAGCGCCCGCGCCAGCGGGCACAGCAGCGCCACGTCCGGCAGCGCGCCCCCTGTCTCCCACTTGCTCACCGCCGCGCTGCTGACCCCCAGCTGGCCCGCAAGCTGCTCCTGGGTCAGCCCCTTTGCCTTGCGCAGCCTCTGCACGGTCCTGCCCACTGTCTGTTCCACGCGTTCCACCGCCTTTCCTTTGTTTTTATGATACCACTCTTTTTTCCCCCGCACAATGGAGCCTCATTCAAACTGAAAAGAGATTTTTTCAACTTTGCTTCAAGTTACAAAAACACAGAGAGGGCGCGGAACACCTCCGCGCCCTCTCTGTGGGATGCAGCTTGTTGCAAAGGCCTCTACAGCAGCGCCAGCAGCTGCCGGGCGGCCTCCGCCGGGAAGCCCTCGGGCTGCGGCCCGGCCAAAAGCCCTTCCAAAAAGGCCCTGGTCTCGCCGCTTTGGGGCAGCATATAGCCCGCCTCCCGCAGCAGGTCCTCCGCCATGAGCTGGTTCGACTGTGCCAGCGCCGCGGCAAACTGCCGCTGCACCGGCCCGTCGGCGCGGGCGGCAAGGCCCTCGGCCAGCGTCTGCTGGCGCGCCTTTGCCGCCGCAAGCGCCCGCAGCCCTGCCTTCACCCCGTCCGTTTTGGGCTGCTGCGCCGGAAAGGTCTCGGGCACCAGCGAGATCGCGCCGCTGGGGCAGGCGTCCACACAGGCCCGGCAGCCCCGCACGCACTTGGAAAAGTCGATCTGGCCGTTCTCTGTATCCGTGGCCCCGGTGGGGCACACATATAAGCACAGGCAATCCTTGGTGCACAGCCGGATGTTACGCACAGCATGCATCTTTCCTTCAGCTCCTTTCCACCTTTGCCAGCTTAAAGCCGGGTACTTTACACACCGGGCAGATGGCGGGCGGCAGCTCCCCCACATATACAAAGCCGCAGATCTCGCACACATACACATTGGTGCCCTGCGTCAGGCCGTCCCCCTGGGTGCGGTACTGCTGCAAAAGCGAATCCAGCATGCGGGTCACCTTTTCGCTCCACACCAGCGCGCGCTTGGCGCCCCGGTCCCCCGCCGCCGCAGCGCGCTCGTTCGCCGCGGGGTAACCGCCTTCCAGATCCCGCTGCACCAACTCCAGCAACTCGTCAAAGCTGCCTCCGGCCGCGGGCAGCGCCTGGGCGGCATACCACCCTGCCAACTCCCGGAACAACTCCGCTTCCCGTGCCTTATACTGCTTTTCGCAGCCCTTTGCCAGGTTGACGCACAGCGCATGCAGCTCGGCCGCGCTCATGGGGCGCAGCTCCTCCGCCTGCTTCTCTGCGTCCCCGGCGGGCACAGCCGGGGCAGGCGTGCCGCCCTCTTGCCGAAACGCGCTCTTCGGTGCATGGCACAGGGGGCAGGTCCAATCCTCGGGCAAGGCATCCCATGGGCCCTGCTCCGCTTCGTCGTACACATAACCGCAGATGGAGCAAACATACTTTTTCAAATTCAATTCACCGCCTTTGTGTTGTCGTGGTACCGCTTCCCGTAAACTTGCCTCCATATTATCAATAATAATAACTATTTACTGTGACAAACTCACAAAGTTCCCCGGATGAACCTTATGCCGCCCCGCATAAAAACAGAGCGAACGCTGCCTTGCATCCGCTCTGTCTGCTATTATTTTGTTTTTCGCCCCCCGCGCAGCAGCATGCCGGTAACAAGCATTCCCGCCAAAAACAGTCCCGCACCCCATTGCCAAAGCGCCGGCACGCCCAAACGGTCGGCAAAAAGGCTTGCCCCCAGGCTGGCCGCAAAGCCGCCGATCTGCAGTGCAAAGCCCTGGCCGCTCAGCAGCGTGGCCCGCACCTCGGGCGGCGAATCGGCATTGATCGCCACGCTCTGGGCCGTGGTGGCAATGCCGAACGCAAGATACAGGGCAAGGTACAAAAGCCCAAACGCCAACGGCGTAGCCGCAAAGCTCAGCGCCGCGACCCCCAGGCCGAACAGCCCGCCGAAGGCAAGGTATACCCCGCGCGGGCCATGCCCGGCCAGCAGCCGGTCCGCCAGAACGCTGCCCAGCGCCGAAACGGCAAAGTAGGCAAAGCCCAGCACCCCCAAAAGCCAGGAAAGGCTCCGGCTGGGCAGCAGCGCTGTAAAACGCGGCTGCCAAAAGGTTTCGATCAGCGCCAGCGCCACACCGGTAAACAGGGTCGAGCCCAGCAGCACCGGCAGGGCGGGGCTGGCGGCGCAGGCCTTGCGCAGCGCGGCGGCGGGCCGCCGCTTTTGGCCGCGTTCCGCGCCGCTTTGGCCGCCGGGCAGCACCTCCTGTGTCAAAAGGCCCGCCGCCGCCACGCCCAGGGTCAGCAGCAGGGCGGCGGGCAGCACCGCGCCGCCCCCCTGCCCCGCAAGGGTCTGCCCGGCCCAGTTCAGCCCCCCGCCCAGCAGCGAGCCCACGGCATAGCCGGCCGTGCCCCACAGGTTCAGCCGCATGGCCGCCCGCGGCAGCCCCCCCGCCGTGTGCTGGGCCAGGCAGCTATCAATGTACAGGGCGTCCATGCTGCCGCTGGCCAGCGCTTTCGCTATCCCATACAGCACCAGCGCCCCATACAATGCCGGCGCCCCCCGCGCAGCCCAAAACAGCGCCAGCGCAAAGCCGTAGCTGCACTGTGCCAGCAAAAACACCCGCTTGCGGCCCAAAAGGTCCGCCAAAATGCCGCTGGGCACCTCCAACAAAAAGGCGGCGGCCGAATACAGCGCCAGCCCCGCCGCCAGCTGGGCCAGGGTCAGCCCTTTTTCCAGCGCCAGCAGGCTCATCACCGGCACCAGAATGCCCCGGGCAAGGGCGTCCAGCCCAATGGCGGCCAGCGCCCGGCCGGGCCTCATTGCATTTCCCCCGCCGCATAGGCGACCACCGCGTATTCGTAGGGCACCGTCCCCTCGCGGGGGCGGTCGTGGGCGGCAAAAAACGCCAGCAGGGTTTCGTGCAGCTCGGCGGCCTCGGCCCTGGTCAGGTGCAGCACGCCGGTCATGGTATCGCCGTCGCCCGGGCCGGGGGTTTTGCCCTGCTCCTCCAGCTCCCGCGCGGCGCGCATCATCCGGGCGTAGATCCCGTTCACCACATCCTGCATCAGCGCGTTTTTCATCTCCGCCGCGGCGGGTTCGGTGTCCCGCAGGCAGATGTCCGCCGGGGCGGCCTCGTAATACTTGGCGGTAAGCCCGTGGATCAGCTCGGTGCGCGCCAGCCGCACCAGCCCGATCTTTTCCAGCGCCGCCAGGTGGTGCCCCGCGCTGGAGGGCGCGATCCCCAGCCGGTCCGCCAGCTGCTTTGCGGTCATGCCTGCCGGCGCAAGCGCAAGCAGCTGCAAAATGCGCTGGCGCAGCGGGTGCACATAAGCGCGCAGCTCCTTTTCGGTTTGAAGCCAGATTTGCTTGCGGCCGTTTTTTTCAGTGATCTGCATCGTCCGTCCCTCCTGAATCCATCATAGCATTTTTTGTTATGATCTGTGATTCGCAGTATATCATACCAAAAATTGTTATGTCAAGACTTTTTTCCGCGCGGCCCCTGACCCCCGCGTCCCCGGCGCCTCTTTTTTCCTTTGCCCTTAACAACTCGATAATAAACATGTAATATAGTAACAAAAGCACCGCGGCGGGCACAGCATCGCAAACAACCGCCGCAAAAAAGCGAGGTGTTCACATTGGCAAAAATTCTAATCGTGGAAGACGAAACCGCCATCAACGAGCTGATCCGCCGCAACCTGCAGCTGGTGGGGCATACCTGCTTCAGCGCGTTCGACGGGCCCGCCGCGCTGGAGCGGCTCAGCCGCGAACCGGTGGACCTGATGCTGCTGGACGTGATGCTTCCCGGGCTGGACGGGTTCGCCGTCTACCAGCAGGCGCAGCAGGTCCCCACCATTTTTCTCACGGCCAAAAGCGGCCTGCCCGACCGGGTGCGCGGCCTCACCATGGGGGCCGACGACTATATCTCCAAACCCTTTGAAATGCTGGAGCTGCTCGCCCGGGTCGAGGCCGTGCTGCGGCGCACCCTGAAAAGCCGCGCCTCCTTTGAGCTGGACGAAATGAAAATCGACTTCGACAGCCGCCAGATCTTCCTGCGCGGCTGCCCGGTGGATTGTACCCCCAAGGAATACGCGCTGCTGGAAACGCTGGTGAACAACCGGAACATCGCCCTTTCCCGTGAGCGGCTGCTGGAGCTGGTCTGGGGCTACGATTTCGAGGGCGATACCCGCACGGTGGACGTGCACATCCAGAAATTGCGCAGAAAGCTGGAATTGGAAGGCCGCATCAAGACCGTGTACAAGCTGGGCTACCGGCTGGAGGCGTCGCCATGAAAACGCGCACTTTTTTGACCACCCTCCTGCTGTTTTTGCTGTTTTTCAACGGCGCCATCTGCGCGGTGACCGTGTTTTCTTTAAAAAGCAGCCTGGACACTGCAAAAGAGCAGCGCCTGGCCGAGCACTATGTGGTTGCCTCCGCCCTGCTTCAGGATATGCGCGCCCTGCACAGCCGCGGCTCCGACCCTGCCGCTTCCCTTGCCCAGCTCATGCGCCCCTACGGCCAATTTTATGCAAAGCGCAGCGGGGAATTTTTGGTCTACCGCGGGCAGGAATGCCTCTATTCCAGCATCTCCGACCCCGCCGCCCCCCTCGTTGCCCCCGCCTCCCTTGCCCAGACCCAGGACCGGGTGCTCACCATTCAGCAAACCGCTCCCTTTTATCTCTGCGTGGCCGGGCGGCTCAGCGCCCCTTTTCAGGACTACGTGCTGGTCTATCAGTCCAGCCTGCAGCAGACCATCAGCGGCTGGGGGCAGCTGTGCCGGCTCCTGTATCTGGCGGGGGCGGTGTTCTCGCTGATCCTGGCGCTCTGCCTTCTGCTGCTCTTAAACCGGCTGTTCCGCCCGCTGGAACAGATTCACGCCGCCTCGCAGGACATTGCCAACGGCGAATACGGCAAGCGCCTGCCCCAGCGCGGGCGCGACGAGCTGGCCGGGGTCGCCCGCAGCTTCAACCACATGGCGGCCGAGATCGAGGCCCAGATGACCGCCCTGAACAACGCCGCCGCCCAAAAGCAGCAGTTTGCCGACAATCTGGCCCACGAGCTGCGCACCCCCCTCACCGCCATCTACGGCTATGCTGAATATCTGCAAAAAGCGGCCCTCACAGAGGCCGACCGCCAGGCTGCCACCGGCTACATCCTCTCGGAGTGCAGGCGCCTGCAAAACATGGCGGCTCAATTGCTGGAAACGGCTGTGATCCGGGCCGATGGCGCCGCCCTGCTGCCGGTCGACACCGCCGCCCTGTTCGCGGCCGTGCGCCACACCCTGCTGCCCAAGGCCTCAAAAATGGGCGCGCAGCTCACCTTCCGCGCAGGGCTGCCCACCCTTTACGGCGACCGGGACCTGCTGGAAAGCCTGCTCATCAACCTGGCCGACAACGCCCTCAACGCCTGCCCGCAACATGCGCAGATCCTTGTGGAGGCCTCCGCCGAGGGCGGCCGCGCCGTTCTGCGCGTGCAGGACAATGGCCGCGGCATGACCGGCGAGGAACTGGCCCGGGTAAAAGAGGCCTTCTACCGGGTCGATAAAGCCCGCAGCCGGGCGGCCGGCGGGGCGGGCCTGGGCCTTGCCCTGTGCGAGCAGATCGCCGCCGCCCATGGGGCCGAGCTGCTGTTCGCCTCAGCCCCCGGCCGGGGCACCACCGTCACCCTGCGCTTTCCCTCCGGTTCTTCCCCGCTTGCTGGCCCGCCCGCCCCAAAAGGCTGAACCCCTTCCTTCAAAAGTTTTACGACTTTTTAAAAACCGGCTTACAACTCCATGACCCCAGCGGGTTATCCTTCTTATTGCAGCGGCGGTGTTGCCGCCGCTGCAAAATAAAACGAAGGAAAAGGAGCAATTACTTATGAACACCACTTATCCTCACAAAAAGGGCGCAGGCAAAGCCGCGCTGGCAGCGCTGGCCATGATCGCCACCAGCGCCCTTCTCTTCGGCTATTTTTCCCAAAGTGTGCTGGCCGCCGACCTGGGCAAGCCCCAGGCAGTTCCCACCAGCTACGCGCCGGCCCCCGCCGGGGCCGCCCTGCCCGCCGGCTACCAAAAGGCCGACTACGCCGTAACGGCCGATCCCCTCGCCTCCGAGGCGGCGGACGCGCAGGCCATCCCCATGGAAGAGGCGGCCGAACTGGGCGCCCAGGCCCTTTGGGAGCTCTTCGGCGCCGACCTCGGCGGTGCCACTGTGTATATGAGCTATTGCAGCGGCACCGAAACCTTTCCCCGGGCGTTCTGGTCCGGCGACGTGCGCTTCGGCTCCTCCCGCACTCCCCAGGATCCCGGCTTCAGCTTTTCTCTGGACGCTGTGACCGGCGAGCGGTTCGGCGCAGCCCAAAGCCGCATTCTGAGCGTGGAGCTGGATCTCGGCCTGGACGCCGCCCTGGCTGAAAACCCGCAGGAATATCTCGACCTTGCCCGGCAGCTCGCGGCCGAGAAAAATCTTGTGCACGGCCAGGTGGAGGCCGTTTCCTACAACTGCCAGGGGTATTCCTGCAACGATCCGGACATCACCCTGAACGTGCTGGGCGCAAACGGTGAAAAAGCCCTTGTCACCTTCTCCCGCTACGACCAGCAGCTCAAGGGCGTGGGCTACGACGCCGAGCGCCGCATCCGGGAACCCGCCCTGGAAAAGCTGGATCAGGAGCTGGAAAAGCGGATCGAGGCCGCCCGCGCCGCCGGCGGGGCCGGCGGCAGCGGTTTGGCTGCCCTGGAAGGGTAAGCCCGCCTGCGCATCCCGGCTGTTCCAACACACATCAAAAGGGGGCGG
>OFOK01001683.1_pt1 | contig 15647 bp, 15 predicted proteins | sample 1542001 | NCBI WGS metagenome assembly OFOK01 (sample SAMN04209242, study PRJEB22552) | human gut metagenome | biome: gut; material: feces | host: Homo sapiens | place: USA: Oklahoma
TATGAACACCCGCCTGCGGCGAGGTGTTCATCGAAGGAGTCCCCTTGGCGCATCTCAAGGTGAATTGCCCCAAAGGGGCAAGAGAAGGTGGCCTGGGCCATTGGTTACTTTCTGTGCGAGCAGAAAGTAACACCGCCCCCCTGCGGCCAAAGGTCACCAAAACACAATTCTAATGATTTATCCCCCTTCCCCCCTTCCCCCGAAAAAAAGAACGTGTTATCATAGGGTCACCAGACAAAAGGAGGTATTTTCCCTATGTTCTCTTCCATTGGTCTTATCGGCGCGGGCACCATGGGCTCCGCCGTTCTCCAGGCAGCTGCCAAGGGCGCTCCCGATGCAGCGCTCTATTGCTCCAACCGCACTCCCGCCAAGGCTCAGGCCCTGGCTCAGGAAGTGGGCGGCCAGGCTGTGGACAACGCCGCCGTGGCCCGCACCTGCTCTCTTATCTTCCTGGGGGTAAAGCCCCAGATGATGGCGGGTGTTCTGGCCGACCTGGCCCCTGTTCTTGCTGCCCGCACCGACCGTTTCGTGCTGGCCTCCATGGCCGCCGGTCTGGACGGACAGGCCATCCAGGGCCTGGCCGGTGGCAAGTACCCGGTCATCTGCCTGATGCCCAACACCCCCGTGGCCGTAGGCGCGGGCGTGGTGCAGTACTACGGCGTAGACACCACCCAGGAGGAGCTGGACGCCTTCCAGGCACTTATGGCTCCCGCCGGGCTGGTGGACCCCATTGAGCCCCACCTCCTCCCCGCCGCCAGCGGCGTGTCCGGCTGCGGCCCCGCATTCTGCGCTCTGTTCATTGAGGCCCTGGCCGACGGCGGAGTGGCCTGCGGCCTGCCCCGTGCCAAAGCCCTGGCCTATGCCGCCCAGATGGTGGAGGGCACCGCCAAACTGATGATGGAGAAGGGCCTGCACCCCGGCCAGCTCAAGGACGGGGTCTGTTCCCCCGGCGGCACCACCATCCAGGGTGTGCGTGTGCTGGAGGAGCGCGGCTTCCGCGCCGCCGCCATGGATGCGGTGATCGCAACCTTTGAAAAAAACAAGGAGCTGGCCAAATAAGTTCCTATTCCTGATATGAGGGGGTTTATTCCATGAGAATCGTTGTAAAAGTCGGCACCTCCACCCTGGCCCACGCCACTGGGCGGTTGAACATCCGCCACGTGGAGGAGCTGGTCAAGGTGCTGTCCGATTTGAAAAATGCCGGCCATCAGGTCATTCTGGTCTCCTCCGGCGCCATCGGCATGGGCGTGGGCAAGCTGAACCTGCCCGGCAAGCCCTCCGACATGCCCACTAAGCAGGCTGCCGCCGCTGTGGGCCAGTGTGAGCTGATGTACACCTACGATAAGCTGTTCCTCCAGTATAACCACACCGTGGCCCAGGTGCTGCTCACCGGCGAGGATGTGGACCACCCCGAGCGCCGGGAGAACTTTGAGAACACCATGGAGCGCCTGCTGGAACTGGGCGCCCTGCCTGTCATCAACGAGAACGACACCATCGCCACCGCCGAGATCAAGGTGGGCGACAACGATACCCTGGGCGCCATCGTGGCCTGCTGCACCAAGGCCGACCTGCTGGTGCTTCTCAGCGACATCGAGGGCCTGTACACCGCCGATCCCCGCAAGGACCCCAACGCCAAGCTCATCCCCACCGTGGAGGAGGTCACCCCGGAGATCGAGGCCCTGGCCGGCGGCGTAGGCTCCAGCCTGGGCACCGGCGGCATGGCCACCAAACTCCGGGCCGCCAAGATGGTTATCGCCCAGGGCTGTGACATGGTCATCACCAACGGTGAGCACCCCGAGCGGCTCTACGACATTGCCGAGGGCAAGGACGTGGGCACCCGCTTTGTGGCTCATAAGGCCTGATTTTCAATACGTTTCGTATTGCAATTTCTATTATCTACATTTTATCATCACTCTTCGGGATAAAATCCGGCTGTTTCGGTCCGGAGAGTGAGTCAAAGGAGGTCGTACGATGACGACATTGGAACTGCTGGAAAAGGCCCGCGCTTCCAAGGGGGCTATGTCTCTGGCGGACACCGAAACCAAAAATAACGCTCTGCTGGCCATGGCTGACGCGCTGATGGAGCATCAGCAGGCCATTCTCACCGCCAACCGGGCCGACCTGGAGGCCGCCCGCGGCACCGTCTCCGAGGTCATGCTGGACCGGCTGGCCCTCAGCCCGGAGCGTATCGCAGGCATGGCTCAGGGCATCCGGGAGGTGGCCGCCCTCCCTGACCCGGTGGGCGCCGTTCTCCAGCGGGTGGAGCGCCCCAGCGGCATCGTGGTGGAAAAGACGGCGGTACCCATGGGTGTCATCGCCATCATTTACGAGAGCCGCCCCAACGTCACCTCTGACGCCGCCGCCCTGGCCCTGAAGGCGGGTTCCGCCTGTGTGCTCCGTGGCGGCAAGGAGGCCCACCGCTCCGCCGCCGCCATTGTGGAGGCCCTGAAGGAGGGGCTCCAGCGGGTGGGCCTGCCTGCCGACGCCCTCCAGCTGGTAGAGGACACCACCCGCGCCTCCGCCAATGAGCTGATGACGGCCAGCGGCTATGTGGACCTGCTCATCCCCCGTGGCGGCGCGGGCCTGATCCGTGCCTGTGTGGACAACGCCACCGTACCGGTCATCGAGACGGGCACCGGCATCTGCCACGTCTATGTGGACGGCCAGGCCGACCAGGCCATGGCCCTGGACATTCTGGAGAACGCCAAGTGCTCCCGCCCCAGCGTGTGCAACGCCTGTGAGGTGTGCCTGGTGGACGAGACCATCGCCGGGGAATTTCTCCCCAAGCTGCAAAAGCGTCTGACCCAGGACCGCGCGGAGCGCGGCCTGCACCCCGTGGAGCTGCGCCTGGACGAGGCCGCCCAGGCCATCATCTCCGGTACGCCCGCCGGGGAAAAGGACTTTGATACGGAATTTCTGGACTACATCCTGGGCGTCAAGGTGGTAAAGGGCGTGGGTGAGGCCATCGCCCACATTGCCGCCCACTCCACCGGCCACTCCGAGGCCATTGTCACCGCCGACGAGAAGGCCGCCCGAGCTTTCCTCAACCAGGTGGACTCTGCCGCCGTCTACTGGAATGCCTCCACCCGCTTTACCGACGGAGGCGAGTTTGGACTGGGCTGCGAGATGGGCATCTCTACCCAGAAGCTCCACGCCCGGGGCCCCATGGGGCTCCAGGAGCTGTGTACGTATAAGTACATCATCCGGGGCACCGGTCAGACCCGCTGATTGTTTGGAGAGTCGGCTCTTTCCGCCATTTTCCGGGTGACAAAATCTCCTGTTTGGAGGTATAATGAAGGTGGGAAAAGGGGACCTTTTCCCACCCAGTTCTCCGCGCTCCGGCGCGGAGCCCAGCTGGATCTTGATGTACCATCCACCCTTGTGATTTTGGAAAGGACTGATTCCAATGAACCACTACATGAAGGAGTTCTGCCAGACCACCGGGGAACTGTTAGGCTCTGAGCAGGTACGGATGATGGGCCGCTGGTGCCATCATAACCGCATCACCACCCTGGACCACTCCCTGTTTGTGGCTTACTGGTCGTTCCGCGCCGCCCGGGCTCTGGGCCTGGACGAGACCGCTGCCGCCAGAGGCGGACTCCTGCACGATTTGTACCTCTACGACTCCCGTGACAAGTCGGCCCACCCGGGCTGGCAGTGCTTTGACCATCCCCGGGCCGCCGCCCGCAATGCCCAGGAGCTCACCGACCTGAGCGACAAGGAGCGGAATATTATCCTCTCCCACATGTGGCCCTTGGGCGGAGCGCTGCCCCGGTCTATGGAGGCCTGGCTGGTGGATGTGGTGGATACCCTGTGCGCCGGTTTGGAGCTCAGCGGCATCTATGACCCCAGCCGCCTGCGCCGCCGCCTGGGCGTGGAGCCCATCACCGAAGTCAGTGAGGAACCCGCCCCCGCTTTCTTGTAAGAAAGCGGAGGGGAGTTTACACAGCAGTTCCTCCGCCTGGGTGCGAACATGCAGCTTGTTGGCATTGTCCAGCACAAATTCCAGATGCATCTGCGCCTGCTGCCATTTCTCCCGCTGGTAGCAGTAAACCGCCAGTGCCATATGGGCTCCCACCTTCTCCCGCAGGCACTCCGCCCGCTCCAGATCCTGCTGGAGCAGAGGCTCCAGCTGTGGAGGCGCCGCCTGCATCAGCGCAAAGGAGCGCCGCTGATTCATGACCCGGTCCACCAAAGCCCGCTGCTTGGCCCGCATCTTGGGCTTCAGCGCAGTGAGTTTCTCCGCCACCCACTCCTGCCGGGGATCGCCGGATGGCAGGGCCGCGCTCCAGATCAGCAATGCACTGGCGTTCTTTACCAGTTTGCGGTGCTCTGCCACATGCTCCAGTACCTGGATCGCCTCCTGATGCCGGCCCAGCAGAGACAAAGCATAGCCCTGATAGACGTGAAAGATCATATTGGAGGGATTCTGGCGGCACACCGTGCTGCACAGCTCCAGCAGAGGCTCCGGGTCGCAGTGGTTATCCATGTACTTCACGGCCCGCCAAAGGAGCAGGCGGGAATACCAGTTGATGGCCGCTCCGCCCAGCAGCATCCACGTCCAAGTCAGCAGCAAGGCGGAGATACGCTCCTCCAGAGAGGCCTCTGCGGGCAGAGTGGACAGCAGCCACAAAAACGGGGGCACGCACCAGATCCAAAAGGCCAGGCTGGCGTGATTTAAAATAAAATTGCGCATGCCGGAATCCTCCAAAAGAAAATGAAATGATGTGAGGCAACCATACCACACATCATTTAAATAAACCCATATAAATCTTTAAGAAATGGAAAATTTTATCCGTTGAACTTATTCATGGCGCGGTCTGGACCCTCTTTGATATAGCACTCCACCGCGTCGGCGCAGCGCTCCACGGCGGCGGCAATGGCCTTGCGGTCCTCACCCTGGAACTTGCCCAGCACCCAGTCGGCCAGATCATAGTCGGGATGGGGCTTTTTGCCCACACCCACCCGGATGCGGGGGAACTGGTCGGTGCCCAGGTGCTGAATGATGCTCTTAAGCCCGTTGTGTCCTCCAGCGGAGCCTCCCTTGCGGATGCGCAGCTTTCCCACGTCCAGGGCGGTGTCGTCGGAGATCACTATAATATGCTCCGGGGGGATTTTATAGAAGTCGGCGGCAGGGCGCACCGCCTCGCCGGACAGGTTCATATAGGTCACCGGCTTCATCACCAGCACCTTTTCCCCGGAAATGGTGAATACATTGGTCAGGGCCTTGAATTTCAGCTTCTGGATGGGCAGGCGGTACCGCTCGCCCAGCTGGTCAGCCACCATAAAGCCCACATTGTGGCGGGTATTCTCATACTGGTCCCCGGGGTTGCCCAAGCACACCAGCATCCAGGATGCTCCGCCGGAACTGCGATGGAAAAACATGCTATCCCTCACTTGCTGCGTAAAATGCACTGGGGCGGGCAAATGCCCGCCCCAGTGGGATACGGAAAATCAGGTAAACAGGCGGGAAACGGAAGTCTCCTCGTAGATGTGGCTGATGGCCTCGGCAAACATGTGAGCCACAGAGATATAGCGGATCTTGTCGCACTTCATGCCGGGCTTGGGGGGAATGGTGTCCAGGAAGACCACCTCGTCCATGACGCTGTCGGTGATGCGCTGGACAGCGGGGCCGGAAAGCAGGCCGTGGGTAGCCACAGCGGTAACGTCCTTAGCGCCGCCGATGTCCACCAGAGCCTTGGCAGCGTGGCACAGGCTTCCGCCGGTGTCCACCATGTCGTCCAGCAGGATGACGTGCTTGTCCTTTACGTCGCCGATGATGTTCATGACCTCAGAGGAGTTGGCCTTCTGACGGCGCTTATCCACGATGGCCAGAGGCATGTTCAGCTTCTGAGCGAAGGCGCGGGCGCGAGCCACGCTGCCCACGTCAGGAGAAACCACCATGGTGTCGTCCTGGACAGCGGCGAACTTGCGGAAGCACTCGCTGACAAACAGAGGAGAGCCCAGCAGGTTGTCCACCGGGATGTCGAAGAAGCCCTGGATCTGGTTGGCGTGCAGGTCCATGGTCAGCACCCGGTCGGCGCCGGCGCGGGTGATCAGGTTAGCCACCAGCTTGGCAGAGATGGGATCGCGGGGCTTGGTCTTGCGGTCCTGACGGGCATAGCCAAAGTAGGGGATGACGGCGGTGATGCGGCCGGCGGAGGCGCGGCGCAGCGCGTCGATCATAATGAGCAGTTCCATCAGGGCGTCGTTTACGGTGTGCATCTTTCCGTCCTTCTCAAAGGGGCAGGTGGACTGCACCACAAAGACGTCAGACCCGCGGACGGTCTCGTAGATGGAGGCAAAGTTTTCGCCGTCGGCGAAGGAGCCTACCTCAGAATTGCCCAGGGGTACCCCGAGTTCCTGGCAGATGGCCTTGGCCAGGTTGGGGTTCGAGTTGCCCGTGAAAATCTTGATGCTCTTCCCGTGTGTGATCATAATCAACTTCCTTCCGTTTTTCGTGGAGCGGCTCGAAGGCCTTGCTCCGTGTTCCTGTACCTTCTCCTGTAAATGACTGCATGAAAAAGATTCTGGACGGCTGAAAAAACGCGGGCCGGCCGCCGTTCCAGGTTCTCGGCGGAGAACCGGTGCCGACAGCCTTAACTTGAACCGGCACCGGCATTGGGCCGGAGCCGAAGATGCTCTTGATCCGCGCAGGCCCGGCAGGTAAAACGCCCACCAGCCTTTGACCAGGTAAAAGGTCGGGATTGGCAAAGCCATTATAGCATACCTGAACGGAAAATTTGACCCCCTCCAGGGGATTTTTTTCAAAAACTTTCGTTTTCTTCACTTTCCTCCAAAAAGGTAGGAAAAAGGAGTGGGAACAGCAGGGCAAACTGTGCACAGCGACGAGGGTTTTTGTATAAAGCGCATTCTTTTAACAATATCCTTTCTATTAGTTTGCCCATTTTTCAGGGGGAAAAACCTCCTTTTGTGGTGGTAAACATTTACGTAAAAAATGGGAGCGACAAAATACGTCACTCCCATGAGATATCTTTCCTGCGGGCGCAGAGGCGAAGCGGAGCTTTGCACAAAGTTCTTTGCCAAGCTTTCTTTCAAGAAAGCGTGTCGCCCTCTAAGAAGTAGCTGGCCTCCATATCGGCGGTGGCCAGGGCGAATGCCAGCGGATACTTCTGAAACGCCTGGCCCACCGTTCTGGAATCCTCCGGCCCAGAGAAACCCATATGCCAGCGGATGGCCATGGCCTCCTCCCGGGTCAGGCGGATATAGCCGTTGGCAATGTACACGCTCTTCTCCCCGTGACCATAGGGCAGAGGGTCGTCAAAGGTGTAGGTGGGCACCTTCTCCCACTGGCCGGTGGCGTCGTTCTTCACGTTCCGGAATCCCTTCTTATAGCACCCGATCTTGCACAGATCGTGGAGCAGTGCCACCACGGCCACCGTCTCCTCGCTGTACTCTAGGCCGTAAAGCTCCTGCACCCGCTCCCGCTGGAGGTAATCCACCAGGCAGTGGTACACGTTCAGGCTGTGCTCGCACAGCCCGCCCTCACAGGACAGATGATACCGCGCCGAGGCAGGTGCGGTGAAAAAGTCGCTTTTGTGCTCCAAAAAATTCAGCAGCGCGTCGGCGCCGGGACGGGTAATCTTCTCCTTGAACAGCTCAATAAATTCCTCTTTTCCGGACATAGGCTCCTCCTGTGACCCGCTTGCGGGTGGTTTTTTCCTATTCTACCACACCGCCGCTTCAAACGGAAGCGCCACTGCTCCTAATCCATATTTCTCAGATACGCCTCCGCCCCATAGCGCAGGCAGCGCTGCAGTCGCCGCTCCCCCCGCTTGATGGTGCGGGATATGGTGGACCGGTCCACCCCCAGCCGCTCCCCGATCTCCCGCATGTTATACCCCTGGGCATAATACATCAGCAGCGTCTGCCGCTGGCGCTCGGTCACATCCTCCTGGAGCGCCCGGATGAGGTTTCGCTTGAGACGGCTGATCTCCTTGCTGTTGTCGGAGGCCATCTGCATGCTGTACAGAGCCATGTCGGCGGCGTACAGCTTTCCTCTCCTATAACGTGTATTTGGCATTTCGGCGGTACCCCCTCTCATAGTAGCGCTCGGTGAGCACAGCCAGCTCTCTGGCCTCCCGCAGCATGGTGGACAGCATGTGGATGCGGTGCTCCAACACCAGCCGCTGTTTTTCATTTCGGGTCCGCTCCAGCACCGCCTCCAACTGACAGATGCGCAGATCCAGCATCCGGGCATGCTCCCGGTACTCCACAGACAGTTCCAACAGGGTCATGACTCTCTCGCTTCCTCCTCTTCTTCCCGCGCGGCACACTCCGCGCAGATGCTCCGTCCCTCCCGCCAGACCATCCGGTCCCAGCGGTACTGCTCCCCGCCGCAGCAGGGACAGTAGGCCGCCGGAGGCGCCTGCTGCACATCCCGCAGCGGCAGAAGCAGGGAATTTCTTTGGCTCTGGGCCGTGTAGGAACACTCCTTTCTCCCCGCTCGGCCTTGTCTGTCAGGCATGCATAACGCCATATTTTTCTTCCGTATGACGCCCAGTAATCCGGGTCCTCCGCGTCGCTGTCATATGCCGCCACCCGCGCCACCAGATTGAACGCATGAATGGAAAGCTCCGGGTTTTTCCGCTTCAGCTCGGTGAACCGGGAGAGTGTTTCCATGCATGCCTCCAGGGGGCGGTGATGCGTTCGGGAATTGATGATATTGCCGTAAACCAGCGTATCCACGGAAAGGATGGCGTGGCTGCATTGCCCCGCATTCTCGAAAAGCCAGGCCCAGAGCGCGTCGATATCTGCCGGCTTTTTTTTGAAGCCCATCCAGCCGACGGGCGGTTCCACCAGAGCGACGTCCTCTGTCATGCCTGCCAGAAGCGCGGGGAATTCATAATTACAGGCACGTTCGTCCAGCGGAACATACAATATCCGATTCATAAAAGCACCCTTTCCGGCATCAGCCCTTTACACCCGTTACCGTGATGCCTTCGATAAAGTATTTTTGTGCAAAGAAAAACAGGACGATCATCGGGATCGTAAAAATAGCAGAAGCCGCCATCAGAATGCCCCACTGCACATAGTGCTGCTGCAAAAAAGCCTGCAGGCCAATGGAAAGCGTGTAGCTTTCCTGACGGTTCAGATACAGCATAGGACCCATAAAATCGGACCATGTGTTGATGAAAGTGAAAATAGCGACACTTGCCATTGCAGGTTTGCACAAAGGCAGCATGATCTGTGCAAAAATGCGCACCTCTCCGGCGCCGTCGATCTCCGCGGCTTCCAGCAGGGAATCCGGGATGCTCTTAAAGAACTGGCGAAGCAGAAAAATGTAGTATGCGCCGCCGAAAAACGCGGGCACCACCAGGGGCGCGATGCTGCCGATCAGCCCCAGCTTGTTCCATATCATATACAGCGGGATCAAAGTGACCTGATATGGGATCATCATCGTGGCCACGATGATCGGGAACAAATATTTTTTCCCGTTCCACCGCACCTTCGACATGGAATAGGCCACCATCGCGGAGGATATCACGGTTCCCACAACGCACAGTGCGGTGATGACGATGGTATTCCACGCATAGCGAAGGAACGGTATCTGCGTAACAGCCAGAATATAATTGTCGAAGTGCAGCTTTGTCGGAAAAATAGTACGCTGATAAACCTCTTCCATGGACTTCAGCGAAGTAAGCAGCATCCATGCAAACGGTACCAGAAAGACGACGGACAGCGCCACAAGCAGAAATACCGTGACCGCCTTTCCGCACAGCTTGCGCCGCCTGATGTTTTTGTTCGCACGCGCGAGAGAAGCATTATTCTTCACCGTAGCTCACCCACCTATCCTGCGTTTTAAAAACGACTGCGGTCACAACGGCCACAACAACAAACAAGATCCAGGCCATCGCGGACGCTTTGCCCATTTTGAAAAGGTTGAATGCGTTCTGATACAGATACAGCGCATAAAACAGCAGGGAATTTTCAGCGCCGCCGCTGACCACGTTCAGACCGCCGCCCGTGGAACTTCCGATCATCAGATATGCTTGTGTGAAATACTGAAAATTGTTGATGATCCCCATGATCAGCTGGAAAAAGATCGCAGGAGAAATTCCGGGCAGAGTGATGTAAAAAAAGCGCTTCAGAGCATTTGCACCATCGATCTCGGCAGCCTCATACAAAGTGCGGGGCACGTCCTGCAGCGCCGCCAGAAAGATGATCATAATACTGCCGACACCCCACACGCCCATGATCAGCAGCGCAGGTTTCGTAAAACGCGGGTCGGTCAGCCAGTTGGGCTGGTACAGCCCCAGTTTCTGCAGGATGTTGTTCAAAAGGCCGTACTGCGGGTTCAAAATCCACAGCCACAGCATGGAGGATGCGACAAGCGGCACGATGCTGGGAAGATAAAAGAACGTTCGGAAAATGGGCATGGCACGCACCTTCTGGTTCAGAAGCACCGCCAGAAGCAGGCCTGCCACGAGGCACAGCGGCGTGCCCAGAACCGTCATATACAGCGTATTGCCCAGGCTTTTATAAAATTTTTCATCCTGAAACAGCGCCGAATAATTTTCAAGCCCTACAAATTTCGGCGTTTGGAACATGTTGAAGTCTGTCAGGCTGTAATACACCGACATGATGATGGGATACAGGCTGAACGCCAAAAAACCAATGATCCAGGGCAGCGCGAATAAAATACCCGCCGCCGTATGATTTCTACGTTTTGAAGCTCTGCTTTTGATGGCCCTGTGTTGAAGCATGATGATATCCACCTTTCAAGAAGCTATGCAATATAACATGTGTAAAGGGGCCTTTACATGCAAGGCCCCTTTACGAACAGTTAACTGTGCATTCGTTCCTACAGAACGAACCTGTTAACAAACAGCAAATATATGCGCACCACTACTTGAACAGTTCAGAGCCCTTATCATAGATGTTTTGCAGCGCCTGCTCCGGAGTCTGCTTGAGATTGAGCGCAAGCTCTACCTCTTCCTTGATGATCGTATTGTACTCGGTGCTCTGCGGCACGTTGGGCAGGGCAAACAGATTTGGGCTGGCGGCCAATTCGGCGAACACGTCGCTGTTGTAGCTGCCGTTTACAAACTCGTCGCTCTCCAGCTGTGACAACAGCGAAGGGAATCCGCCGTGGGACACGCTCTGAAGCATCGTTCCCTCCGGGCCGCAGATGAAGGTGAGGAAATCATAGGCGCCGTCCGGGTTTTTGCTGTTGCTGGGGATATAGAACATGGACGAGCTGGCAATGCCGCGTCCTTTCAGCTCTTCATGGCCTTCCGGATAAGGAATGAATGTGCAGCCGTAATCCACATCCACCTTAAAGGTATCGTTGATGTTGGCGCCAAGCCAGTTTCCGTCCACGCGGAAGGTCTGCTTTCCAGCCAGGAAGGGGTCGGTGGGGTCCAGATATTTGCCTGCGGAACCAAATTTGGCTACGTTTTCAACGCCGAATTTCTCACGGTACATCACCGCATATTTCAAAGCCATGAGGTTGCCTTCGTTGTCGGGCGACGCAGGCTTTCCGTTTTCATCGTACCAGCCGCCGCCCAGCGCCGCCGCAAAGTTGTCTGTATAATAAACAGAGGGAAAATCCGGATAGCCCATCACGTCAATCGTTCCATCCGGATTGAGCTTTGTGGTGTTGACGGCCATCTCATACATTTCTTCCATTGTTTTGGGCGGCTCGGTATAACCTGCTTCAGCCAGCAGCGTTTTATTGTAAAACAGCGCCATCAGGTTCATGCCGGCGGGCAGCGCGTAGGTTTTCCCCTCATATTTGCAGGCTTCCAGCGTGGAGGGAATGATGTCGGACAAGTCGGTATTGTTCTTGGCAATATAGTCATCCAGCGGGAGCATGATGCCTTTCGAAGCATACGCGCCGATGTTGTTTGTAAAGTCATCCGTAATGTCGGGTCCGTCGCCGGATTGAATCGCTACCATGATTTTCTGAGAATCCGGTACGGAGAGGGCCTCCACATAATATTTATCGCTCTGCGCGTTGTAAGCCGCCACAGCGTCATCCAAGTATCCGGCTTCTACACCGGTCCACAGATGCCAAAGCACGACCTTCTCCTTCTCTGTTTCGGGAGCTGCAGGCTCTGCCTGTCCCTCTGACGAAGCAGACGGTGCGGAAGAACTGCCGTTGGCGCCGCCGCAGGCTGTCAGCATGCCGCAGAGCATTGCACCGGCGAGGCCCAGGGCCAACACTTTTTTAATCGACCTTTTTTTCATGAAACTCAACCTCCATTTTATATTTGAATCCGGCTTTCGCCGAATCAATTTTGAGGGTCGTGCTTTTCGCAGCCGAGCAAACATTTTTTGGTCTCCGGCCCTAGATATGTACTCCGCCGGATGCGAAAACATTCGTGCCGCACTGCGGCTCCTCTCCCGCTTCCCCGTCCTCACCCGTTTGGCGAAATGGATTTTTCCGACAAAAAGGTAATTTTTTCAGCCTTGAGCGGTATCTTTTCAAATTCATTGCCATCCCAGCAAATTCAGTATACAATAGCTGATGAGGCAAATCCACGCAAAATGGAGGCAAAATTATGCAGATTCAATCAAGCTGCACAGAAAGCATCGCAGACAAGTTAAAAGTTCTGTACGAACATACCGTTTTTGAAAAAGGCGATCCATTCTTTTTATGGCCGCAGAATTCCCCCGGCAAAATGGACACCCACGCAAGGTATTTGCATTATCACAACGAACTTGAACTGGGCTGGTGCACGGAAGGCAGCGGGATATTTTTTGTGGAGGATAAGGTCATCCCATTTCAGGCTCCCTGTGCCTCGGTCATCTACCAGGGGCAGATCCATATCGCCCAGAGCAATCCCGATAAGCCCGCAAAATGGTATTTTATCAATGTCGATGAATGCATTCTCAGCGCCAAAGATGACGAATCCCTTACGGCGGGACATATCGGCGCCCCCATACTGGATGACTCCACTGCCGAGGGCCGCGATATCCTGACACTCGTTCAGATGGTGGTGGATGAATTGCAGGCCAAAAGGCCCGGCAGCCGCCAATGCGCAGAGTGGCTGGTGAGAAGCATTCTATACAAGCATGCACGTCTCTCCGACCACCGCCAGGTTGCCCCTTGGCGTCTTGCCGAAGTCTCACCTGCAGTGACCTATGTTTCCAACCATTATGCCGAGCCTTGCCCGATCGAAACGCTGGCACAGCTCTGCAATATGAGCGTATCGACCCTGCGTCGAAAATTTTACAGCGCATTGGAATGCGCGCCTTCCGATTATATCCACCGCGTCCGCATCGGAGCGGCAACGGTAATGCTTTCCGCCGAGAATAAATCGATACTGGAAATATGCCACCAAGTGGGCTATATGTCCCTGTCCAGCTTCAATCGCCAGTTTCGCAAGCTGACGGGCGAAAGCCCGCGCGAAATGCGCAACCGCATGCGAAAAAAGCAGACATCCCCCCTTCCGGAGTGAGCCGGTACAAAAGCTGCGCCCAAGCCATTCAGCTAAGGCAAAAGCATCTGTCTCCGGCGTTGCTCCCCATACGAAAAAGTGCGTTTCCCGTTTGGGAAACGCACTCATTTTTTCAAAGCCTCAGAGCGCCTGTAAACAGCATCGGCCGCTCAGCAGAGCGACTGTATACTCCATGCCGTAAGCCAGCGCGTCTTCGTCCAAGCGATACCGGGCATTATGATGGGGAGCATCGCTTCCCTTTTCCGGGTTTGCCGCGCCCAGCTCAAGGAAAAAACCCGGGCACACCTGGTCGTAATAGCAAAAATCGTCTCCCGGCGCAATCGGTGAAAGCTCATGCACCGCCTGCGTGCCAAAGGTTTGCGCAATCATATTTCGCGCCCAGCCGGTCAGCGCCGGATCGTTGCGGATGGAATCGTACCCGCGCACATATTCCACCTGCACATCCGCCCCTGCCGAGGCGGCAATGCCTTCGCTGATCTCGCGGATACGCCGCTCGGCAGTGGCGCGCACCCGCTCATCGTAGCTGCGCACCGAGCCGGTCAAATGCATGCTGCCGGGTATAATATTGTAGGCCGAGCCGGAATGGGCCTGGCATACCGAGAGCACCGCCGGGTCGCTGGGCCGAAGCGAGCGGGAAAGCACGGTCTGCAGCGCAAGGATGATCTGTGCGCCGGTCACAATAGGGTCTATGCATTCCTGCGGCATGCTGGAATGTCCGCCGCGGCCGGTGATCTCGATCTCAAAACGGTCCGTGGCCGAGGTGAGAACGCCGCTGCACACGCCGAAGCTGCCCGTGGGCAGCGTGCTTGTGAGATGCAGACCGAACACCTCGTCCACACCCTTCAGCACGCCGGCGCGGATGACTTCCACCGCACCGCCGGGAGGGGTCTCCTCCGCATGCTGAAAAATAAAGCGCAGTTCCCCGCACAGCTCCTCCCGCCGGCGGCACAGCAGCCGCACGGAATTCAGCAGGATAGCCGCATGCCCGTCATGGCCGCAGGCGTGCATCACGCCTTCATTGCAGGAGCGATAATCCAGCTCGTTTTCCTCGCGGATGGGCAGCGCGTCGATGTCCGCACGAATGGCGAGGCAGCGGCCGGGCCTTCCGGTGCGCAGTACCGCCATCACACTGGTGGGTGTAGGACGGCTGAGTTCCAGCCCTTCCAGTTCGCACAGCGCCTGCTCCAGATAATCCGCTGTCTTGTATTCCCGGAAAGACAGCTCGGCATGCCGGTGCAGCCAGCGTCTGTCCTCGATGCACTGCGGCAGAAGCTCCAATACCTGTTGATGCAGATTTTTCATAGCCAACGCCTCGATTTCTTGCAGTGATCAGAAAATAAAATACAGTACCATAAGCACGCCAAGCACCCAGGCGGGCCACTGCGGGACGTACTTCGCATCGCGGTTTACAAGCGCGCGGATGACGCTGACCACCAGATAAGTGAACATGCCCAGCGCGATGCCCGCGACATAGTCGCCTTTATAGGCAGTCACCAGAAGCATGACGGCCACAGGCAAAAATTCAGAGCCCGAAAAGTCTACGTCGCGCAGCGTTTCCAGCATGGAGATGCCCACCACGATCAGCGCGCTGCCGGTTGCCGCGCCGGGAATCATGAGGAACAACGGGCTGAACAGCATGCACAGCAGGAAGAAAAACGCGGTGCTCAGGTTGGAAAGGCCCGTGCGGCTGCCGCTCTCAACCCCGGCGGCGCTCTCCGCAAAGCAGCTCACGGTGGTGATGCCGAACAGGCTTCCCAGGATGGTAGCGCTGGAGTCCACCAGGAACACCTTGCCGAAGGCCGGGAAATTCCCGTCCTCATCCAGCAGCCCCGCTTTGCCCGCCATGGCGAGGCCCGTGCCCAATGTGCCGAAGAAATCATTGATCAGCAGCATGATGATGAACGGAACAAAACTCAGTTTGAGGGCGCCGAGAATATCCACCTGGAACGCCACATTGCCGATGGATGCCAGCGCACCACGGGTGAAAATATTTTCGGGCAATACCGTAACGCCCATGGGGATACCGATGATCGTTGTAAGAACAATAGAGATCAGCAGTGCGCCCTTGATTTTATAGGTGCGGCCGTTGACCGTGATTTTGAGATACGTCAGCAGCAGGGCGATGGCCAAACCGATCAGCCCCAGCTGCACGCTTTTATCGCTGAAATTGATGAAGCTGCCATCCTCACCCGCAGCGGCCAGGCCGCTGGTATTCAGGCC
>OFOK01001695.1_pt1 | contig 15495 bp, 10 predicted proteins | sample 1542001 | NCBI WGS metagenome assembly OFOK01 (sample SAMN04209242, study PRJEB22552) | human gut metagenome | biome: gut; material: feces | host: Homo sapiens | place: USA: Oklahoma
GGTTCCCGACCGGCTCTCCCTCTACATCAATACCGAGAATGCTCAAATCTCTCAGGTCATTATACACACTTTTCAAGCGCATGATCGAAACCCCGATCCCAAAGCTGATCCTCACACTGTCGGCGCCCACCATCGCCAGCATGCTGATCAGCTCGATCTACAACCTGGCCGACACCTTTTTTGTAGGCCAGATCGGTACCACCAGTGCCTCAGGCGCAGTGGGCGTGGTGTTCAGCCTGATGGCGATCCTGCAGGCCTTCGGCTTTATGATCGGCATGGGCGCGGGCAGCATCATCAGCCGCTTTCTCGGCCAGCAGGACACCCAGAATGCCAACCGTTTTGCCAGCACCGCGTTCTTTCTTTCGCTGGGGTGCGGCGCGGTGATCGGCGCGCTTGGCCTTTTATTTTTGGACCCGCTGATGCGCGCGCTGGGCGCCACCCCCACCATTCTGCCCTATGCGAAGGATTACGCCCGCTTTATTTTGCTGGCCGCGCCGCTGATGTGCGCCAGCTTTTCCATGAATAACCTTCTGCGGTTCGAGGGCAAGGCGGCCTTTGCCATGGTGGGGCTGACCACCGGCGGCCTTTTGAACATTGCGCTGGACCCGCTGTTCATCTTTGGCCTTCATCTGGGTATTTCGGGCGCCGCGCTGGCCACCGCGCTCTCCCAATGCGTGAGCTTCTGCATCCTGCTCTCCATGTTTTTGCGCCGCAAAAGCCAGCTGGTGCTCTCGCCCCGGCTGTTCACCCGCCGCGCCGCCGAGATCGGGCGTATCCTGGCCTGCGGCCTGCCCAGCTTTTCGCGCCAGGCCCTGGCCAGCCTGGCCACCGCCCTTTTGAACGTGCAGGCCGCCATGTGGGGCGACCCCGCGGTGGCCGCCATGAGCATTGTGGGGCGCATTTTTATGTTTGTTTTCTCGGTAATGCTGGGCATCGGGCAGGGGTTCCAGCCGGTGGCGGGCTACAACTATGGCGCCGGCAAATACGCCCGGCTGCGGCAGGCCTTCCGCTTCACCCTGATCCTGGGGCAGGTCTGCATGACCCTGGTCACCGTCGGCGCCTTTTTCGCCGCGCCCTGGCTGGTGCAGACCTTCCGCAACGACCCCGAGGTGGTGCGTATCGGCGCATTAGCCTGCCGGCTGCAATGCTGCGCCATGCTGTTCGTGCCCGCCACCACCTGCGCCAACATGCTGTTCCAGAGCATCGGCGAAAGCGCCTCGGCCACCTTTTTGTCCTGCCTGCGGCAGGGGGTGTATTACCTGCCGCTCATCCTGATCCTGCCCTATACAATCGGCCTTTTGGGGGTGCAGGCGGCCCAGCCCGCGGCGGACCTGCTCACCTTCCTCACCTGTATCCCGTTCCTCATCCGCTTTTTCCGCCGCCTGCCCCGTCAGGATAAGGCATAGGCCAAGCCCCTTCCGCCATACAGTAGATGCGGGAGGGGATTTTTTATGTTCGGGGTATTTTTAAGTTTCGTCGCCAGCCACATCGTATATCTGGCGCTTCACCTGGAGGCCAGCAGCTTCCCCAAGCCCTTGACGCCGACGCAGGAAGTCGAGGCTTTTGCCGCGTTCAAGGCCGGCGACCTGGCCGCGCGGGACCGCATCATCCGCCACAACCTGCGCCTGGTGGCGCACATTGTAAAGAAATACTATTCCACCCCCGGCGACGCCGAGGACCTGATCAGCATCGGCACCATCGGCCTGATCAAGGCGGTGAACAGCTTCGACAACACCAAGAAGGCCCGCTTTTCCACCTACGCTTCCAAGTGCATCGACAACGAGGTTCGCATGAGCTTCCGCAAGCTGAAAAAGGCCCCTGCCACCATGAGCATGCAGGACCCCATCGAGGCGGGAAAAGACGGCAGCACCCTCACGGTGATCGACGTGGTACCCGACGATTTTATCATTCACGAGGATTACGAGCAGCGGGAGGAAAGCGCCCGCCTGCACGATTTTGTAGAGCATCTCTCCGGCCGTGAGCGGCAGGTGATCCTGCTTCGGTACGGTCTTTCCGGCCAGCCGCCGCTCACCCAGCAGGAGGTGGCCGATCTTTTGGGCATCAGCCGAAGCTACATCAGCCGCATCGAAAAGGCGGCGGTGGAAAAGCTGCGCACCGGCATGACCAGCCAGGACGCGGTGTGACCCCATTTAAACAGTATAAAGCGCCGCCTTTTGAGGCGGCGCTTTATGATCTGGTTCTTGCTTTTTAACTTTCTGCTGCGCCTTCCAGCACGCAGCGGCCGTCCGGCAAAGCCAGGCAGTAAACCTCCCCCCCGCCCCGCAAAATCTTATACCAGGTGCCGGTCATCCCGGCCAGGCATACCTGGCCCCCCCGTTCAAGAACAGGGCAGCGCTCGTTCAGCTCAAGGCCTCCGGCCGCCGCGTCCGCGCTGGGCGCGCTGAAAATTTCGCACCGGGGGTGCGCTGCGCTGGTGCAGCGCAGCACTTGCCCCTGCACCGCCTCCCATACGGGCGGCGCCCCGCTCTCGCCCGGGCCGTAGGTGTAGATCCCGGCGCGCGCGCAGGTAAAGTCGGTGTCCAGCCAGCAGAGCGGGTTTTCCCGCTGGCCTTTTTTCCGCACCTCAAAGTGCAGGTGCGGGCCAAAGCTGTGGCCGGTGTTGCCGCTGTAACCGATCACTTCACCCGCGCTCACGGGCTGGCCCTGCACCACTGCAAGCCGATCCAGGTGGGCGTACACGGTTTCCAGCCCCTCGCCGTGGGCAAGCTTGACCATGTTGCCATAGCTGTTGGTATCGCCGCAGGTCACGGTGCCGTTCCACTGGTGCACGGCGCTCACCGTTCCGGCAGCCGCCGCGTACACCGGGGTGCCCACGGCCGCCTGAAGGTCGATCGCGCGGTGCAGGCTGCCGTCGCTGTAAAGCCATCCGGCAGTGAGCACATGCCGGGCCAGCGGCCAGGCAAGGCAGCGCGCTCCTGTGCCGCCGGGTTCTGTATGAAGCTCCATATCTGCGCCTCCTTTTTTAGTCCCTGATACAGCAGGTAAAGGCCGCCCACGCCGTTCCACCTGCACCAAGCCGATGTTCCGCCGGGGCAGGTGATCATCCCGGCCACGCAGGCAGCGCTCTCCCTTTTAAAAAACATTCAATTGGGATCGTTCAGCGTAAAAACCGCCCGGCAAAGCGTCGCGTCCACATAATCGCTCACGATCCAGCAGTCAAAGCAGCCCATGCCCTGCACGTCGAGGAACTGGATCAGGACGGGGTTCATGGTCTGGACAAGTGTGGGCACATCCATAAAATTGGTGCAGCTGGTACAGTTGATCTGCAGCGGGTGGTCGGCCTCTGATTCGTTGAATTGCACAAAGGCGGGCTCAACCCGCTGCACCCATTTATCCGTAACGGTCCAGTTAGTGAATGGGCGCCAATACTGGAAATCGTCCTGTATCCAGGCAGTGGGCTCCGCACCCTCTTTGGGAACGGGGAATACCCCGGCAGGCCGGTCGTTGTCCCGGCTGGCATCCCAGGCTGAAAGATCGATGCCGCAGGGCAGCAGCCGATCAGGCAGTGCAAAGCGCCGCACCAGGACCATCTTACCGCGCACCATACTCAGGGCCGGAACCACCGAATCGGTGTACCACAGATCCGGAACGAACAGCTTGGGCAGTTCCGCCATCAGATTGTCATCGCCGTCCTCCTTTTTGATCGAAATCACAATGGTCTCGGTGGGGTGCTCCCGCAAAAATGTCCGGCATTCGTCCTGCACCTCTTCAAATTTCAGGGCCTGTTCACTTTCAGGCCACGTGCAGGTGTAGCGCAGTTTGCCCGCGCCATGCACGCAAACGAATTGGATACTGCCCGACCCATCTTTTTCCGGATAAAGGCGAAGATCCAAAAAACGGACACCCGCATTCAACTGTTCCGAAATGCTGAGGCTCTGGCAGTTTATCGCCCGGCAGATCCAGCTCACCGCACTGGAAACCACTCCGGTGCTTTGCGTGTGGGCCGTGGCCGAATCGTGGCTTCCGGGCAGGCAGATGTGAGAAAGGGGCCGCTCGTCGGGAAGCCTCGCCATCCAGTCGGCCTCCTCCACGCCGTTCCATGTATCTTTTTTTGTTTTGATTATTTGGGTCCAGTCAGGTTCTCCAACCTTTTTTGTTTGGGTCTGGTCAGGTTGATTCAGCATTGTAGATCCTCCTTGTTTTTTTGATCGCCCGGCTTTACGCGGCTGCGTAAAACTCGGAATAAACGTCCTGGTTTTCCCAGGTAACGAACCAAAAGCCGTACAGCGCCGCCTCCGCCGCGGGCAGCGCCTCCGGGGCCATGCCGTCCTCATATACAAACGGCTCCCCCACCTTGAAGCCCGGCACGGCGGTGGGGTAATCTGCCGGGGCGGGCGGGGGCGCTTCCCCGCCAGTCTCCACGTCGGCAAAGGCCTCTACCGGGTAAAGCGGCGTGAGCTCTTCGCCCCCTTGCAGCGGCAGGACCTGGCGGGAAAAGCCCGTTTCCCCCAGCGGTACCAGATACGCCGCCCGGCCATAGGGGTTCTGCAGATCGTACTGCAGAATAAGGTTTGCGCGCCGCCCTTCGCAAAGGACCGGGCAGGCATACTGCGTGTAAAGGCCCTCGGGGCTTTGCAGCTCCAATGTGCACAGGGGCTGGCCGCCCAAAAAGGTCCACTCCCCGTTCAGCGGGCAGCTGTACTCCCCATTCTCCACCGTCAGATCTCCGTCGGTGCCCACCAGATAGTAATAACCATCCGCGGTTTCGTCCTGCTCCCACAGGGTGGCGTAAGCCGTGCGCACGCCGGGCGGCCCCTCCACCTGCAGCAAGCCGCCCTCCGCCTGTACGCTCAGGGGCTCAAACCGGGCCAGCCGGGCGCTTTGCAGATAGTCGGCAAAGGCCTGTGCCCCGGCTTCATAGCGGGGCAGTTTTCCCACCGCCCGGTAGCGCTGCAGCTGGTTTGCCGCATCGTCCAATTCGGCATAGGGCGCGTACAGCGACAGGCCGCAGGCCTGCCCGCCCTCGCTCAAAGAAAGCAGCACGGCCTGCCGCAGGGCTGTTTCCAGCCCCTGCGGCTCCCCCGGCCCGGAGCCGGCAGGATCTTCTTCCGCCGCGCCGCCCTCCGCCAGGGGGGCCAGCGCCTCCACCAGGCTGCGCAGATCCACCAAATCAGACTGCCCCTGCGCACGCCCGGCCCCGCCGAACCCAAACACCCCTGCCCGTGCCTGCGCCTGCCCGGCGAGCGGCGCCTGTTCCAGCCCCGCCGCCAGCGTTTCCACCTGCTGCGCCAACCCTTCCAGGGCCGCCAGGTCGGTCACGCTGACCGTCGCCGCCGGATAGGAAACGGCATTTTTTGCGTAATACTGCTGTGCCAGCAGCAGCGCCGCCTCTTTCGGCCCGGTGCCGGGAAGGCTTGCCATCGCGGTATAATCCCATCCTCCGGCGGGCTCCATCTCCTGCGAGGCCACCATATAGCGGGCATAGGGCGAAAAGGTAAGGGCCGTTTCCAGCGTGGCCATGCAGCAGGCGTCCAGCCCGATCACCTCCAGCGGCTGCTGGTCGCAGCCCGCTGCGGCCAGGGCCGCGTCCAGCTCGGTGAGCATCAGCGAATCGCCCCCGCACAGATCGTCGCACCCAAAACCGCCCACCGGCCCGTCGCCGTGGTCCCACAGCACCAGGACGGTCTTTTCAGCCGGGTAGCAGGTGCGGGCATATTGGATAAAATCCGCCAGCGTGCCCGCCTCGCCCATGTTGCGGGCAGGCAGCGCCGCATCCACCGTCAGCCGCCCTTCTTCAATTCGGAAACGGGTGTTCTTTCCCGCCTCAAATCCTTCGGTGTGCCATAATAGGCTCCCCCCCGCCTCGCCCACCACCCGCACCGTGCCCAGGTCCGCCGCCAGCAGCTCCTGCAAATTGGCGGTGGCAGCGCCGCATTCGCTCTCCAAATTGCTGCCCACCATGTACAAAAGCACCCCATACTCCGTCTCCTCAGCCTGCCTGGTATAGCTTGCCGCCGGGGTGGAAGCTGCCGGGGCGGCGGGCTGCCAGCTTGTTACCGCCGCCCCAAGCCCCAGCGCCGCGCTCAGCGACGCCGCGGCCAGGATTCCCTTGCCAAGGGGGATTTTACGTTTCAGCTTCATTTCCCTCATCTCTTTTTATAAGCGGGTGGAATAGGCAGTCCGGCGGTTTCTCGTGCGGCGTGCCTCCCGCATTTGCCTGCCCCGCTCCGGGTTTTCGCGCCGCTCGTCCAGTGCGTTCAGGATCACCGGCTCACAGTAGGGGCAAAAGGCCCCGCCCTCTTCAGCCGACCCGAATTTTTCGTACATCAGGCTCTCGGCCCGGTCCAGGATGTGGTCCGGGTCGGCCCTGTACAACCGCTCTGCGGGCATGGCGCCCCGTGCGCTTTGCACCTGTTCCGCTTTTTGCTGCGCGGCGGCGAACACGCCGCCCGCCGCCTGGGCGCAGGTGCTGCGGCTCTGCGCGCGCACCTGGTTTTTCAGGGCGCGCAGCTGCTCCCACTGGGCATTCAGTTCTTCCACCTTGCGCTCGCGCCCCCGCCTCGCGCGGGATTCCGGCTGCTGCTCCAGCTTGTCCCCGATCGCCCGCAGCGCAGGCCCAAAGTTCATGTTGTCGGTCACCTGCAGCACCAGTTCCGCATTCTGGCCCGCATTCAGAATGGCTTCGTCCACTTCCAGCAGCACGGCTTCGCTCTCGGGCAGCACCGCGCCGTACTCCCGCGCGCAGGCTGCCTGTAAATCGCGCATGTACCGGCCCGCCCGGCTGCAATAATCAGCCCCCTGTGCAAACAGTTCCAGCCTGCCCTCCAGCGAGGCGGCGCGGTAGCGCTGCTTGGAGCTGCGGCCTGCCTCGCCCATCTGTTTCACATCGGCAGCCGTGCCGTTCTCCACCATGCCGTTCAGCAGTTCGCTGCACCGCCCGCCCGCGCCGCTTCCCAGCTCCAGCGTGCTCTCCAGCGAATATTTTTTGCCCAGGGCCACAAAGTCCAGCTTCACGCCCAGCGCCGCCGCGTGTGAAGCGGCGTTTACCTTTCCCGCCAGCGCCAGCCGCTCAATGTAAAACAGCGAGATGACCCCCTGCAAAAAGCCCTTGATCGCCCCCAGGGCAACATCCCCGATGGCCTGCGCTGCCCGGATGATCCCCTCGGCCAGGGCAAGGGCGGCCTGTGCCACCCCCAGGGCAACATACACGCCGGCCTTCGCGATCTCGTAGGCGCCGATCTGGATGCCCACCCCAATGGCCACGATCCACCGCTTCCATTTCGAGGTGTTGCGGATCTTATCCTTGCAGCCCTGGATCTTGTCGTCCAGCGAGTGGATCTGGCTCCACAAGCCATTCACGCTGTTGCGGGCCTCGTTCACCTTCTGCACCGCGCTCTCCATGCGCTTGTCGTAGTCGCGCGCGGCCTGCTCCAGCTTGCCCACCGCCTTCTCCACCAGCTTTTTCAGGCCGCTGGTGTCGGCGATCAGCGAAAACTCAAAATCCAGCGCGTTGAAGCTGGAATAGTCGGCCCGCAAAAAAAAGCTGACCTCGAACAGGCTCAAAAAATTGAACCGGGTGTCCACGCTCACCTTTTTGTCGGCAAAAACCACGTGGGCGTCAAAATTCAGGATGGACCACAGGGTGAGCCGTGCGTCCAGATAAAAGCATTTCTCGGCTGCGCAGATGCACAGAAACAGCTCCGGTCCTGTGGTGTCCGGGTCGAGATACTGGGTCACCATGCTGCCCGGCGCGGGCATCTCCACCTTGTGCGCCGTTTTTTTGCTGGACTGCGTCAGGGAAAATATTGCCGTCCGGATGGGGCTGATGTTCAAATAGGCCAGGATGCCGTCGTCGCTGGTCTGAAAGAACAGCTTTACGCTCACGCCCAACAGCCGGATCACCCCACAGAAAAACGACCCGCGCCGGATCTCGTAACCGCCCATGGGGGGCTGATCCTCCCGCGCATAGTAAAACTGCGGGTTCAGCAGCACCCGGCCGCTCTTTTCCACCATATAGTGGCGCATGCGGGAGGTGTCGGTGACCATCCAGCCCTCGCCGAACCGGCTCACCTTGGCCGCCCCCTTTGGCGCCAGCTGCGCGGGCGCCAGCGCCCGGTCCATCCCCGCCAGCAGCGCGGACGGGCCGCCGTCCAGCTCGCCCTGGCTCAGCATCGGCGCGCCCGGCAGGGTAAAGCCCTCGATCCGGATAAAATCGAACGCGTCCACTCCCGATACCGTCTTGTTTGCAAAGGAATTTACCAGCTTGGGCAGGCTGAGCTCGCTGGTGGCGGCGCTCAGCAGCTTGAGCGCCGCCGGGCCGGGCGCGGTGCAAAAGCTCAGCGCCGCAAACAGCATGAGTTCCCGCGCCGTGATCCGCCCCAGCATCGAGATGGACAGCCCCTTCCCGCAGCCGATGGCCAGCGCCAGCTCGGTTACTTTCCAGCCGCCGCCCAGGTCGATCACCTTGCCCTCGGGCATGGCCCCTGCAATGGAAAATTCACCCGGCCCCATGGTCCCTGCCAGCACAAAGCCAAAGCTGCCGATATTCAATTCGCCGCTCACACTCACCCCGCCGCTGCCCACCGTGCAAAAAAGTCCCTTTACATGCACGCTGCCTGCGGTGAGCTCGTTCACATACACCCCGGCGGAGGCCGTTTCGCCTGCCTTAAGCGCCGCAAACCCCAATTCCTCCAGGCCCAAAAGTTCCCGCATGCCTTGGGCAAACGGGCTTTGGCTGCCCGCAAGGCGCATGCGGCCATACAGCAGCATCTCGCTTTGCTTCGCCCGGGCCGGCAGCTCAGCGGGCAGTTCCAGCCCCGCGGCGGCTGTGCAGCTCGGGGGCAGCTGCCCTCTGCCGTATTGAAAGTAAAGCTGTTCAATGCAGAAAAAGCGGGCTGCCTGGTATGTCCCTTTCAAAAGAAGGTTTTCCGCGCCGGCAAGGCGCGCGGTTTCCAGCGCAAGCACCACCGCCGTTTCGGGCCCCCTGGCCGCCGCAAAGCACAGCCCCGGGCAGTTTGCGGCAAACCCCATGCGGCCGCCGCCGTAAAAAAAGGCGGCGCGCGCTTCCGGCAGGGCCAGCGCACGGCACAGCGCTTCGGCGGTTTGCTGCGGCAGCCCCAGGCCCGCCAGCAGCCTGGGGAAGGTTTCGCCGTCCAGCGAAACCTCCCCCTGCAGCTGCGCCGCGCCGTTCACCCGCAGCGCCTTTGCGCGGCAGGCAAGCCCCCAAAGCTCCCCGTCCGCATAGAGGGCCAGGTTCGTCATGGCTCAGGCCCCCAGCAGCGCGGTATTTCCGCCCAGGCCCATGCGCTCCAGCACGGCGGGGCGGGTGGTGTTCCACACGGCCAGGGTAAGCCGGTTGATGTTCACCAGGCCCATATCCGCCGGCAGCAGCTCGTGGGCGTCCACCACGATGCATATGGCATATTCCACCGCGCTGTCGCTGCTGGTGTAGTGCACGAACGCCTGGGTCAGCGCAATGCGGATCTGGGTAAAGTCCACCCCGGAATTGGGGTTCAGGGTGGAGAGCTGGCTCTCCACCTGTTCGGCGTTCAGCGCGTCGGCCTTGCCCATCAGCTTGTTCACATCGGCCACCATCTCCCGGATGGTCATGCCGGGCCCGGCCAGGGCGTCGGTGGGCGTTACCAAAAGCTCGTAGCCATCCTCACCGTTCTTTTTCACCCCTGCAAACAGCGGGGTGCGCAGCAGGGTGAACTCGGCCCCCAGCTGCATGCTTAAGCTCTCGGAAATATATTCGGGCATGTTAAATCTCTCCTCTCGTTAAAAAACAAAGCCTGCATGGCCGTATTTCATTCCCTTGACCACCTGGTCAAAAGGCACAGCGCCTGTGGGAGCCCCGATGCCTGCGGCAGCGGCAGCCGCCGCGATCGCGGGGTGCGGATCGGGAAAAACCGGCTGGATCTTCCCATCACCGGGGTCGATCACGTACAGCACGCCCCCCTCACGCTTGAACAGCACGTAGTGATAGGGCAAAAAGATCTTTGCGCCGGCTGGTCCGTCCTCCTCCATCCCCCAAAGCGAAATCATAGAACCACTGTGATCCAGCGGCAGCGGCTCCCGCAAAAGCCTGTCCTCCACATCCTGCTGTGTGTTCAGCGGCCCGTCGGGATACCGGTGCGCTGCCAGAATGGCGTCCACCAAACTGGAAGCAAGGTCACCCGTATAGAACTTCGCGTCAAGGCGTTTTGCCCGCAGCTCACGCAGGATGCCGACAGGGCTGGAAAAGTGCGCAAGCATTGCCGCCAGTTCTGCGTACTCCGGCGGCAATTCCGGAATGGCGTCCTCTCCAAAACGGATCCGGTCAAAAATTGTCTGGATACCCGTTTTCAGTTGGCTGCTTTTGTGAAAATCCAGGTCTGGTTTTTCACTTGTTTTAACAAAGGGCGACGGGGTGCCGGTGCCGGTCAGCCAATCGTAGTAGGCCAGGCAGTAAGCACCGCACTGGGTATCCCCCGCCCCCTGGTAGGGCAGAATACTCGTAAGCGGAATTTGAGACAACTGCATGATAAACCTCCTTTCAAATAACGTGCTTGGTTTGAAATCGTTCCGTTCTTTTCGCCCCTCCTTTCCATGTGGCGAGCGGGTGGGTGATCCGCTGCTCTGATAATATACTATTATCCTTTAAAGCCAGTTTCGGTCTGCTTTTATTCGACTTTATCCGCCATTTTGCGCGCATTTATACCGCACGCCACTAAGGAAAAACTGTAAAACATCACAATATTCATTGGTTAAATCTTACAAATAATTTAAAAATCGGTTGCTTTTTGAAGGATAATAGTATATTCCGGCTGAAAGAGGAACATCAAAAAGAAAAGCGCACAAGTGCCGGGCGAAATTCGCCCGGCACTTGTGCGCTTTTTTGCAAAAAATAAGCAGCAAGAAATAGAATCAGTGCTTGTCTGCCCTTCCCCTCGTTTCCTTCAATCCCTTCGGAACAGATCCCGCGTATAGACCTTCTGCTGCACGTCATCCAGGCAGGCATCGTAGCGGTTGGCAACAATGGCGCTGCTTTGCGTTTTAAGCAGCGCCAGATCGTTGACCACCCGGCTGCCAAAAAAGGTCTCGCCGTTTTTCAGGGTTGGCTCATAAATGATCACGGCCGCGCCCTTGGCTTTAATGCGTTTCATTACCCCTTGGATCGAGCTTTGGCGAAAATTGTCGGAGTTCGCCTTCATGGTCAGCCGGTACACGCCGATTGTGACCTGCTTTTCATTTTCGGCCTGCCAGGTGCTGTTGGCGGCATAGTACCCCGCCCTCTGCAGCACCCGGTCCACAATAAAGTCCTTGCGGGTGCGGTTCGCCTCCACAATGGCCTCGATCAGATTTTCCGGCACACCGGCATAATTGGCCAGCAGCTGTTTGGTGTCTTTCGGCAGGCAGTAGCCGCCGTAGCCGAACCTGGGGTTGTTGTAATGTGAGCCGATGCGCGGGTCCAGGCAGACGCCATCAATGATCTGCCGCGCATTCAGGCCCTTTATTTCCGCATAGGTGTCCAGCTCGTTGAAAAAACTCACCCGCAGCGCCAAATACGTATTGGCGAAAAACTTCACCGCTTCCGCCTCGGTAAAGCCCACAAAAAGCTGGTAAATGATTAATTCAAGGAAGATTTTACGATTCTAATCCTGTTATGCACACTATTTTCTCGTATTATTTTTATTTGCAGTAGTTATTGTACACATATAAGCCCACAACTTTTTGAACGCATTTGTTGTCAACTGGTCTTTCATCACTATCAAAACGCTAAAATACACAATTATAGCTGTAAGCACCTGAATTATTAATCCCAGAACTCCAGAAGATAAAATATGTTGTAGTCCAATTATTGTCCCTGCCATAATAATAGTGGGCATAGAATACTTCAGCATAGAAAACAGTATATATTTTATATCAAATATCTTCTTTATTGTCTGCAATTCCATGGTCGTAACGCAACATTCTGCAACTATTGATGCAATAACAGCACCTGTAGAAAGATATTGTTTAATTAATATATAAGATATTTCATCTTAGTTTTCCCTTAGCCTTGTATAATACCCTACAAAGTATATAGAGTAGTACACATCAATAAACTTTCTAATTATTTTTTGGATTTTGCTGCTCACTATTCTATTAGTTAGAACTTTGCCTTTTATATCTATTCCTTTTTTGTAATCCAGTATATCTTGTATGGCCGCATATTATATTCTCTTTCTTCTATAATCTTTTCTCGCTTATAGGTTCTCTTTTCCCCTTATATTCGCTGTGTATACGATTAAAGAAATCACTATATCCCTTTGTTACATAGTAAAGTCGTTCGAACTTTTTATCTAAAATTATCAAATGGCCAATCGGCCTTATTGTTAAACAGAGGACAAATCTAGCTCTAAATCGTAGAGGAGTGTATGGTTTTCTTAACAAAGAAAGATAGTTTCTTGTTTGATAATATTCCCTAATTGGAGCGCCGTGAAGTATTCTAATTACGCCCAACTTTTTTTCTCCATTACCAACAGTATGGCTCAGAAGGGTGGCACTTGTTCTAAAGCAAAGCATTCCCGCATACATAAATCGCCAGCATAAATCCCAATCTGCCATGTCTAAAAAAATATCTTCGTTCCAGAATCCAATTTTTCTAAGATGGCCATATTGGCATAATAATGATGATGTAATATTGTTGTCTACAATAAACGTATTGCAATCGATCTTTTTTTTCACTTTAGGAATTCTAACAGCTTTTGTATTTCTATCAAAATATAGTGGTCCTATACACCCAACTTGATAACCCAATGATGTGAGGCGATCATATTCATGAATAAGCTTTTGAACGTGGCCGTCTTCAACAAAGGAATCCTGATCAAAAAAGAGAATGTAATCTTCGTCTTGGAAATCAATCTTAGGGTCGCATAGCACACGGTTAAATGCACCAGACAATGCAAGATTACTGTTATAAAATAGATAATTCACTTTTTCTATTTCTGAAAACATACTCGCGTTGTTATGAGGACTATTATCACAGAGATAAACTTTATCAACCTGGTTTACAATTGAACTTACATGTGACACAACTTCCCTTTCTGGATTATAGAGTGTGATTAATGCAATTTTCATGATTGCCCTTTCTCGTATAATAATTTTTGTAGTATCAACCAGGAATCAGTAGGCTTCACAGCACCCAGGGAAATAACGACTGTAGGATTTTTGAAAATGTGTCTATCATCTTATATCAAATATTCCTCGTCCTCCAGATATGGTTAATATCTCACCAATTACCATATTCCCCGCATCGCATACTAGCATTTTTGCAAAAGATGCAACTTCTTCCGGCATTACAAACCTTCCTACTTCATTTTCTGTCGAATAAATCGTATCGCCACTTTGAACTCCAATCAATGGTGTAGCTGTTGAACCTGGTGCAATACCATTAACAACGATGCCATATTGAATCAGTTCTTTTGCTAATCCCTTGATAAAACCGTTAAGTCCCCATTTAGATATGCTATATGGTGAATATGCCGGTTCGCTCCCTCGTGAGGATGACACAAAAAGTATATGGCCAGCTATTTTATGAACTTTCATATATTTTGCGATAGTTTGGCAGATAAAAAACGTATCCTCCAAATTAATTTTCATAACTCTATCATATTCTGCACGAGTAACTTCCCAAAAACTCGCACCATTTGTATGAACACCTGCTGTGTTAACAAAAATGTCTATATCGCCAAAGAAAGTAATAGCTTCTGCCAGCTTCGCATCGTATTCATCACATGCATTAAGGTCAAATACAATTCCTTTCACTCCTCCTGCAATCTCCTGCAACGCATTAGAAACGCTAGTAGAACTAGTTCCTGTGATTATAACCTTACAGCCACTTTCTAAAAATTTTTTTGCTATTGCTTTTCCAATCCCACCACTACCCCCTATTATGAATGCCACGTGACCATTAAGCACTTGCTTTTCGCTCACAACATTCATAATCGGTACAATTTTTTTTACTTTGCACATTGATACCACTTTTCGGGCCAATCTTTTCAAATCCAGCAAGATACTCATCTCCTGTAAGTAGTTATAAGTTCTGATTTTTCTGATCTCGTTTAAATAGATATTTTTTTAACGAAACTGCGCATTTCGCCGCAGTTCGTGGAAAAATGCTTAAGCCAATAATTTCAAGTTTTCGTTTTGCGCTAATATGTGAATAGATAAAAACATCTATCGCCATGCTACGAACATTTGTAAGCGCTTCTTTATATTTCAATTTGTGTTCTTTTTTTGCATTTGCACCTTCAATAAATACCAACAAATTGAAATTGTTCTTCCATATATGCCAATCGGCTGCACGCTCAGTTCTTTCTGTTCTTACAATTAATTTTTGTTTAATATTCTTAATATTGTTTAATGCATTTAGTCCATGCTGAACATTTCGCACTGTAGTTCCACTTCCAGGATTATTCTTGCGATAAACATATATTTTTTTATGACCGTATCCTATTGAATTCGAATATTGTGCAGCCATAACAGAAAAGTACAATCCTTCCCCAAACCATGGTACATCAAATTTAAGTCCATTTTTTTTGATAACTTCCATTGTATATATTTTATTCCAAGGCCCCACTGGCGTTTTTACATATAAAAGCTCGCAGACAGCCTGCTCTGGGGTTAATTTCTTGATCCAATCTTTGTTATTTTGTTTTAAGTTTAGGTCGGTTTACAAGGAACTACACGCAGACCACGAAACGGGGGCTGCTGACAACAAATAAAGGCTGAATATCAAGCACCGGGGAAGTGCGGGATATTCAGCCTATTTTGTTGTCTGGGGTTTCCAAAGGGGCTTACCCCTTGGCACACGACTTTGCTTGCAAAGTGTAGTGTGTTATACGCTCTGTCGGCGTTGCTGCGAAAATGGGGTTGCCGCCGGGGAGGGCAAGGGCATTTGAAACGGCAGGAAAACAGGGCTGTGATTGTGTGGCGTGAAGCCGCAAGCACAGGGTGGGTTTCATCAGCAGACAGGGCGTATATGCCCCCGTCCTCCGTCACTCGCCCCATGCTCTGACTTGTAGACAAAGTGTGTCCCGGAGAATCCCTTATATAGGACTGTTTCTGCCTCTTTTGTGAGAAAGGCGTCACGCAAACTGGCTATAATACAGGTCCGCATAAGCTCCCTTTGCCTTTAACAAAGTTTCGTGCGTTCCTTGTTCGATAATATTTCCGTTTTGCATAAACAGGATCAAATCAGCGTCTATAATGGTCGAAAGCCTGTGAGCGATTACAAAACTCGTTCTGTTCTTCATCAGAGCCTTCATAGCCTTGCCGATCTCAATTTCCGTGCGGGTATCGACGCTGGAAGTCGCTTCGTCCAAAATGATGACCGCCGGATCGCAAAGGAACACTCTGGCTATGGTTAGAAGCTGCCGCTGGCCGATAGAAATATTTTCCGCGTCGTTGCTTAAAACCGTGTCATACCCATGCGACATAGTGCGGACAAAGAAATCCACTCTGGCTGCTTTTGCTGCCGCTACGATTTGTTCATAGGTAGCGTCCGGCTTG
>OFOK01001708.1_pt1 | contig 15421 bp, 10 predicted proteins | sample 1542001 | NCBI WGS metagenome assembly OFOK01 (sample SAMN04209242, study PRJEB22552) | human gut metagenome | biome: gut; material: feces | host: Homo sapiens | place: USA: Oklahoma
AGCAGACGAACCAATTCGCCTGCCGTATAACCTGCCCCACCGATAATTCCTACTTTAATCATAATCAGATTTCTTCGTCCTTGTGGTTATTATAATAAACACGCAATGGTGTTGAAGTTACTTTGATAAAGCCTTTCGCATCTTCTGCCGTCCAGCCTTTCTGCATTTCACCATATTCACCAAACTTAGTCTTCACCAAATCGTCTTTAGATTCAACGCCTACCGTAGAGAACGAAAGCGGACGGAGCTCAAGGATAGCCGTACCGTTGACATTGCGCTGCGATTCCTGAAGCATAGCTTCGATATCGCGCATCACCGGTTCCAGATACTGGCTTTCATGCAAGAACATGCCATACCAGTTGGCAACCTGGTCTTTCCAGTATTGCTGCCATTTACTCAAAGTATATTTTTCAAGGAAACGGTGTGCACCGATAATCAGCATCGGGGCAGCAGCTTCGAAACCTACACGCCCTTTGATACCGATAATGGTATCTCCCACGTGCATATCGCGACCGATACCGTATGCAGCACCGATTTCTTCCACTTTTTGGATAGCCTTAATCGGATCGTCGAATTTTTCATCATTCACAGCTTTCAACTCACCTTTCTCAAAAGTAAGACGAAGTTGTTCGCTGCCTTCTTTAGTCACTTGTTTTAAGTATGCACTTTCGGGCAATCCCTGTGCAGAGTCCAAAATCTCACCGCCACAGATAGAAGTTCCCCAAAGACCTACATTATATGAATATTTCAACTTTGTAAAATCAGCAGCAAAACCATGTTCGTTCAAGTAATCGATTTCCTGCTGACGGCTCAACGCCATATCGCGGGTAAGGGTAATAATTTCTACCCCCGGAGCCAATACCAGGAAAGTCATATCAAAACGGATTTGGTCGTTACCCGCACCGGTTGAGCCGTGGGCAATAGCATCAGCACCTATTTCATTGGCATAACGGGCAATAGCCAATCCTTGGAAGATACGTTCCGAACTTACAGAAATGGGATAAGTTCCGTTGCGAAGAACATTACCGAATACCATGTATTTCAAGCTCTTTTCATAATACTCCCGAGTAACGTCCAAAGTTACATATTTCACTGCTCCCAGCTTATAAGCATTTTCTTCGTTCTGCTTCAGCTGTTCTTCACTGAAACCACCGGTGTTTGCACAAGCTGCATATACTTCATACCCTTTTTCCTTAGCCAGATACATTACAGTGAACGAAGTATCAAGACCGCCACTGAACGCAACTACTACTTTTTTCTTTTTTTCTTCCATAATAATATGTGTTTTTTCTATTATTTCTTCTTTAAATCGTGTCTTCCTCGTGTAAAGACGGATCGTAAAGCATCGCAGTACAAATACAGAACTTACGGTTTTTTGCCATCAATATATCATGATTGACACATCCTTCACAACCTTTCCAAAAAGCTTCATCGTCCGTCAACTCATTGAATGTGACAGGAACGTAGCCCAATTCCGTATTCATTTTCATTACAGCTGCACCACTTGTCAGACTGAAAATCTTAGCTTTCGGCCATCGTAAACGCGCCAATCGGAAAGATGCCGCCTTAATGCGTTTTGCCAATCCCAAGCCACGATAATCGGGATGAACAATCAACCCTGAAGTGGCCACATATTGCTTGTTTCCCCACGACTCAATATAAGTAAAGCCTGCAAACTCTTCGCCACATAAAGCGATAATCGCTTTTCCTTCTCTCATTTTAGTCGCCACGTATTCATGTGTGCGTTCTGCGATGCCCGTTCCGCGTACCTTAGCTGCTTCCCTGATGGTATCTAAAATTTTATCAACGTAAACTTCATGTGAGGCATCAGCCACCATCACATCAACTTGTTTAGCATCCATTTCTTATTCTATATTATTTTTATTGTATATTCGGTATAATGAGTGAAAGTGCGTTCTTCACCCCGGTCTCTGTGCAGCCTTCGCGCACCACAAGCATAATGGTATCATCTCCGGCAATAGTTCCCAGAATTTCATCAAATTCTTTACTATCAATATCATAAGCCAAACTGCTGGCATAACCGGGACGAGTTTTTATCACAGCCAGATTTGCCGAGAACTCAATGGAAATAAAGCCATTATGCATTAATAATTCGCCGGCCGAATGCTGTTCGGTCATACGCTTATACATTGTATTATTAGGTAATACGTATACATAGTTCCCATTCATGCTGGCAGCCTTTGCAACTTTCAATTGCTTCAAATCACGTGACAGTGTAGCCTGTGTCAGGCGAAACCCCTCTTTAGCCAATTCCTGTAACAGTTCTTCCTGACTTCCTATTTCCTTGCAGGAAATTATAATTTTGATGGCATCCAGTCTGCTATTCTTGCTCTTCATACTGCATAATTATTCTGATTCGATTGCAAAATTACGCATTGTTTGGGAATATAGATACAAAAAGCAGAATATTTTTGCGCATATATGCAAAAAAGTAGTGTTAAAGTTATATTTTAATCGAAAAAAGCCATACCCAATAAGGAAGTAAGACAGAAAAACAACTGCCTTTGTCTACTTTCGACGTAACTCAATCCTTTCGTGAAACTTTTCAATGAATATGCAGACCGGCAACATCATACGGATATGTAAAAGTCACAGAAGGTCCTTGTTTTGCCTGTTCGTCTACTTTATAATATCCTCCGAAATAATGAATAAAGTGAGCATTTATCTCATTACGAATCATAGCCGTTTTATTCTCAAAACGCTCCTTTGCCAATGGTGTATTAACAACCGTCACCAGTAAAAGCGATTTTTCTTCCACACGTTTTACTGTTATATCCGAATGATAAAATTCCGTGTCCACGGTAGAGACGGCTAAACTTTCAAACAAAGAAAGTAAACGTGCCTGATCTGTTCTGACCATCTGTTTCTCCAAATCGGTATGCAACTCTGCATGCACACAGTTCTGCCCGTTTTTATCAGCCTCCTCTATCACAGCGCGAAACAGACCGATAAAGTCACAACTGCCTTCCACATATTTTATTTTCCCCGATTCAAGGCGAGAAAGCTCAAGGATATTATTCACATAGTCCAATAACTGTGTAGCATTCTCCTGAACAATCTTATTATAAGCAGATTTACTTTCTTCATCCAAATTATCCGCATCAGCCAAAATTTCGGCAAAACCCACCACAGCATTCAAAGGAGTACGTATATCATGACTGATTTCAAGTTTCAACCGTTCTTTAGCCAAATTATCAGCATGCGAAAGCTCGGCAGCCTTTATCGCCTCCTTTTCTGCCAAAGCAATTCTCTTTGATAAGTAACCGGTATAAAGATAAAACAACAGCATCAAAACCAATAGTACACCCAAAATCATAATAGCCCGAAGATAGTTCAGGTTAGTAATCTTTTGCTTTTCCATCAGCAATTCATTGATTTGATAATTCTCTTTTATTTGTTCCAACTGGCTGGTGGTTGTAGCTATACTCAAAGAATCCTGTTTATGCAGCAAAAACTTCAATGTATGGATGCCTTCGTTCCAGTCACCCTTATCACGCAATATCAAAGACTTATAAAAAATAAGAGTTTCGAATACATCTATATGTCCCCTTTCGACAAACGGAGCGACCTGGTCTATCAATGCGATTCCTTTATCATATTCCTGTATCCGGGCATAATACTGTAATTCCATCAATTGTATATTCAGCCAATACACCGAATCCACTTCCGGAGTAAGCAAGTTTTTGGCTTTTTCAAGGAATTCAGCCGTTTTAGAATAATCCTTATGATGCATATAATAACGAACATACCTGGTTTGGCAATCCACCATTACATCTCTCCAATTATTCACAGTCTTGGGCTCTTTAGACAGCACTTCTTTCAACAAGCCCTCCATTTTCTCTAAATAAAACAAAACAGAATCTCTCTTCACTCTATCGGGGTCCTTAGAAGGCAAACCGGAAACAATATCAGCATATCTACTTGATAAACGAGAAAGAATATCAATGCGCAAACTCAATTTAGTCGTTTTCTTGCAAGCCCGATACCCTTTTAGAAGAGCTGCAAGTGCTTCATCCGAACGATTAAAAGCAGCATACGTACATCCCAAACTATTATAAGCAGCCACTATGCCATTATTACTTTTTCTCTCTTGTGCCTCTTTCAAAACTTCTTTTGCCACAAAAGCCGCCTTTTCATTCATTTTTTTAGAAGCCAGCACGCGACTGATAGCAGCCTTTTGTTCCAGATAATAATCATACTTGCCTATCTTGGAAGCAAGTTCCTGCAACTCATCCACCCAAAGGGTGATACTGTCCAAATCATGTTTTTTATCATAACAGACAGCCAGATAATAGGCACCCAAATTCTCATAATAGATATTCTGCTGCTTACGTGCTTCTTCATAAAGGCACTTGGCAAAAAACACATTATAAGGAGGATTCTGATGCAAATATGCCGCGTCCAGCAACACAGACAAACGAGAAGTATCTGCTGGTAAATGTTCCACCTTCCTCATCAAACTGTCACGAAAAGCAATCGTATCATCCCCTTTCCATCCCCGGGAAAAGAGACATGAAAACGAAATCAGACAAGATACCAGTGTTATAATTTTCTTCATATTATGATACTCTGCTTATAATAGTGTCGATTTATACTTTAACGGATGAGTGAAACAAAAACGTGCCCCTTGGGTATAATCTCCGTCAATCCATATCTTACCACCTACGAACGTCACTATCAGCCGGCAGATAGAAAGTCCCAAACCGGTCCCCTGTACAAACTCATTCAATTTTTCAAAACGTTCGAAAATAAGTTTCTGCTTTTCCTTTGGAATGCCGCAACCTGTATCCGCCACCGAAAAGAGAGCTGTCCCGTCATTTGCCTTTTCGAGTTTAAGCACAACAGAACCTTCTTTAGTAAACTTAACAGCATTCACCAACAAATTTATCAACACCTGCCTCAGTCGCGAATCATCTGTTTCGAGCTTCAACGAAGCAAGAGCTGTCTCAAATTCCAACCTTACATTCAGTTTATAAGAGGCGCGTATGGTTTCTATTACTTCATAGCATATCTTTACCGCATCATACTCCTTCATATTGAAGTGAATATTGTCTTCTTCAAAATCCGACAAATCAAGTATATCATTTATCAGTTTCAGCAGTTGATGCGAATTGACACGGATAATCTCACAAGCTTGCTTACGGGAGTCATCATCCATGCCCATATCCTCTTCCGACGCCAACAAAGTGGAGAAACCCACAATAGCATTTAACGGCGTACGCACTTCATGGCTCATATTAGAAAGGAACATATTCTTTTTGCGAATGGCATTCTCTGCCTTCCGCCTCATCTCCTCCTGCTTTCTTTTTGATTCCTTCAATTTGAATATTTTCTTCCAACTCAGAAAAATAAGATAAAACAGCACCAAGACACAAACAGCAATTCCGGTCACATAATAGCGGTTGGACAGAGTACGCCGGTGTTCATTCATAAACTTCAGCCGATCTGCCTGAAAACGAGTGCAAAGCCGGTCAATCTCCTTAGGATAATTCTTATTAAATACAGACTTCACATAAGCATATACGTTAGCAAACTGTTTAAAAGCCTCCTGCTCTTTCCCCATCATAACATACAATTCTGCCTTATTACGCATTGCATCAATATACAATCCGCGATTGCTCTGCGGTGCCTTTCCTTTAAAGAAACGGTCGTAAACATCCAACGCCTTTTCATATTCTTCCTTACTCTCATAATAAGCCGCCTCGGTTATCAACAGATGCCGGATAATCCCCACCGGCAGCATCGGTTCTAACTTCCAAGCCTCCTTTAAGTAGCTGTCGGCTTCATCCGGCACCCCCGCCTGAATACAATAGTAAGCATTATAATTATAAAACAATGCCTGTTCCACCGGAGATAAATCTTCCGACAAATACTCATTTATGCGCTCTATGTACAATTTAGCCTTCCCAATATTCTTCAAATGCAGAAGATTATCCACCAATTGCATCAGCAGTATTTTTGTAAGAATCTGATTATCCGAAGGATCTTTTAACTGCTTTAAAGCCTCTTCAAGTGATGTTCCCGCTTCCTCCAACCGGTTCATGTGACTATACACTTCACCAATTGCACTGAGCGACATTGCCATTCCGAATTTGTGGTTCATTGCCTGAGCTTTGGAGTACATCATATCACTTTGAGCAACGGCAATGCGAGTCTCTCCCCTAAGAATATGCGAACGGATTACGACCCTCTTCAATTCAAAATATTCATCATATTTGCCTATAGAATCCAATACAGTAGTCAGACTGTCCCCCAAAAGAGCAATACTATCATTCCTCTCTGTATGAATAAAGCCGGCATTTTGCCTGAATGAATGGATATATTTTTGTTGCAATTCATAAGATTGGGGCTGCCGTCGTTCAGCATCCCACGCTCTTGCCGGATTAACATTTATCAAGCATAATAAAGAGAGAACAATAAGATGTCCGACTATTTTTTTCATTCTTAATTAAACCTTCATACATTTTTCATTTAGCGAAGGTATTGATATTCTGTCATTTCACCAAAGAAGTTACCAGAAAAGTAAGAATAATATGTTTTAGGGCATTTACCACGCAATCGAACAGTTATTATATCAAAAAAAGAGGAACAGTTTAAAAGAATGAGTTATTTTTGCAGTATCATTAATTCCTTAAATTATCAATTGCAGAAACATGGAACACACTTATTTCTTTGCAGTAGACCTGGGAGCCACCAGCGGACGAACCATTTTAGGTTGCCTGGGAGACGGCAAATTAGAGTTGAAAGAGGTTACCCGCTTTCCCAATCATATAATAGAGACCTGCGGTCATTGTTACTGGGACATTTATGCCCTTTATCGCGAAATCATCAACGGGCTCAAAACAATAGCCAAAGACAACATTCCCATCCGTTCCATCGGTATCGACACATGGGGAGTGGATTTCGCACTTATCGGTAAGGATGGCGAACTGCTCCGCAATCCCTATTGCTATCGTGACCCACATACAGTAGGAGCACCCGAAGAATACTTCACGCACATTCCTCGCGAAAGAGTATATGATATTACCGGCATTCAGATAATGAATTTCAATTCATTATTCCAGTTATCGACACTACACCGCAATCATTGCACCGCATTGGAAGCAGCAGACAAAATTCTCTTTATGCCCGATGCATTGGGCTATATGCTCACCGGAAAAATGGTCACCGAATATACAATTGCCTCTACTTCACAAATACTGAACCCGCGCACCAAACGTTTTGAAAAAGAACTGCTGGACGTAGTGGGAGTCAGAGAAGAACAATTCGGCCGGTTTGTCTTCCCCGGAGAGCAAATCGGAGTACTGACAGAAGAGGTACAGAAACTGACCGGTCTGGGAGCTGTTCCCGTCATCTCTGTTGCCGGACACGACACCGCCTCGGCTGTGGCAGCAGTACCGGCTCAGAACGAGAATTTCGCCTATCTAAGCTCAGGCACATGGAGCCTGATGGGTATCGAAGTAAAAGATGCCATTATCAACAAAGAAAGCTACGAACAGAACTTCACCAATGAAGGAGGAGTGGAAGGTACTACCCGGTTCCTGAAAAACATCTGCGGTATGTGGTTGCTCGAACGATGCCGCAAGGAATGGGAAACAACCAACAACAGTTATTCTTATACCGAATTGATTGACGCTGCTTTGGCAGCACCCGCTTTCCGCAGTCTTATCAATCCCGATACCCCATGTTTCCAAAATCCGGCATCCATGATCAAGGCTATTGCCGGATATTGCAAACATACCGGTCAACCTGTCCCCGAAACATACGGAGAAATAACCCGTTGCATCTTTGATAGTTTATCCATGCGCTACAAACAGATATTCAGTGTGCTGCAAAAGATTGCGCCATTCCCTATCGAAAAATTACACATAATCGGCGGAGGCTCACGCAATAACCTACTCAGCCAATTCACCTGCAATGCAGTGGGTGTTCCTGTCATGGCAGGACCGAGTGAGGGAACAGCAATCGGCAATATCATGCTGCAGGCAAAAGCAAACGGACTGGTAAACGACATTGCCGCCATGCGCCGTCTCATCAGTACCTCTGTAGAGACCGTCTCCTTCGAGCCGCAGAATACAACCCAATGGGAAGAAGCTTATCATAAATATCTTGCCTGTTACAGAGAGGATATTTAATATTTGCTATATTTGTAAATTACAGAACAATCAAATCAAAAAGAAATATGAAATCAATTTTAGACAATCGCCCCGAGCTGGCACATGAAGTAAATAAAGTAGCAGAAGTTGCCGGTTATTTATGGCAAAAAGGATGGGCAGAACGCAACGGAGGAAATATCACCGTTAACATCACAGAATACGCAGACGACGAAATCCGCAATATGCCTGCCATCAGTGAAGTAAAACAAATCGGCGTTACACTGCCTCATCTGAAAGGATGCTATTTCTATTGCAAAGGAACCAACATGCGTATGCGTGATTTAGCTCGCCGCCCCATGGACAACGGTTCTGTTATCCGCATTCTGGATGACTGCGCAAGCTACGTTATTATAGCCGACAAACCGGTTCAGCCCACCTCTGAAGTTCCTTCTCATTTGAGCGTGCATAATTACCTCATCAGTAAAGGTTCTCCTTATAAAGCATCCGTACATACGCATCCCATCGAACTGATTGCCTTGTCGCACAACAAGAAATTCATGGAAAAAGATGTAGCCACTAACCTGCTGTGGAGTATGATTCCCGAAACAAAAGCATTCTGTCCGCGCGGCCTAGGCATGATTCCTTATGCGCTTCCCAGCTCAGTAGAACTGGCAGAAGCCACTATCAAGGAACTGGCAGACTATGATGTCGTCATGTGGGAAAAGCATGGCATCTTTGCTGTGGACCGCGATGTAATGGCAGCCTTCGACCAAATTGATGTATTGAATAAATCAGCATTGATTTATATCGCGGCAAAGAACATGGGCTTTGAACCCGACGGCATGAGCCAAGAACAAATGAAAGAAATGTCTGTCGCTTTCAATTTACCTAAATAAGAATAAGAAGAAAGGGTATCAAAACGTTGATAACGCTGCTATTGTCACCTGTAGGGACGAGATATGCTTGTCCCCTACAGGTGATAATCTAACAGACTATACAACATCAATCCTGAGATTCCCTATTCAGTTTCTCAAACATTTTGTCGAATTCTTCTTCATCATAATTCAATTCACTGAAATCAAAATCACCAAAAGGCACCTCTGCTGCATCCACTTCTCCATCAGTCACTCCTTCTATACTGTAAGTAAAATCAGTGCCGATTGCCTCCATTATAATAGGTATATAAAGTTCTGCTTCCTCATCTGTATCGGCACGCAGGTAATGTTTACCGTTTCTGCCAAATTCAGCAAACGGTATCTCCTCCTTCTTTTCATCCAGAATATATTTCGTGATATCGAAAGAATCCTCAGAATCTATTCCTACAGCTTCGGCAAAATCGATAGCACCATACACCAACTTATGGGCATCGGCATACGCTGCTTTTTTCAAGTCTTCATCCATATCGATACGTTTCACCATCATTTCATAATCGTCATGATTCATATTGAAGAAATATTCGGAATGAAGCAAACCTTTACAATAAATATCCACCAAATAAACTCCCATCGTAAAGTGTCCTTGCGGATGTTGACGAGTGACAATAACTGTCTTTTCCCCCATATAATCCCATTTCGTTCCTATATAGCACTCTACTATCGGCAACTGTCTTGCTTTCTCCTTAATATATGCTTCCGGGGATAGCAGCTTTTGTTTTTGAGCTTTATTCTTTATCATAATTTTCGATATTGATTTCGTACTATGGCTGAGTATCCATTTCTGAAAAGTCAAAACCTGCTACCCTACCTTCACATGTATTAGACTTTTTAGAGACTCCAGTCCTTTAATGGCTGTAAAGATAGAAAAATATATTCCATAAATAAGACATATCCGAAGAATATTTACTACAATAAAAATAAGTCGGACCAAATAAAAGCATAGTCAGTATCCTTTCTTCCGCTACCTCTTTCCCGTTTAATCCGCTTCATCACTGCAAATCGTAAATTATCAACAAGCACAACACCAAACGATAAATTACACTTTGCAAAAATAAATATAGGTATTATAAGGCAAAAAAGCTATCTTTGCCATGATATAAAAATAACCTGATGGTACCACCGCCGGAAGAAAGTAGAAAAAAGATGAAGAAATATACGCTGAACATAACCGCAGCCATGCTTTTTGCTTTGGTCACAATCTCACCCGCCCTTGTGGGCAACAGTTGCGTTGCTTCGAAGGGAGAACAGGAAGACACAGCAAGTACAGCCATAAAAGAAGATTTAGGTATCACCGCACTGAAATACAGCAGTCCCGAAGTGCCGGCCAGTGTCATTTTCTGTGGAAAAACGATAGACCTCAGCCGATACGACCGCCATGAGCGTATGGATCGCGAACTGCTGGCATTTACCTATATGCACAGCACCTCCCTGCAAATGATAAAGAAAGCCAACCGCTATTTCCCTATCGTAGAATCCATACTGAAGGAAAACGGAATCCCGGATGACTTTAAATATCTGATGGTAATAGAAAGCAACCTCAACCCCATCGCACGCTCCTCTGCCGGAGCCGCCGGACTGTGGCAGTTCATGCCAGGGACCGGACGAGACTACGGACTGGAAGTCAATTCCAACATAGATGAACGCTATCATGTGGAAAAAGCAACCCGTGCTGCCTGCCGCTATCTGAAAGATGCTTATGCCAAATACAAAGACTGGGTGGCAGTGGCCGCCTCTTATAATGCCGGACAAGCAAGAATTGCCAGCCAACTGGCAAAACAAGATGTAGATGATTCACTGGACTTGCAATTGGTGGAAGAAACCGCACGCTATGTATATCGTATCCTCGCTGCCAAGATTATGTTCTCCGACCCGACTGCTTTTGGTTTCCGGCTGAGAGCATCTGATTTATACCCTGCCATCCCTTATACCGAAATAACCGTAACAGAAGGAATAGCAAACCTTGCCCGCTTTGCCCGTAGCAAAGGAATCACATTGGCCATCCTGAAGAATATGAACCCATGGTTACGGGAAACCAGCTTAGCCAATCATAGCAAAAGGACTTATAAGTTGAAAATACCCACCAAAGAGGGCATGTATTACAACCCCCAAACGGTTGTCCCACATGATAAAAGATGGGTAGTGGAATGACAGTTTCTTTTATTCCAACTTCCCTCCGCAATATTTGCAATAGGCTGCTCCCTCTTCGTGTCCGTCTCTTCCACAGTGCGGACATTTCAGGACTTGCCTGCGTCTGTGTTCTTTCATCATTGATGCAGATACAATTCCTGTGGGAACAGCAATGATGGTATAGCCTATCAGCATCACCACTGCCGAAAGGAAACGCCCTAAAGGGGTTTCGGGAGTGATATCGCCATAACCGACAGTGGTCATGGTAACTATCGCCCAATAAATGCTATTGGGAATATTGTCGAAAGCCGTGCCGGGACGCTGTCCTTCAATCATGTACATCAATGTTCCGATAGAGATGACCAATATCAGCACAAAGAGGAAAAAAACAATAATCTTGCGGCTGCTATAGGTCAGTGAATGCAACAACAAGTTTCCTTCGTCCAGAAAATTAAACAGTTTAAAGATACGAAACACCCGAATCAGCCGGAAAGTACGGATTACCAGCAAATACCGAGCCGTGCCGAAGAACCAGCCTATATAAAGAGGCAAAGTCGCCAACAAGTCAACAATACCGAAAAAACTTAAAGCATACTTGCGCGGCCGGGGAGAACAATAAAGCCTTAACAGATATTCCACGGTAAAGAAGAAAGTAAAGACATATTCCGAAAACCGCAAATAAGGCCCGATCACTGCTGACCAACCTTGAATACTTTCGGCAACCACCACCAGAATACTAAGCACGATAAATCCGATAAGCGCCACATCAAACCATTTCCCTGCCGGAGTATCGCTCTCAAAGATGACCACATAAATTTTATGCTTCCATTTGTCATTGTGCAGCAAATGTTGCCATTTTCCCCATATACCTTTCAAAAATGCCATTATATTTAAGAATAAGTTATAAAATAAGTACAATTATAACAAATATTGCCCGGTCTATCCCCATAAGAACTATAGTTTTTCACTATATTTGCACAAAACCTTTATAATTATTATAGCATGAAAAAACAACTTCTTACCGGACTGTTCACCGTATTTGCACTCGCAGCAAGCGCACAGTCCAATGAGTGGCGCAACCCGCAGGTAAATGCGGTAAACCGCGCCCCGATGCACACCAACTACTTTGCTTACGAAAATGCCGATGCAGCTAAAAAAGGACTGAAAGAATCATCAGCCAACTATATGACGCTAAACGGCACCTGGAAGTTCAATTGGGTGAAAGATGCAGACGCACGCCCCATGGACTTTTGGAAAACAACATTCAATGACAAAGGTTGGGACGATATGCAGGTTCCCGGCGTTTGGGAATTAAATGGCTACGGCGACCCTATTTATGTCAATGTAGGCTATGCATGGCGCAACCAGTTTAAGAACAATCCTCCCGAAGTTCCGACCGAAAACAACCACGTCGGTTCTTATCGCCGCGAAATCATTGTTCCTGCTTCGTGGAAAGGGAAAGATATTATTGCTCATTTCGGCTCCGTCACTTCCAATATGTATATATGGGTAAACGGCCGTTATGTGGGGTATAGCGAAGACAGCAAGCTGGAAGCCGAGTTCGACCTGACTCCTTACCTGAAACCGGGACAAAAGAACTTAATCGCCTTTCAGGTATTTCGCTGGTGCGACGGTACCTATCTGGAAGACCAGGACTTCTTCCGTTTCAGCGGTGTAGGACGTGACTGCTATCTGTATGCACGCAACAAGAAGCGCATTCAGGATATCCGCGTCACTCCCGACTTGGATACAGAATATAAAAACGGCTCATTGGCTGTGAAGCTCGACCTGAAGGGAAGCGGAACCGTTGATTTGGAACTGGTCGATGCCACCGGCAAGCAAGTAGCCACGGCTACCGCCAAAGGAAGCGGCACTGTGACCATGAACGTAGAAAATCCGAATAAATGGAGTGCCGAGACTCCTTATTTATATACTTTGCGTGCCAGCATGCAGGGAAGCGATGAAGTTATCCCCGTAAATGTCGGTTTCCGCAAAATTGAACTGAAAGGAGGTCAAATCCTGGTCAACGGAAAAGCTGTTCTTTTCAAGGGAGCCGACCGCCATGAGCTCGACCCGGACGGAGGATATGTAGTATCTCCCGAACGTATGCTTCAGGACATTCAAATCATGAAACAATACAATCTGAACGCTGTGCGTACCTGCCACTACCCGGACAACAACCTGTGGTACGACCTTTGTGACAAATACGGTATTTATGTAGTAGCCGAAGCAAATGTGGAATCTCACGGAATGGGCTACGGTGAAGCTACTCTGGCAAAGAATCCGTCATTCAAACAAGCACATCTGGAACGCAACCAGCGTAATGTTCAACGTGGTTTCAATCACCCCAGCATCATCTTCTGGTCATTGGGTAATGAAGCCGGAGACGGCCCCAACTTCGAAGCATGTTACAAATGGATAAAGGCAGAAGACCCCAGCCGTGCCTGCCAATACGAACAAGCCGGCTTGAAAGAGCACACCGACATCTTCTGTCCGATGTATTACGACTATGAAGGCATGGAAAAATACGGTCAGCGTACCGATGCCACCAAACCGCTCATCCAATGTGAATATGCTCACGCCATGGGCAACTCTCAAGGCGGATTCAAAGAATACTGGGACATCATCCGCAAATATCCGAACCTTCAAGGCGGTTTCATTTGGGACTTCGTCGACCAATCCGTTCGCTGGAAAGGCAAGAACGGAGTTGAAATCTATGCTTACGGCGGCGACTTCAACCGCTTCGATGCATCCGACAACAACTTCTGCGACAACGGTCTGATCAGCCCCGACCGTAACCCCAATCCCCACATGCACGAAGTAGGCTATTTCTATCAGAACATCTGGACTACTCCTGCCGACCTGAGCAAGGGAGAAGTAAACGTTTACAATGAGAACTTCTTCCGCGACCTTTCTGCCTACTATATGGAATGGGAAGTGCTGAAAGGCGGAAAAGCAATCCGTTCGGGACGTGTGGATAATCTCAATGTCGCTCCGCAGCAGACCGCCAAGATTAAACTTGACTTAGGCAAGACTTGTCAGTGCACAGAATGGCTGTTGAACGTATCCTACAAACTGAAGAACCGCGAAGGTTTATTGGCTGCCGGTCATACAGTTGCCAAAGACCAGCTCACTCTGAATCCCTACAAGGCTCCGGCCATGGAGTTGAAGAATGTAGAGACCACCAATGTGGCTATCGTTACTCCCCAAATCATCGACAACCAGCGAAACTACCTGATTGTGAAAGGTGAGAACTTCACTGTTGAGTTCAACAAAGCCAACGGTTACCTGAGCAAATACGATGTCAATGGGCTGGAAATGATTAAAGAAGGCGCTGCACTGACCCCCAACTTCTGGCGTGCTCCGACCGATAATGATATGGGTGCCGGCCTGCAACACCGCTTTGCAGTATGGAAAAACCCGGGATTGAAACTTATCCGCCTGGCTTCCACTACCGTAGACAATCAAGTACAGGTGACAGCCGAATACGACATGAAAGCCGTTTCTGCCAAACTTTATCTGGAGTATGTCATCAACAACCAAGGTGCCGTTAAAATCACCCAAAAGATGACAGCCAATAAGAATGCCAAGGTATCTCCGATGTTCCGTTTCGGTATGCAAATGCAAATGCCGAAGAACTTCAATACCATTGAGTTCTACGGACGCGGCCCGGTTGAAAACTACAGTGACCGTAACCATAGCACCGATTTGGGCATCTATCGCCAGAGTGTAGACGAACAATTCTACTCCTACATCCGTCCGCAGGAAACCGGAAACAAGACCGACATCCGTTGGTGGAAACAGTTGAATGCCGGCGGCAATGGCGTGAAGATTGTAGCCGAAGCTCCTTTCTCTGCCTCTGCATTGCATTACACCATCGAATCACTGGATGACGGCGCACAGAAAGACCAGCGTCACTCACCCGAAGTGAAGAAGGCCAACCTCACCAACTTGTGCATCGACAAGGCACAAATGGGATTGGGTTGCGTCAACAGTTGGGGAACCATAGCGTTGCCTAAATATCAATTGCCTTACGGTGACTATGAATTTACATTCATCCTCTCTCCCGTAAAGCATAGTGTAGATATGGAATAAAAAGAGAACTCAAAGCATTGAATAAGGACAGCCGGATTTATCTTTCGGCTGTCCTTATTTATTTTATAAGGAAGTGCTGACTGAATACATACTTATAAAGTAAACGCAGAAAGAAAAAGCAAGGTTGATGATAATACAGCAAAAATG
>OFOK01001715.1_pt1 | contig 15386 bp, 8 predicted proteins | sample 1542001 | NCBI WGS metagenome assembly OFOK01 (sample SAMN04209242, study PRJEB22552) | human gut metagenome | biome: gut; material: feces | host: Homo sapiens | place: USA: Oklahoma
CAAGCAACACTCCAAGAATATGCATAATGGCAAAGATGCATACTGCAGCAACATATTTCAATGCCTGTAAAGGAATAATTGGCCGTATGAGAGCAATTCCTATGAGAATAACTAAGTAAATAATTTCAACAATGACATTGTATGCAATGTTGGAAAGCAAAATTTGGAATAGAGACAGCTGTTTTCCGCCCACAGGTTTATATTGAGTAGAGTCAGCCATTTCCTCCTTTAGACTTTTGATGTTTGCATTGTCTGCTGTAACCAGTATGGAAATAATTGCAACAGAAAATGAAACAAGAATGGAAACGACATTGATTTGGACATTCACAAATTCGGAAAAAGTTGACCGGATGGTTTCCTCGTTGCCGATGTTAAATATGAGTGCACCTGCCAATGCCAAAAGCCCCAAAACTACCGGAATCAAATATTTTATCCATATTCGTTTTCTGGATTGATAATAGTCCCTAAGTGGAACAAGTAATATTGTCTTCATATTCTACCACCCATTGAGGCAATGAACTCCTGAGCCTTCACAAAAAAATCCGAGCTCTCCACTTCGTTTGTGACGCTTTCACCCTTCACCTTTAAGAAATGCTTCATTCCCGTGATATTAGTATCCACTTCAAAACTTCCGGCGTCATTTGTCCCTATAATCTTAATACGCTTAATCTTGCCCTTAGCTTTGTCTTGCGAATCCTTAAAATATTCTTTAATTAAGTTTTCCGGAAAGCATTTATATCCTTTAGGACGCTTCAAGCAAATATCAACTTCGTCAGCGATGTCAGTTCTTCCTGCAAACCGCATAAAGCCATCCTTAATATCGTCTTTGTATACTGTCAACTTGAGGACTGACATTGTTTTGGCTCTTTTGATTGAAGATAGGAAATCTTCTCCCGGCATAATCTGACTTTCAATGGTGTAGTGGTACGGGTCATTTCCGTCTTCATTGAACTTCTTGAATTGTTCATTCAAGTAGTCGATAATACACTTTAGAGTTATGCCATAGTGATTGCTTTCGTGAACTGCAAGAAACCTGTTTTCGCCTTTTGCAAGGCGAATGCATAGATGTGTCTTTTCTTCGTCTCCATCCTGAGGTCTCTTTCGTCGTCCTCGCTCCTGCATAGTTTCAATGTCGATTTCATTCCGAACGTGGTTGTATTTTGCCGACTTGAAAATCACATCATAATTTCCGTTTTTCAAATCCTCGTAAGAATCTAACCACACGACCTTTTCTGACGATGTAATGTCTTTCTTGCGTTCAGGAAGTCCTTTTGTCATTATATATTCCAGCAATTGGGAAAAAGCGATGATAATCTGATCCGTACTGTAAGCCGAATCATCTTTTGCATCTTTATGCTTAGAGATAGAAAGGTAGTAGAAATAGATAGGCACTTTTTTCCACAGTTCTTGCTCTCTCATATTCCGCCTCCTTAAAGCACTTCCGAAAGCAGTTGCCAGTTTTCATCGTGGATATTGTCTGAGTACTTGTCTACGCAAATGCATAGTTCTCCACTTTGTTTATCCTGTCTGACAATGCCACCCTGTAGGTTGTATCCATCAAGGTATTTTCTCAAAACGCCGAATTTCTTTGCAGTGAAGCGATCAATATCTTCACTGCTTCCTGACTTTGTAAAACCACCTTTTGTTTCTATAATCCAGATATCGCCATCATTTGTGCCAACCACATAATCGGGGTAAAAGGATTTTTGTTTTCCAAAGTTATCCGTATAAACAATCGAGAAATACTCTAAGCCCTTATCTCCGTTCTTATAGAACCACTTCACTTTGCCACTACCTTCGCAAAAACGCTCAAACAGCTTCTCCGGCATAGATCTCTTTTCCGCAGAAGATAAATACCCTGTATAGACATTCTTGGTGTATTCCATCTGTGACTTTGATGTTCCGTCATATGTGAAAATCATTTCAAGAGGAAACCCCACTGGTTTTTCTGTTATCCGGGGAATTGCAAGCGTTAGCTGCAAAGACTCATCAGCCATAGCATCGCGGACATCTTCTATAAGCCTTCGCTCGTTGTTGATAATAAATGCATATAGGTTTCGTGTTTCCAGACGAAGAATTTTTGCGTCGCACCGAACTCCGTTTAGGAACAGCTTACGCATAATGGTATTAGTGCTGCTATAGTCCAAATTGGCTTTGTATCCAATCTCAGCGACACAGTGATGATACTCTTTGCCGTGTTTATGCGTATTCAATGGCTCGTGAATCGAGATGTCATTTAATTCTGTGATTTGGTCTTTGCTCAGTACGCTGACGGAACCAGATTTGGTAAAATCCACAATATCTTCGTTGAAAGAATAGCCATAAGCTTCTAACTGACTTTGGTTTTTATCGAGGTCTGTAGCGGTATGGTATTTTTTCTCAAAGAACTTCCAAATAACTTTGAGTGCAAACTTAGCATCGCGTGGAAATGGAATATCAGTTTTAAATTGGCTGATAAGCGTAAAGGAACGATATTCCGGCTTCAAGAATACTTTATAAGCATCTAATGCTCCCGTGCCCAAACTCAATTTAACGCTTTCCGTAAATTTCTCATCCAGCGTATAAAGATAACAGCAATCTAAAAGGTCTTCGCCATAATGCTTTGCTTCCGGCATCCGGCGAATCCTTCCAATCGTCTGAATTTCAAATACCTCGCTCATATTGTCACGGAGCTTCACGAGAATCTGCGCTCTTGGGCAATCCCAACCGGTAGCAACCGCCTGTTTGATAATTACAGCTATTGGAGTAGCGTCATTATCTTCAATATCCTCAAGGTTCTGTTTCTTATCAGACAACCATACCGATAGAAGGTTATTCTCGTAAGTAATGCCTTTGCTTTCAAAGTACTCTTCGACACGGTCAAGCAGTGCATCTGATTTATTCGGTAATTGGACGATAATCAATGGATTTACGCCAGAATCTTTCTTGGCGTATGCGGCTCGTAAGTCTCGTTGCTTCTCGAGGGCTTTATCCAGCAGGTAGGATATCTGATCTTCAACGCTAATATGCTGTTCAAAATTTTCATTGATTATCAGGAGCTTTTTTATCAGGCCTTCAGCAATAACATCTTCTTCTGGAATCTCTATCAGCAGAGCATTCTTGTAGTTTTTAGGTGTAGCGGAACAACGGATAATCTTATTCGCATTGAACAGGGCAAGAATGTCATCTGCTTTGATCGTATCATTCTGATGTGACTCGTCAACAATTATGGTAAAAGTCAAACCGTTGTCAATTGCATTCTGAATATGTTCGACAAAGTTTGTTCGCTCACTATCCTTAAGTGCATTGTTCCCTTTCTTAGTAAGCTTTTCCCAGTTGATGAAACAGGCATCATTTTCTTCAAAGCCAGAAGACATTATATCGGATAAGAGTTTTGTGTTGCTGCCGTGAATGTATTTATCCATTTTGGCTTTACTCTGTAATTCAAGATTACCTTTTCCGGGGGTAAGCCAAACAAACACTGCTTTGTTTGTGCTCTTCAGATACTCATCCATAAAGTGTGTAAGGATAATGGTTTTGCCGCTACCAGTACAACTCTTCAGGATAATATCCCTATTGGGCTCTCCCATAGCTTCCATAAGGGCCTCAATGGCTTTAAGTTGAAAATTTGCAAGCGTGATCCCCATATTTATCCCTCCAATTCTTTGTAGTAATAATCCGGAATAACATTCACTGCAATGTTATATTCCTGCAGCGCTTGCGCTTGCTGAGCGTCCAGCAATACATCGTGCCCCATATAGAGCTTTCGGCATCTCTTACAGATACCTTCATCATCCAAAAATATCTCTAACTCCTCATCTGTCAGCACGATGGCAATTTCCTCGTTGCCCGTAAAATTGATGCCGTTTTCCAGCTCCACCAGCTCCCGGATATGGCGGAGCAGTTCATCGGCGTACTCGTAGTACATACGATCCGAAATAGGTACATAGTCAACTTTATAGTATTTCAGGCTGGCGGCATAGTCTTCTTTATCAATGACACGGCGGATGCGTTCGTAGGTCACATCCCGACAAATGCCGTTTTCGTTGTTGGTGCAGAGGATAAAACGACGGGCGCTGCCCTCGTGCTCGGCGTTGTATTTGAGGACGGCATTGCCTGTAGTTCCACTTCCTGCAAAGAAGTCAAGAATCAGGCTATCATCGTTTGAAGCAATTTGCAAAATTCGCTCTATGAGCCGTGTCGGCTTAGGTGTATCAAAGGGAACCTTACCGTTAAAAGTGGAAATAAGTTCTTTCTTTGCTTCATCTGTATGTCCAACATCAGAGTGAAGCCATAAATTAGTTGGAAGCTTTCCACCGACATTTGTCAAATAGGTTTTTCGAGCTATTCCGCCCTTTCCTCCTTTTGTAAAGAAAAATTTAGGCCATTGTCCACGGTTATACACAGCTTGGGCTTTTTCTCTTGAAACGCTTAACGATTCAGATAGAACAATTGCTTGGACTCCCGATCTCACATCAGCTTCTGGTACGCCACAAACTTCAGCACGTTTTTGAGAGTCCCCTAAGTCACGAAGCTCATACTCACACCAGCCACGCATTGCTGTCAGCATTACTTCTTGTGAGTACCGCCAGTGTGATCCATTGCTTGGATAAAGCATTTTTCCTGTGAATGGATGCTGAATTGCATATACCATTCCTTGATGAGTAGATGCATCAGCTGCATAAGCATTATCTGTTCGCCACATAGCAAAATCATTATCAGGATTTTTGTATTTTGCGTCCATTTCGGCAGTTCGTGGGAGCTTTTTAGGACTCCAACTTTCTGAACGGCTATAAACCAGAAGATGCTCCACTTCGGTCACAATGCCCTTGGAGTCGTTTCTTGCTGAGTAATTGCGTTGCCACGCTATGTTCGACACGAAGCAATTCTCGCCAAAAATCTCATCACACAGTAACCGTAGACCGGCTTCCTCCCGGTCGTCGATGGAGATAAAGATCACACCATTCCCACTCAAAAGTCGTCTGGCAATTTTGAGTCGTTTTTCCATAAATGACAGCCATTTTGAATGCGTAAAGCAGTCGTTCTTATCTACAAAAGCATCGTCATAGATGAAGTCTTTATTGCCCGTATTATACGGAGGATCTATAAAGACGTAATCTTTGATACAGGCCCGGTCGCTGGAAAAGTGTATAAAAATAGCGAAAACCGCAGGGAACAAGGCGTTTCTTGCGGTTTTCGCTGTAGTTGTCGTTATTCAATTAGCCTCACCAGCAGCCATCCGGAGCGCGGCTGTAGCCGGTGCAGGAGCTCCTGAGCAACGGACTCAAGGAAAAATTAAAAGGTATACCAAAATTAAAAGGTTCAGGGAAAATTAAAAGGTTTTGTTATATGTGAAAGATTTTCACCAAGGCATTGAATATAGCCTCAACTTCATCCTCGGTATTTGCCTTTCCAAGCGAGATACGAATTGTTCCTTTGGCATAACTGTCTTCAAGTCGGATTGCCTGTAGGACATGTGAAACCTCAGTGCTTTTACTGTTACAGGCAGAACCTGTAGAAACACAGATTCCGTTCAAATCCAAACGATGCAAAATGGCTTCCCCCTCAATTCCGGGGAATGATAAGCTCACAAGACCCGGAAGTCTGTCTGCACCACCGTTTCTGGTATATTGGATGCCTGTATTATCCAGCATATCGACGAGCTTAGATTCCAGCCCCCTAACATGCTTTACATTCTCTTCAAGGGCATCGCAGTTGTTTTTCAGCGCCACCGCCATTCCTACGATACCCGCAATGTTCTCCGTCCCTGCTCGTAATCCGGATTCTTGAGCACCGCCATCAGAATACGGTAGGATTTCAATCCCATTTCGGATGTAAAGGAACCCCACACCTTTAGGGCCATTAAACTTATGTGCGGACGCAGAGAGCATATCCACGCCAAGGTTATGAACATTGATTGATATATGGCCTACCGCCTGAACCGCATCTGTATGGAAGAGAGAGCCGTTTTCATGCGCTACGTCACATAATTCTTTGATTGGCTGAACGGTTCCGATTTCGTTGTTTGCAAACATCACAGAGGTGAGATAGGTCTGACTGGTGATATATTTTTTCAGAATCTCAGCAGTGATATAGCCTTCTTGTGACGGCCACATATAAGCTACGGGATACCCCAGTCGTTCGAGAGCTTCACACGGGTGTAGTACCGCGTGGTGCTCAAACGCGGAAGTGACGGTAGCATATTTACACGTATTCGATAAGGCCGAACCCTTTATAGCCCAGTTGTCGCTCTCAGTCCCCCCAGATGTAAAGAAGATTTCTTCTGGTGATGCTCCAATACAAGAGGCTATCGTTTCCCTTGCATCTCGCAATGCTTTTTTCGGCAACCGGGCAAAGGCATACGGCTGCGATGTGTTCCCATATTCATCCACAAGGAATGGCTTCATTGCCTCAAACGCAGCAGGGTCTAAGCGAGTTGTCGCTGCGTTATCCGCGTAAATCAATCTGCTCATAATCAACACCTTACAGGTAGTTATATTGAATGTCCGGAATGTCCTTCTTACCAGGAACATTAAATTCCTTCGGGTCTATAATGCAAAGCTGCTTTTTGATAACGCTCCGCATTTCTTTCGCAGGTTCCAGACAATACTTAATAAACTCGTCAGCCGGTATATCCTCCTTGCATGTAGCATTGGGATAAAGCAGCTTCACAAATGCAGTGCAAAGTCTCTTGATTGCAGTTAGGTCGCGCTTGTCAGGCTTTGCAGGAACCGCTAAGCACTCATCCACAATTGTTGTGTATGTCAAATCATCGCGGAGAAGGTGAAGCACTTCGGCAAAGTATTCTGTATTAAGTGCCCAGCCATTTGCTACGAGCCCTTGATGCATTCTTGGGATCTCCCAACCGGGGATAAATCCATGAAAGCGGTCAAGCGATGCAGACTCGCTAAAAACGCTGCTGACTTCTTCCATCATGTTTTCGTTGACATTAAAACGACTGGCATTAATATTGCCGAGCACAATCACTCCAGCATCAGCGACTACCTGCGCATCAAATCCCTGGACTTCACCGAACTCCATATAATCCTTCAGCGCCGTCTGAATTTGGCTGGGCTTGTCAAATGTCATGGACTGAATTTCATCAAAGCCGACGAAATCAAAACGAGTCAGCAATCCACCAGTTTTTTTCTGATTATCATAGATAAGGGAGGCTCTCGATACGGTACCGCCAGAAATCAGCCATCCACGCTTGCTGATTTTTTGATAAACATAGCTTTTTCCTGTGCCCTTTGGGGCAAGTTCCATCAAGTTTAACCGTTTCTCCACGAAGGGTAGCAGCCGACGAAGGAAGCACAGTTTTTGCTGTTCAGAATCGTATCCATTCGGATTATAGTCTGCTGCTGAAATCAGCACATCAATCCACTCGTCAATTGTGAATGCTCTTCTGGCTTCTTTATAAAACTCCAAATCCACCGTATATGGGCAAAACGGGCTGTACTCGATGAGCTTTATGACGCCCTTGCCTTGACGCGAAGAGAAGTCCTTGCCCCAAATCAGCTCAACAATGCCCCAGTTTTCACTTTCTTTGAGGAGCGTTTCTTTCCACCGAGCTACAACGTCGTTGGTTACCTCGCCAGATGCGCCCGCTCTCGAGCCGCCGAAATCTGGGAGTTCAAACAGAGCCTTCCCGGTCTTGATATCGACGTTTACACGAATCCTGGCCAAGAAGCGAACGGTCTCTCCGTTTACCATTTCAAACTTAAACTGCTCAAAATCTTCACGGCTCGGAATGTACTGACGAATATATCTCAGCACGCTGTCATAGTCAACGACTCCGTCGTCATCCGAAAACTTCATCACAAGCCAGTCACGCATATATGATGGCAGGCTCAAGTTGGAAAAGAACTCTGTCCTTTCTGGATTTTTCAGCACTACCATGTCAGCAAAAACATCGCGCACTTTATTTTCCAGCATTATGGTTCCTCCTCCCACTACAGAAACAGTGTACACCCCTGTTCCTTAAACTCTTGAATTTTTATTTCCAGGTCTTCTTTCGTGCATTCCAAGTATTCTGCCAAGCAGTCAATACAGTAGAAATCCTCCGTGTCCGTGCCCAGCAACTTTTTGCACAAAGCGACCTCATCTTTTTTGAGTGCCTTACCACACTCGCAACATTCAAATTTTTTTCTCATAGCCCCATTCCACCAAACGGGTCATCATTCTTTCTGATACCAGGGGTTTTAACCTTTAGCGTTACGGCAGGGAGAAGACGTCCGTTTGCTACCACCGAAAGGACAATATCTTCTTCTGAAACCCCATCCAAGATAATGCGCCAAGTCCCATCTGTGTTCATCGCACAAGTAGCCTCATCGCTCCCAAGCGATACTTCAAGCGTAGAAATCGGACGGCTGAACGTAAGAGTCGATTCGACGTGGCCGTTTTTCTTTGTTACAAATGAACTCCTTGGTTTGCACGTTACAGGTGGAAGCGGCTGTTTTCTCTTTATTACAATAACCGAAACCAGTCTTTCCTCTACTGTATTTCCACCGTGAATCTCACCAACAACATCATGTTCATCCGTGTTGCCGCCCGCAGCGTTTCCACTTACGGAAAAATGCTGATAGTTATCCATTACCAGATAGTGCTTCTCATTCGAGGTAGCGGGCACCGTGCTGGGCAAGGATAATACATCGCCAGCATTATCACCAAGCTCACAAAATCTGCCAAAGCTATGAACTGTAGATTTTTTGGGGGCCGTAATTGCAACGACATTTTTCTCATGAAATGCGAGTGCTGCAAATCGGCTGCTTCCGTGGTCACCAGTAATAACCACATATTCGTGGTTTTCTAAGAGTTCCTCGACTTTCTTGGCAGCTTCAGAAAAAACAGACAGCTGATGGACAATGCAGGAGTAGTAACTCTTGTCGTGCGGCATACCCTTATGCGAAAAAGAATCCAACCTGTCCCATTTAATTGTCAGAGGGTCGTGCTCATCCCACTGATGGTTGTATTCCGTTTCCGTAGGCAAGAGCGCAGTGGCCATCTTCACAGACTCTGGAACGATGCCCCTTGCCTTTAGTTCATGCAGAAACAATGGTGTGTATTCTGTTCCGAATCCATCAATCCAGAACGACATACAATCTTTCCCTTGCAGTTTATGCATAAGTTTGTACCGGGAATCAAACCGCTCAAAGGACATTTTGACCGGATACTCACCCGGATACCGGTTGATGAGTTTATTCTTTCGATACCATGCCATGTACTCATCAACGGCTTCGTCGCAGCCGGATTCGTCTTTCATATACGACGCTAAAGCTGGATAGTCATTCTCCAGCAGCTCGGTCGCAATTGCACTCGGCTCTGCACCACTGCGAAGCATTTTGCTGATAACCTTAACAGCGTATGTTTTTTCTTCATGAGTCTGGTAAGTGAGCAACTTTAGCTTTGTTTCATCTAAAGGCAGCTTGTCCATGAGAGCGAAATAGGCGTCATCGAAATCGTGGAATGACAGCGCTCGAACAGCGGCCATCCGCTCTTGAATCCAGCGTTCGCTTCTATTGGAAAGCAGCAATATTTCATCTCGTATTTTTTCAGGAATCTCTGAAGCGTTGGATGCCTTTTTACAAACATAGCTATAATACTCGTCGGTAGGATATACACGATACCAAAGCCAGACGAGATTTTTCTGAAAGTCGTTTAGTGTATTCCACCTCGCTGCAACAGAGACAAAGTCAAACTCCGTAACATTCAGTGCATCAAGGACAACTCTCTCGAACGGAACCTTTTTAGCGGCGAACTGAGATGCATAACTTACAGCGCGACTCCAGAAATCATTGTTCTGCCATTTTTCAACAAGCACATTGCCGTCCACAAGGATATCCGAAAGATATCTGAAGGGGCTATCAACAGGCTTAATGTTTACCGTTCCATAGGACGTTTCTACATTCCCATATTGGAGGGTCACGATTGAGCAGGGTACATTTCTGCTGAGAATGACTTGCCAGTCCCGGAACCACGCAGTCAAGTTATCCGCATCGGGATTAATGGCTTCTTTGAATTTAGGAGAATATACGGATATGCTGTATGTTTCGCCTGATGGCGTAGAATCAAGCGTCCAAACGAAATCTTGCTGCCGCTCATCAACTGCGCCAATAATTCGGTCAAAAACATCTCTGCAATTGAACACCGGAATAATCACTCTGGTCTTTGATGCCTCCGGCTGTTGTGATTCCCAAAACGCTCTGAACTGACGATGTTCAGGATTGAGCTCACGCTTTGTACATATGCGCAGATATTCGCCCACAGAAAGCAACAATACATGCTGCCCCTCACACTCGGATATTTTTTGACGAATCTTGTCAAACTGAGGAACTGTATCTGGCGCACGGCAAAAATCAGCCACGTTCATCGTGACGTCGCAGATTCCCTTCAGCTGATGCTCAAGAACAGAGTATTCGTTTAGATTCTCTACAAATATAATCCGCACAGGGAATCTGGAACCGAAGCTGCGTTCCTGGCTGAGTTTTTCCTTGATTTCAGCAATCGTCACGATTTAACCTCCTCACTTAATAAACAGCGTATAAAGGTCAGGATTCTCGTCGAGAAGCTGTACGACCCGGTCACGCAGCTGAGCTTCCGGCATAGACTTCACTTTTTTCTTCGCTTCCCCACAGAATTTATTGCGCAGGAAAGCATCGATGGTCTTCCTGATTTCTCCGACCTTGTTTGGCCAAGAATACACATCGGCAGTCAGTTTTGCATTGGTCTTCAGCCGGGAAACCAGAACTGCTCCAGAGGATTCAAATGCGCTCCGGTAGCTCTCGCCAATTTGAGAGATAAAGCAATTCATGATAGAAGCCTTATCCTTCAAAATGCTAATAGTATGTGTTTCAAAATACTGCGTAGCATTATGCAAAGCTGTATTATCAGCAAGTTTGCCGTCCTGAACGGTCTTTAATACCGTGATGTGCGGGAGAGCTTCATCGCCGACCACCCACTGGATGGGTACGGCATAGTTTGCGCACCAGAGTGCGATGGTTTCAAAGCCACCGCTCTGCTCCGTCCATAGCTGCTGAATACGAACTTTGTTTCTATTATAGGCCACCTTGTTAAGCTGAGCATCAATGCGGGAATCGAAGTCCGCAGCCGGAGAGTTGTAGCTTACGACCTTCAGCGATTTATAGATGCCATCCAGCTCTTCGTCCGTACAATTGTGCCCATGGGATTCCATATAATGCTGAAGAATCGGTTTAGAGGAAGAAACAAAGCCCCAGACTTTTTGAGCATCTGCTTTCAAAAGGCCGGTGTATTTTTCCCGGTCTTCAAGCTCGATTTTCGACCACTGCGTGGTAGAAATCGCCCTCATTGCCTGTAATGCAGGAACCCAAGCGTAGTCCATCTTCTCAATGACAGTACCGGGAACCTTCATGTGGTCAAAGGCGTTGGCAATATCGTCACCAAGGAGCTTGATGCTCTTGCGTTTCACATTCAATGCATCATTCAAGATGGCGACAGCGCGGTACTCAACACAGAGCTCGGCCAGCTTTTCCTCCACCTGTTCTTCTGTCCAAGTAGAAACCTGGCCTTGCATCATTTGATGTATTGCGTCAAAAAGGTCGTGGCTCGTAAGGCCGATGACTTTTTGCAGCTTCTGAAGCTCCGCGCATTTCTGGGAGATGAAGGTGCTGAAAGCATCATAAACCGTATTCTGGTCAAAGTAGAGATTTCCAAGCGCTTTTCGAACGGAGCCATGACCGGTGAACTTTACGGTGATGTTCCCCATGACCTGTTCTTGGCCTCCATTTTCAGCAAGAAAATCGCAGAACAAGTCGATGATTTCATCTGCCGTTTGCTTTGCAGCAGCTCCACCATATTTCTCTTCCGGGACATATTTCAGAACCCAGAACGGTGCACCGGCCTTTTCCGTACACTGCTTGGACATATATTTTCGGGCTTCGGTTTCGTTGACCGCCTCGTTGTCCTGCAGATGGAAAACCTTCTGCACATAGGGCTTAAATTTCTGCCATACCTCGGAGCCAGGAGAAAGATAGTTATTGATGACTTCCTCTTTGCAGAGGCTGGTAATCATAGTTGCGAGGGTCTGCTCGGTCAGAGGCCATGGATTATTGTCGCCCTTATTCCAGCTGAATTCGCTGTTGGCATAGTACCGCAGCAAAAAGCCAAGGATATATCCACACGCCATGCTGTTATAATAGCCAAACGGAGCTTCCTGTAGCTCCAACCAAAGGGCATCAAGTTTTATCTGTGTGCCCTGAGAAAACCGCTGCAAGATGAAACTTGAAATTTTAGCAATGGCAAGAGCGCCGTCGTTTCCCTTGCACTGGGACAGAGCTTCAAGGCCATCAACGTCCCACACTCCAGCTTGCTTCAATCCGTTGACAATATTACCAACCTGGGTATTGGGGGTAGTTTTCTGAACACCTGCCAGAGCGGTGCTTTGCTGAATTTTCTTAAATGCAGTATTCGTTGAAACGACGAGCTCGGGTGCTGCTGTGAAGATGGAGCCAAAGATAATGTCCCTCTCCAGCTTTGCAGCAAAATAGGAGGTGCCAAATTCGGAAGGGTATACTTTGTCTCCGCAGACAACCATAAGCTGGTCGTCCATTGCAGGCGCAGACCATTCCTCGATAATGCTGCTTGCCTCATCTGAATACCGTTCAGCGTCGCCACTCTTGCCCTCTTCACCGGCAAGCTCGGAGTGCGTCATGGCATTATACCATCTATCCAGGTGTTCATCGGTCAGGGGTGATTTCAGAAGATAGATTGCCATCCGTCCAGTTTCATCCTGTGCAGCAAGAGCTTTGACTTTCTCCTGCATTGCAGCGAACTGACTGGATTCAGAAATCGCAATAACAAGGATGCCGAACTTATACGAGCATTTTTTCAGCTCCGCCTGGACTTCACCAAAGCGAGTGTTCATTGAAGTTGTTCCGGAATCACAGGCGGCAATAAACATTCTGCCATAGGAAGCGCTCGTCTTGTCCCAGATTTTCGCTTCCATGGATTTGGCAAAGTATCCGTTCTTCTTGAATAATTCGTATCGGGTATACTTTTTGACAAGCATCTCTTTGCGGACATCGAACACGTCCGCATTCCCGGAATACGGAATTTGCAAGCGCATGTCACCGTTGGTCATACCGTCGAGACGAAGTACACCAATCTGCTCAAGGTCAGAAAGGTACATGTCCACATCGTCTTTGGTAAGTTGACCAGCAAAGCACTTATACAGAGTGCTTCTGGTGGCAGATACCTTGCGTTGTGTTGCCTGACTATAAAGATTGCTAACGGTTCCCGACGACATGACCGCAATCAGCAGCATGGCCGCCTTGAACACGTGCATGTGGTAATCATCCGCGATGAACTCTCGCTTGGTCATAAAGTGCTGATATGCGCTCTTAGCCTCTGTAGAGAAACTGCGGACATCGCTTTCTCTGGTGAAGAAATAGTCCCACAGGAAGTCGGGGGTCAGCCAGCGCCAATCCTCTGGGCCGAAATTGTTTATGTAATAAATGAAACCGACGTTTTGCTCTGATTCTTTTTTGTCCTTCATGAAGCGGAAGATAGTCCGCTCGGCGGCTCCAAAGTTCTGAGCGACAATCGCAAGAAGCGAAAGCGTCATCGGATGCAGCGGGCACAACTGACGCAGGCGTTCTTTTTTGCTGCTCATGTCGAGGTTATCGAAATCGGCGATGTTCTTGCTGATGGATTTCATCAGCTTATCCTTTTCTGCATTCCACTGCTCTTCCATACCGGCGCGGGTAAGAATAGAACTGCCAATCAGCTCGTAGGCCGCGCTCTCACTAACATGGAAATCAAGGGAGTGGTAACGGTGAACAATCTGCTCGTAGACCTCCTCACCAATCTGGCTGACCCAGCTCGGTGCCCGGTGGACAATCAGGAACATGAAGAAGGGCTGCTCTTTGCAGAACTCAGAGAGCGGCTGAAGTACATCGTCAGTTGGATTGTTACGGAGATATGAGGTGAACTCATCCCAAATGAAAATGATACCGGTGTCCTGAAGGTTGTTGCCCTCGATAACATCACCAACCCAATCCTTAAACATCTGGAGAGAGGTAAAGAATCCCCAGCCCTTATCCCGATAAATACGGGCGACGACATTAGCCGCCTTCAGGTTCCCTGCGTTTACTTCATCCCGGAAATCTTCAACTGAACCGTATTCTTCATATAGTGCGTAGGACTGGTTCATGAAGAGTTCGTCCCAGTTGATAGAAGAATCGTTAACCGCTTCCTTCGCGGCAGCGACGAGGGATTTCTTGCCGTAGTAAGCGGAATCACCATACTTTTCTTTCAGCTTGTCGCGGATAGCGTCCTCCATGGTCATCATGAGCTGGATACCGCTCTTAATGTCAGTCGCCTGACTCTTCCAGATAACAAGGAAGTCGCCCTTCTCCCGGATGGAAAGGAATCGCTCTCTATATTGAATCAGCATCTGGTTCGACAGGAACTTACGGATTGAATCGACCTTGTCCTCAAACAGGTGCTTCAAAACAATAGCAGCATAGCTTTTGCCGGTGCCGTATGCGCCATGAATCCAAAAGGAGCGGCGCTTGTCCTCGTCCTCAAATTTCAAGGAATCACAGATTTTCTCGATGGCACCCTTCATGTCCTCGTGGACAATGTACTCCTGCCACATATCTGGATGATTGGATTCGGTCTCAATGCTCACCACAGATTCGTAGTGTGGGCTCAGCTCAATGTATGAATTATACTTAGCCATGATTCCTCCTCCTTACTTTGCGATTAAATCCAGAATATCAAGAGATTTGTATTCAGGGAAAAGTTGGACGTTGTCCAAATCTGCTACGAAGGTAGTGCGGATGTACTTGTCAAACTGGAGAGAAATGTCCTGCAGGATGTCCTTGAACCGGTCGGGATTAATTCCAAAGATAGAAACCGGGTCAACGCCCTTCGCTTCCGCATTCCCTCTGGCTGCCTCCATCTGGCCCAGCGTAAATGTATAGCGACCGGTTGCCTCTGCCCACATGTACAATGCATAAAGGATGGCAACTGCATCCGGGGTATTCCATCCCTGCTTTGAGAACTTGAAGCTGTTCCCACTTGGAATCGGAATGCCCTGTTTCAGCACGGTTCCGATGGGGCTATGCCGGAAGGTCTCAAGCAGGGCGGTTACCGCATTATCACGCGTGGACTTTGAATAATCGTCTCCCAGGAGAAAAATCAAATCGTTCTTTTCATAAATTTCTCCAGCCGGGGCGTTCAACATATACCACTTTGAAATAATGGAATTGTAGGCGAGATTAGTCCAAATAACTGCCCATGTCAAGGGATTTCCTGCTCCGAGCGGCTGGATTTTGTCGAAAAGCGGCGTCGGAACGCCCGATTTCGCGCCTTTGCCAGTAGCTGTTAACAGTCCAGCCTCCTTGAGCCAAACCTTGAGCGAATCA
>OFOK01001719.1_pt1 | contig 15355 bp, 8 predicted proteins | sample 1542001 | NCBI WGS metagenome assembly OFOK01 (sample SAMN04209242, study PRJEB22552) | human gut metagenome | biome: gut; material: feces | host: Homo sapiens | place: USA: Oklahoma
CAACAACAAACCACGTTGTAGAGCTTGAAGTATACGGAACAAAACCGGAAGAAGGCGAGACACCGGGCGTAGACATTACAGATCTGATCGACAGATTGGCTGAATTGTCAGTGGTAGATACGTCTAACGCAACAACAGATAGCGCAGCAGCGTTTAATGCTCTTCTTAAAGAAGGATATGATCTTGTGGCGACAGGAGCACAGACACAGGAAGAAGTAGCTGCTATGATTAAGAAACTGGAAGGCGCAGAAGCTAAACTTGTAGACGCATCCGCTCTGAGAACTGCAATCGCAGACGCAGAGAAGAAAGTTGAAACAAGTACAGTAACAAGTGCAGAGCCGGTAAAAGCTAAAATTGCAGAAGCAAAACAGCTTCTTGTAAACGGTACAAAAGATGCGATCGACGCAATGGTTGCAGAATTAACTGAAGCTGTGAAAGGACTTGTTGCTCGCGGAGATGTAACAGATCTGAAAGCTTTGATCGATCAGTACACAGAAGAAGATCTGAAAGCAGACGCTCATACAACATCTACATGGAGCGCTTATGAGACTGCTCTGAATGCGGCAAACGCAATCGTAACAGATAACAGCAACAGCGATCAGGCGGCGGTAGATGCAGCGAAGAAAGTGTTAGAAGATGCACATGCAGCATTGGCAAAACGCGGAAACACAGATGCATTGAAAGCTCTTATTGAAGAGTACAAAGAACTGAAAGAAGCGGATTACACACATGAGACATGGGTGAAATACGAAGAAGCTCTTGAAGCTGCAAATGGAATCGTGGCAGACAACAGCAATAAGACACAGGCAGAAGTAGATGCGGCGAAAGACGCATTGAAAGCGGCAAAAGAAGCTCTCGTAAAAGCTCCGGTAGATCCGCAGCTTGATAAGAGCAAACTGCAGGCAGCAGTAGATGCGGCAAAAGCAAAAGACGAAAACGCATATACAACAGCTTCTTACAATGCAATGGAAAAAGTTCTTGCAGAAGCAGAAGAACTTCTGACAAACGGTAAGGATCAGGCGGCAATCGATGCGAAAGCAAAAGATTTGAATGATGCGGTTGCTGCGCTTGTAGAACGTGGAAACACAGATGCGTTGAAAGCTTTGATCGCAGAATATAAAGCAGAAGGTCTGAAAGAGGCAGACTACACAACAGATTCCTGGAAAGCGTACACAGATGCGTTGACAGCGGCAGAAAAAGTTGTGAAAGACAACAGCAATCTTGATCAGGCAGCGGTAGACGCAGCGAAGAAAGCGTTAGAAGATGCTCATACAGCATTAGTAAAAGTAGAGCAGATCAATAAAGAGGCGTTAAAAGCAGCAATCGATGCAGCGAAAGCGGCTGATGCGAACTTGTACACAACAGATTCTTACAAAGCAATGAAAACAGTTCTTTCAGATGCAGAAAAGGTACTGAAAGACAGCAAAGATCAGACGGAGATCGATGCAGCAGCAAAAGCGTTGAACGATGCGGTTACAGCGCTTGTACAGCGTGGAAACACAGATGCATTGAAAGCTTTGATCGAAGAGTATAAAGATCTGAAAGAGGCAGACTATACAGCAGATTCTTGGAAAGAATATGCAGATGCGCTGAAAGCGGCAAAAGCAATCGTGGAAGACAACAGCAACAGTGATCAGGCAGCGGTAGACGCAGCGCTTAATGCGTTAAGAGACGCTCGCGTAGCATTGAAGCTTTCCGGAAAACCGTCTGTTGATAAGAGCGAGCTTCAGGCAGCTTACGACAAGTACAAAGATAAGAAGAACGACGGTTACACAGCAGAGAGCTGGGCGAAGTTTGAAAACGCTCTGAAATCTGCTAAGGCAATCTTGGATAACGAGGCTGCAACAGCAGATCAGGTAAAAGCTGCTTTGGCACAGTTGAATTCAGCGGCAGAAGGTTTGACGAAGACACAGACTCCGCCGAAGAATGATCCGCAGACTCCGTCAACTCCGTCACAGGGCGGAAGCGTACAGACAGGAGATACGGCACATGTAGCTCTGTGGCTTGTACTTGCGGGAATGTCGGTAATTGCTTATGTAGCGGTTAGAAGAAAAAGAGCATAGTGAAAACTTGTCTTTTGATTAAGGCAGTAAACATTTAAGCTTTTATGGAATAGGGCGTTCGGTAACGGACGCCTTATTCTTTTTTGCAGAGACAGCAACATTGTCAGAAAATTCATACAATATAAAAGTAAAATGTAATTATTTAAAGTTTTTTATAAAAGTGTATTGACAAAATAAAACTCAGGTGATATTATAAAGACATCCAAAAGAGATACAACAAAATAAAAACAAAAGCATCTCAAAAGGATATTTAACTAAGAAGGCATCGTATCAGTTGCCCGATTAGATTAAAAATAAACGGATAGCAGGAGGGAAAGACCAATGGACAGCGTGATTTCAGTGAATCATCAATATGTTAGTGGTACGGCAAGTGTAAGTTCCTGTGGAGAAGAGACCTTTGCTCAAGGATAGATGATCCGGAATAAAAATAACGAAAGAATTGATCGGAGAGTTGGAAGTCCGGATAGAGATCAGAAAGATTTAACATTTGCAGACATATTGAATATAGATACCACATATAGCAGAATTTCAAAAGATGTGTAAAGAAACATTGAGTAGATTATCATTCGTGCATATCGGGTTTAATATGTGTGGTGGTACCGGAAACAAGGAACGTAAGTGATATGTGATAAGGATACTGTTATGAACTCGAATTTGTTAATTGAAGGAGGGAAGATTTAATAAGCAGGTCTTAATAAATCGACCGCAGATCAAATAACAATGGCAGAGGTCTTACAGGAACAGAATCTAATATTTGCCTCCGATTTAAAAATAAAGAGAATATGAAAAAATTAAATAGATTATAAAAATGCATCTTCAATGTTAATTGAGGGTGCATTTTTTTGACATTGCGAAATGCATATGATAAAATATTGAAAGATATAGTATGTAAAGAAACATAGAAGGAAAGACACTGCTCTGTACAAAACTATTTTTTAATGAGGTGAATGCGGTGGATAAATACGAATATAAATCAAAGACTGAACGGATGCTCGAACTTATGGAGAGCGGCGCGTACAGCAGAGCGGCGGCGATCGCAGATGAAATTGACTGGAGGCGCGTGCGCAATGCAGTGATGTTGTCAAACGTCAGTGAAATTTATGAAAAAACCGGAGAATATCAGAAGGGATATGACATTTTGACGCTTGCATATCAGCGGGCGGAAGGAAGCCGTAAGATTATCAGCCGTCTGTGCGGATTGGCTCTTAAGACGGGAAATGTCGATGAGGCGATCGATTTTTACGATGAGTTTATGCAGATCGCGCCGAAAGACCCGAATCAGTACATTTTAAGATATAAGATTCTCCGCGCGCAGAGGGCGCCGATCGAGCAGCAGATCGAAGCTCTTGAAGAATATAAGAAATCCGAATATATTGAAGAGTGGGCATATGAACTGGCGAAGCTGTATCAGGAAGCCGGTATGACATCAGAATGTCTGGAAGAGTGTGACGATTTGATTCTTTGGTTCAGCGAGGGGCAGTATGTCTATAAGGCGATGGAACTGAAGATGCAGTACAAACCACTGACTCCTTCCCAGCAGGAAAAGTACGATAAGCGTTATGCAAGGACGTCCGAGGAGACAGAGGAGATTCCTGATATTTTTTCTTATGCAGAGGCAGATGAATCCGAGCAGGAGGAAGAAGAAAACGGTTTGCCGGGAGCTGAACTTATGGCTGCCGACTCCGAAGTTGCCGATGCTGATTTCGCTGCCGAACAGCAGGTGAACGCACGAGTTCCGAAGGGAATGGAGGAACTTGTTCCGGACATGATGCCGGAAACGATCTCAGAAGGAGTAAGAGAGATCACTTTGCCGAACGACCCGGTGGAAGTAGATACGGAAGCGTGGGAAGCCGACGAGATCAAGGCGTTAGAAGCGGATTCACCGGCGGAGGATGCAGAGGATCATGTTGAACAGGACGAGCAGGTGCCGATAGATGCGGAAGATGCCGGGCAGACAGAAGACGCATATCTGCCGACGGATGTTTCCGAAGCAGAAGGAGTCGATGAGCCGGAGGAGCGCGTACCGGAAGGAATAAAAGGACCGGATGTGCTGGAGACAACCGCAGAGCCGGAAGAAGAAAGGCAGCCTGCTAAAAAGAAACTGGGAGATACGATGCCGTTAGACGTTGCATTGAGAAAACTTCTTCATCCGGAGTTGGAAGAATTGACGGCAGATGATTTCCAAGACGAGACAGCTCCGATGGATTTTAATTTTGAAGATGAAGAAGAGTCGGAATCTGATTTAACGGAAACGGGAGCGATGGACTTTGACTTTGAAGATGAAGAAGAGCCGGAGTTTGATTTAACGGAAACGGGAGCGATGGATTTCGACTTTGAGAATGAAGAAGAGCCGGAGTTTGACTTGACGGAAACGGGAGCGATGGACTTTGACTTTGAAGATGAAGGAGAGCCGGAGTTTGACTTGACGGAAACGGGAGCGATGGACTTTGATTTTGAAGACGAAGAAGAGTCGGAGTTCGATTTGACGGAAACAGGAGCGATGGATTTTGACTTTGAGGATGAAGAGGAGTCGGAATTCGGCAAAGAAAAGGATATGGGAAATACATCCCAGATCAAATTCCGTCCGGTAAGAAAAGATGAGATCGAGGATGAAGAAGATCTTGCGGATCTGGAGCAGGCGATCGGAGAGATTGAGTCGGTTGCAGATATAGACATGGTAAGTCGTTTGAAAGAGGAAAAACGCCGCGCCGCATTACAGGCAGAAGAAGAGGAGAAAGCGGAAGAAGCCGCAAGAGCAGAAAAGGCGGCACAAGCAGAAGAAGCCGCAAGAGCGGAAGAGGCGGCACAAGCAGAAGAAGCCGCACAAGCGGAGGAGGCAGCGCAAGCGGAAGCGGCCGCTGAAATAAAAGAGGACGATCAGATTACAGGTCAGATCAGTTTGGAAGATATCCTTTCGGGATTTGAAGAAAATGCAGGAGAGGATGAGCCGGTTGAAGAGGGGACGGATGCAGAAGGAGCATCCGAATCGGAACAAGAAGAAGTTATAGATTCAGCAGGGGATACAGCAAAAGGGGATACTATGGAGACGAATAAGAAAACAACACCGATTTTACCGCCGGATATTCAACGTATGATTGATGAAATTGAGGGAATTATCCCGCCGGAAGAAGAAAAGAAAGAACCTACAGGAGTATATCTTAAGAGAAAAGAAGAACCAAGCGAAAACATGGGTCAGGTTGCGGAGGATCTTAGAATCGACGATGATTTTGATGATGACTTTGACGAAGATTTCGACGAGGAGTTCGAGGAAGATTTGGATGACGATTACTTTGAAGAAGACTACTATGAGGAAGCAGACGAAGTGATCGAAGAGCCGGAAGAAGATTACTATGAAGAATCAGAGGAAGTGATCGAAGAACCGGAGGAAGATTACTACGAAGAAGCAGACGAAGTGATCGAAGAGCCGGAAGAAGATTACTATGAAGAATCAGAAGAAGTGATCGAAGAACCGGAGGAAGATTACTATGAAGAATCAGAGGAAGTGATCGAAGAACCGGAAGAAGATTACTATGAAGAGTCAGAAGAAGTGATTGAAGAACCGGAAGAAGATTACTACGAAGAAGCGGATGAAGTGATCAAAGAGGCGGAAGGAAACGCAGATGACGAGTATTTCTTCGGGGAAGATGACGCGGAAGAGATTCAGGACATTGAGGATGAGTTCACAGTAAATCCTGATTATTCGGGAGAGGATGACGACAGAGAGATTCCTGATGATGACGAGCCGATCGACATTATGTCGGCGACGACACCGCTTAGCCGTAAAGAGACTGCGAAGCTGATTGCGACAGGTAAGACTGCGCCGCTTCCGCTCGATGAGATCTCGGATGCATTGTCAATGGATACCGGTTTTGTCGTACATGGAAGATATGACCTTGAGATGCAAAGCGGTATCGGAACGAGAGCCGGACTTACAGAGGAACAGAAGAAACTGTTTTCTTACTTTGTTCCGGTGCGCGGAATGAGCGAACAGCTTGTCGATGTGCTTGAGCAGGATAAGAACTGTACGAACAGAAAAGGGACTTCGAGAACGGGCAACTTGCTTATCATTGGAAATAAAGGCAACGGAAAAACGGTTCTTGCCGTTGACGTCGTGAAAGCGATCCAGAAGCAAAGAGACATCCGTCAGGGCAAGGTCGCGATCGTGACAGGAGATTCTCTGAATAAGAAGAAGATCAGCGATATTGTCGAAAAACTTTACGGCGGCGCTCTGATCATTGAGAAAGCGTCCAAAATGAATGAAAAGACAGTTGCGCGTCTTAATAAAGCGATGGAGCAGGATACAGGCGAGATGCTGATCGTCTTGGAAGAGCAGAGAAAGCCGCTTGACAGACTGTTGTCATCGAACAGAGAATTCAGGAAAAAATTCACATCAAGACTGGAAGTGCCGATTTTCATCAACGATGAGCTTGTTACGTTCGGTCAGACGTATGCGAAAGAAAACGGATATCACATTGACGAGATGGGAATTCTTGCGCTGTATAGTAAAATTGATTCTCTGCAGAGGGAAGATCATTTTGTGACGGTTGCGGAAGTGAAAGAAGTTATGGATGACGCGATCCGTCATTCTCAGAAGGCGTCCGCGAAGAAATTGATGCGGAAAGTTTTTGGAAGAAATACAGACGAGTCAGACCGTATTATTCTTTCTGAAAAAGATTTTAATATATAAAGAAGCACGATAATAGACTATAATTTAAAATGTGTGCATAAATAGACAAAATACAAGAGAAACGGGCGGGAAAGAGCTGTCTGTTTCTCTTTATTTTTTGGACGGAATCAAGTATAATGAAACTATCACGGAAGCGGGCAGAAACGCTTCGATATTTTATTATGAGGAAACGGCGAGGTGGGCTTTTATGGCAAGGAGAAAAGGTGCGGGCAGAAACGCGGCAAAAAGTGCAGGCAAAGGCATCGTGAATCATGCAGCCGGCGGTATGGCGGGCAGTGCGGTGAAAAAGGCGTCAGGCGGCGCAAGCCGGAACAGGGCGAACAGTCCGGCGAAAAACACTGCGGCGGATGCGGCAAGTATGAAAGCGAATGAACATGCCTATGAGATAGGAGAATTGGATCATTACCTGTTTGGTCAGGGAAACCATTACGAGATCTATAAAAAATTAGGCGCACATAAAGTAGTGAACGACAAAACGGAGGGCGTTTATTTCGCGGTATGGGCGCCGAATGCGAAGAATGTGTCTGTAGTCGGGGAATTTAATGACTGGAATTTGGAAAGAGACAGAATGGAGCGTCAGGAGCCTCTCGGTATTTATGTGAAGTTTGTACCGGAAGCGAAAGAAGGACAGCTCTATAAGTTCTGTATTGAGACGCAGAAAGGCGAGCTTCTTTATAAGGCGGATCCGTTTGCAAATTATGCGGAGCTTCGTCCGGGAACGGCGTCTCGTATTACGGATCTTTCCCGTATAAGATGGACGGATGACGCATGGATGAAAGCGCGGAAGACATGGAATCATAAGAAGAATCCGATGTCGATCTATGAAGTTCATATGGGTTCGTGGATGCGTCACCCGGGAAGGGAAGATGAAGGATTCTACACATACAGAGAGTTCGCCGAGGCGATCGTAAAATATGTAAAAGAGATGGGATACACTCATGTAGAACTGATGGGCATTGCAGAGCATCCGTTTGACGGTTCGTGGGGATATCAGGTTACGGGATATTATGCGCCGACTTCAAGATACGGAAGTCCTGAAGATTTTGCATATCTGGTTGACCTTCTGCATAAAAACAATATAGGAGTGATTCTTGACTGGGTTCCGGCGCATTTTCCGAAAGATGCTCACGGGCTTGCTGATTTTGACGGAACTCCGACATTCGAGTATGCAGATCCCAGACTCGGAGAACATCCGGATTGGGGAACGAAAGTATTTGATTACGGAAAAGCGGAAGTGCGCAACTTCCTGATTGCAAACGCATTATTCTGGATCGAACATTTCCATGTGGACGGGCTCCGTGTGGATGCTGTTGCGTCGATGCTCTATCTTGATTACGGAAAACAGGACGGACAGTGGGTCGCGAACAAATACGGAGGCAACGAGAATCTTGAGGCGATCGATTTCTTTAAACATTTGAATTCGGTTGTTCTGGGACGGAACAAAGGCGCTGTGATGATCGCGGAAGAATCGACGGCATGGCCGAAGGTGACAGGATCGCCCGAAGACGACGGCCTTGGTTTCAGCCTGAAATGGAATATGGGATGGATGCACGATTTTACGGAGTACATGAAACTTGATCCGTATTTCCGTAAAAATGCACATCATATGATGACGTTTGCGATGCAGTATGCATACAGTGAAAATTATATTCTTGTGTTGTCGCATGACGAAGTTGTTCATCTGAAGTGTTCGATGATCAATAAAATGCCGGGACTTGGGTTCGATAAATTTGCCAACCTAAAAGCAGGCTATGCGTTTATGATGGGCCATCCGGGAAAGAAACTTCTGTTCATGGGTCAGGAATTTGCACAGCTTAGAGAATGGAGCGAAAAGAGAGAGATCGATTGGTTCCTGCTCGCCGAACCTGAGCACAGAGATATTCAGAACTGGTATCGGGATCTGCTTCATTTGTATAAAAACAATAAAGCTCTTTATGAAATGGACAATGATCCGGCGGGATTTGAGTGGATCAATGCGGATGATATTTTCAGAAGTATTTACAGCTTTGTAAGACATTCCAAGAATAAAGAAAAGAATTTGCTTTTCGTCTGCAACTTTACTCCTGTGGAAAGAGAAGATTACAGAGTCGGCGTTCCGACGAGGAAAACGCTGAAGCTTGTTTTGAACAGTGATGAGGAAAAGTACGGAGGAAAAGGGGAAAAACGTCCGCTTACTTACAAACCGGTGAAAAAGGAATGCGACGGTCAGGCGTATTCGATCGCATACCCGCTTCCGGCCTATGGTGTGGCAGTGTTTGAGTATTAAGATGTCAGGCAGCTTCTGACTTGAAACCGGAACCCCATTGGATTTAACCGGTGGGCGGTTCACTATTATATAAAAGGTAAAAAATGCAGAGCAAACTGCCGCAAAATAGATGGGGGATTTTTAAAATAGCCTGTCTGTTTTGCGGCGGTTTTGTTTTTACCGGCAAAGTGAGGAGGAACAGCAGATGAAAAATTATTCGGAAGATCCGAACAGACAGTATCATATACAAACTGCAAAAGGGGAAATCGGGAAGTACGTCATTATGCCCGGAGATCCGAAAAGATGTGTGAAGATCGCGCAATATTTAGATAACCCGGTGTTGATTGCAGATAACAGAGAGTATGTGACATATACAGGAACGCTCGATCAAGTGAAGGTAAGCGTTACATCTACGGGAATAGGAGGACCGTCGGCAGCTATTGCAATGGAAGAACTTTGTAGGTGCGGTGCGGATACGTTTATCAGGATCGGAACTTGCGGCGGAATGCAGACAGATGTGAAAAGCGGAGATATCGTTGTGTCAACAGGGGCAATCAGGATGGAAGGAACGAGCAGGGAGTATGCGCCGATCGAATTTCCGGCAGTGCCCGATCTGACAGTGACGAATGCGCTTGTGAAAGCTGTTAAATCAAAAGGATATCCGTTCCATACGGGAGTTGTACAGTGCAAAGATTCGTTTTACGGTCAGCATGAACCGGAGAGAAAGCCGGTAGGCTACGATCTGCTTCATAAGTGGGAGGCGTGGAAACAACTCGGCTGTCTTGCCTCGGAAATGGAATCGGCGGCTCTGTTTGTTGTGGCGAGCAGCCTTGGGGTGCGGGTCGGCTCGTGTTTTCTTGTGATCGCGAATCAGGAACGTGAGAAAGCAGGACTTGAGAACCCGGTAGTGCACGATACGGACATGGCGATCCGGGTGGCAGTGGACGCGATCCGCAGATTGATTTCCGAAGAACGGAAAAAAGAGTAGAATGCATATAAAGAAAATGACAACGAGAAGAAAAGAGCGGGAGAAAAGAAAAACGGAAAAATGAATGGGGGAGATAAGCGGGAAAAATAAATGAAAGAAAATAAACGCGAGAAAAGAAATGAGGGGAAAAAGCGGGAAAAATAAGTGAAAGAAAATAAATGCGGAAAATAAAGAGAGGAAATAAACGGTCAAATGAAGGATATGAATGAAAAAGAAATTTTACGGCATGTGGATCACACATTGCTGTCGCAGGAAGCTGTGTGGGATGAGATTCGTCAGGTATGTGATGATGCGGTGAAATATGATACGGCGTCAGTCTGTATTCCTCCAAGTTATGTGAAGCAAGCGGCGGAATATGTAGGCGGAAGAGTTCCGATTTGTACTGTGATCGGTTTTCCGAACGGTTACGAGACGACTGCCGTAAAGGAATTTGAGACAAAAGATGCGATCGCAAACGGAGCGGATGAGATCGATATGGTTATCAATATCGGATGGCTGAAAGACAGAAAATACGATCAGATCGAAGAAGAAATCCGCATTCTGAAAAATGCGTGCGGCAGTAAAGTTCTTAAAGTGATCATAGAAACATGTCTTTTGACAGATGAAGAAAAAGTGAAAATGTGTGAGATCGTCACTCGTTCGGGAGCGGATTATATTAAAACGTCCACAGGTTTTTCAAAAGCAGGCGCGACTTTTGACGATATCAGCCTGTTTGCGGATCATGTCGGCGGTAACGTGAAGATGAAAGCGGCGGGCGGCATTTCCTCGATGGAAGACGCGGAAAAGTTTCTGGAGCTTGGGGCAGACAGACTCGGAACGAGCCGCATTGTAAAAATCGTGAAAACGGAAGAAGAAAACCCGGCGGAAGGAACTTGTGAAATGGAATTATCGCAGGGAATGATCGCAAAGTTAATTGAGACAGCGACTGCACAACTGGCGTATTCATACAGTCCCTACTCGGGATTTAAAGTAGGCGCAGCTCTTTTGGCTGAAAGCGGCAGGATCTATACCGGATGCAATATAGAAAATTCTGCATTTTCACCGACAAATTGTGCGGAGAGAACTGCGTTTTTTAAGGCGGTGAGCGAAGGAGAAAGGAAGTTTCGCGCAATTTGCATCATCGGTGGAAAAGATATTTCAGAAACAGTATGTACGCCTCCTTGCGGAGTGTGCCGTCAGGTTATGGCAGAATTTTGCGATCCGAAGAAGTTCAAGGTGATATTGGCATCAGGCAGGGAAAAGTATAGAATCCTTCGGTTGGAAGAACTTTTGCCGTTTGGGTTTGGGTCGGAGTATCTGTAGGAACGATTGACAAGAAAAAGAAAACATGACATAATAAATTAACCAAAAGGTTAATGTGAGGGTGATGTATTGAGTGGAAATAACATATGCGAATGGAAAAGTTGAAAAATACTTTAAAGATTATAAAAAGATGCAAAAGAAACTGCCTTTTGAGTGGGTGAAAACAATAAAAAAGCATATGGACAGACTAAAAGCGGCGGAATGTTTTGGAGATTTTTTGAAATTGAGATTAGGAAAGCCTGAACAGTTAGAAGGATGCGAAAGTATTCGATATTCGTTGCATGTAGCGGCAAATGTAAGATTGATTATCGAGCCGAATGCCGAACAGGATACGGTTATGATTTGTACGGAAATAGAAGTGGAAGGAGTGAGTGATTATCATGGCAGCAAAGAAAATTGGTATATCCCGTGATTTAATAATTCACCCGGGAGAAACGATTGCAGACGTCTTGGAAGAACGTGGAATCACACAGAGTGAACTGGCGTCGAGTGCAGGCGTTTCTCCGGCTTACGTAAGCAATGTTATTGCCGGAAAGAAAGGGATATCTGCAAACTTTGCCAGAGGATTAGAGTATGCAATCGGAGTACCAAAGTCTTTTTGGCTGAATCTTCAGGCGAACTATGAGGCGGAACTTTTGGAAGCAAATGAATTACAGACGATTACGGAAGAAGAGCGTATCGTGAGGGAAGACTTAAAAGAAATTGTGAAATACTTTAGAGAAAGAGGCATGATGCCTAGTCGTGAAAATAAAGATGATTCGATACTTTCTCTTCGTAAAATTCTGCAGATTAGTAATTTGGTAAATTTAAATGAAATAATTCCCGGGGGAGCATTTCGGATGTCCGGAAACTTATCGGTAAATAGAAATGTGTTGGGGGCATGGATTCGTTTGTGTCAAATTTTGGAGAATAATCAAAATGTTTCAACAAAGTTTGAAGTAGAGCATATAAACGAATTGATAGGTAAAATAAAAAATGTTATGTGTCAGAAGAATGTGGATTTTCAAAATCATTTGAAAACTGTATTGGGAGAATATGGCATAGATTTTTCTGTTGTGAAAAATTTTAGAGGAGCGCCTGTGCAAGGGTATATTTTTCGGCGGAGCGATGGGGTGTATCAAATGGTTTTGACGATAAGGGGAGCGTTTGCGGATATTTTTTGGTTTTCTTTATTTCATGAACTGGGACATATTGTAAATGGAGATATAGGTAAAAGTATTAAATTTATAGATGACGGGAGTGATGTGGATAAGGAGACGGCAGCAGATCTTTTTGCGAGAGATAGACTTTTGTCACCGGAGAGTTATGCAAGTTTTATCCAAAAAGGAGACTTTACATTTGAAGCAATCTGTAGTTATGCACGGACTCAGAATGTGATGCCTTACATTGTTATCGGAAGACTTCAAAAGGAGAAATATCTGGATTATCATCAGTATAGCAATTACAAATTGCGGTATAAATGGGGAGACTGTTCATAAGAATAAAGTGGATACAGTATTGATTTATTGGGAATAAGGGCAAGATATAAGAGTGTTGTACAGGGAGATGGGATAATGGAAATGTATAAAAGAATATTTGTAATCGTTCTTGATTCTCTCGGGATCGGGGCGATGCCGGATGCGGCTCGGTTCGCAGATGAAGGCGCGGATACGTTCGGACATATTTTGGAGAAAACAAAAACTTTGAATATTCCGAATCTTCGCAGGCTTGGGTTTCTGAACTTAAAGTGCGGCGGAGATATGAAAGGCGTCGAGTCTCCCGAGGGGCGCTTCATGCGGATGCGGGAAGCGAGCAACGGAAAAGATACGATGACCGGACACTGGGAGATGATGGGGATTAAAACGGAAAAGCCGTTTCGGACTTTTACGGAACATGGATTTCCGGCAGAATTGATCAAGGAGCTGGAGAAACAGTGTGGGAAAAAGGTGATCGGAAATAAAAGCGCGAGCGGTACTGAGATTATAGAAGAGCTGGGCGAGGAAGAGATTCGTACAGGATCTATGATCGTGTATACGTCGGCGGATTCGGTTATGCAGATCTGCGGAAATGAAGAGACTTTCGATCTGGAAGAACTGTATCGGTGCTGTGAGACTGCAAGGCGGATCACGATGAAAGATGAATGGCGCGTAGGAAGGGTGATCGCAAGACCGTATATCGGAATGAAAAAAGGTGAGTTTAAAAGGACGAGCAATCGGAGAGACTACGCGTTGAAGCCGCCGGCGCCCACTGTTTTAAATGCTCTGAAAGATGCGGGGAATGATGTGATCGGCGTGGGAAAGATTCATGACATTTTCTGCGGGGAAGGGATTACGAAAACATATCATTCGGAAAGTTCCGTTCATGGGATGGAACAGACGATCGATGTGTGCAAAGAGGAATTTACGGGACTGTGTTTTGTAAACCTTGTTGATTTTGACGCATTATGGGGGCATCGGAGAAATGTAGAAGGGTATGGCAAAGAGATCGAAAAGTTTGATGAGAAACTCGGCGTTTTGCTGGAATGTCTTTCGCAGGATGATCTATTGATCCTGACCGCAGATCACGGGAATGATCCGACATACAAGGGAACGGATCATACGAGAGAGTATGTTCCTTTCCTTGCATACAGCAAAAGAATGCAGGCGGGAGGTCCGCTTCCGGAAGCAGAGACGTTTGCGGTGATAGGGGCGACTGTAGCAGAGAACTTCGGAGTAGATATGCCGAAAGGAACGATAGGATATTCTGTTTTAAGCAGGCTGCAGCAGTAGTAAACCGTGAAAATGTAAAAAAATCAAAGCGGAAGTAGGATGAAAAACTGTAAAAATGTAAAAAACCGGACAGTTAAAGCTGTGAAAACTTATAGAAATATGAAAAGTTAAAAAGCCGGAAGTCGGAAAAAATGTAAAAAATGAAAAGCCGATGAGAATACAGGATAAAAATATAGGAAAATATAGAGAGAAAAGTGAAAATTAAGGATTGTCGGAAAACTTAATTTATTGTATAATATTCGATTGAGAAAATGAAATGAGAACATGGGACAATACAGGAGGAAGAAAGATGGCAAAAAGAAATGATATCCACAAGGTACTTATCATCGGCTCCGGCCCGATCATTATCGGACAGGCTTGTGAATTCGATTATTCCGGAACACAGGCTTGTAAAGCATTGAGAAATTTAGGATACGAGATTGTATTGGTGAATTCAAACCCGGCGACAATCATGACGGATCCGGAGATTGCTGACGTTACTTATATTGAACCTTTGAATGTTGACAGAATAGAACAAATCATAAAAAAAGAAAGACCTGATGCATTACTGCCGAATCTCGGTGGACAGTCCGGTCTTAATTTATGCTCAGAACTGGCGCAGGCGGGCGTTTTGGAGAAATATAACGTAGAAGTTATCGGCGTACAGGTCGATGCGATCGAGCGAGGAGAAGACAGAATCGAATTTAAGCACACGATGGATCAGCTCGGTATAGAGATGGCTCGAAGCGAGGTTGCATATTCTGTAGACGAGGCTCTTGCGATTGCGGAGAAGCTTGGATATCCGGTAGTTCTTCGTCCTGCTTATACGATGGGCGGCGCAGGCGGCGGTCTTGTATATAATGTAGATGAATTGAAAACAGTATGCGCCAGAGGTCTTCAGGCAAGTCTTGTAGGTCAGGTTCTTGTAGAAGAATCTATCTTGGGATGGGAAGAGCTGGAACTTGAAGTTGTCCGCGACGCAGAGGGCAATATGATCACTGTATGCTTTATCGAAAATATCGATCCGCTCGGCGTTCATACAGGAGATTCTTTCTGCTCCGCTCCGATGCTTACGATCTCAGAAGAAGTTCAGCAGCGTCTGCAGGAAAAATCTCATAAAGTAGTAGATTCTGTTAAGGTGATCGGCGGCTGTAACGTACAGTGGGCGCATGATCCGAAGACAGACAGAGATATCATTATCGAGATCAACCCGAGAACGTCTCGTTCTTCGGCGCTTGCATCGAAAGCGACAGGATTCCCGATCGCGCTTGTATCCGCAATGCTTGCGACAGGCATGACGCTGAAAGATATTCCGTGCGGAAAGTACGGTACATTGGATAAATA
>OFOK01001723.1_pt1 | contig 15311 bp, 13 predicted proteins | sample 1542001 | NCBI WGS metagenome assembly OFOK01 (sample SAMN04209242, study PRJEB22552) | human gut metagenome | biome: gut; material: feces | host: Homo sapiens | place: USA: Oklahoma
ATTGGCTTAAAAGCAAACTTTTTTGCCAAAATCGCAAAGCATAACGACCCTTACACATCAAAAATGGTTGCATATTCCAGATCAAAACCTTATTTATTAGCAAAAATAAAATAAAAAAGTTTGTTTGGTAGACATTTGGTAGACAAATCTTTCCATCTAAAAAAAAGAAACCTCCGGAAACCGTTGAGAGACAACGGTTTTCGGAGGTTTTGTGGTAGACATTTGGTAGACCTGTGGTAGACAAAGGTGTTACCCCAGCGCTTCCCGGCTCTGAATGACAAAGGAAAACTCCAGTTCTTGACCATCCCGTAAAATACGCACGGTGGCTTCATTTCCCACAACCAGACTGGCTACAATCTGCTTTAAGCGATCGAGGCTATCCACACTGACACCGTTCACGCTCAGCAGGATATCATCCTCGCGAACGCCGGCCTGCCAGGCGTTACTATCTTGCACAACCTCATAGACTCTCAGTCCGCCAGATTCTTCTGGTTGTGTGAGCACTGTGATGCCCAGCATGGCCGCCGGACGACCGGCAATCAGGCGATCGGCCATCAGCTTGACCCGGGCCATAGGAATCGCAAAGCCCAGCCCTTCCACGGTACCATCATCCGAAACGATCTTAATAGTGGTGATTCCTACCACCTGACCGTGATCATTGATGAGTGCGCCGCCGGAGTTACCAAAATTGATGGGGGCACTAGTTTGAATCAGGTCCATCAGGATCCCATCCACCTCTACGGTCCGGTTCAGGGCGGACACGATCCCTTGGGTAATGGAGGTTCGGTATCCTAAGGGGTCACCAATGGCAACCACCATATCTCCGCAGCGCAGCTGATCGGAATCGCCGAACTCTGCCGGAGTCAGTCCCTCTGCCTCCACTTTGAGAACCGCGATATCCTCCTCCGCATCAGCACCCACCAGTCTGGCAGGTAAGATAGACTCATCGGAGAAAATCACTCGTACTCGGCGCATATCCGCCACGACATGGGCGTTGGTAATAATATAGCCGTCCTGAGTCATGACCACACCGGTACCTGACCCATAACTGTCTTCTCCTTCGCCTTCAATAGACACGATGGAATTTACATTTTTTTCGTAAATCTCTGTGGCGGTCAGAGCCGGACCCGAGGCCTGGCTGATCGGCACAGTTACGCCTGTCCCTGTTTGTGCCCGCTCCAGCTTACCAAAGGGATCCTCCGACTGGGAAGTCTGAGAAATCTGGGGATCGTTTCCCCCACCCGTCTGCGGCAAGAGGTAGCGTACTACAAGCATACCTACCGCCAATCCCAGCAGCAGGACAAACACCAGAAGAAAAATCAGCAGTGCCCGTCTGGGGCGGCGGCGCTTGGGACGCAAAATATCGGGAGCGCGAGGTGGAATCACCACGGCCGGTGGAGTTGGATAGTGCGGAGAGGGCTGCTCCCAGGGGCCGCCCTGCCAGAGATCTTGCGGTTGCTGCGTCATAGGATAACTCCAGTCTTTCGTCAGGCCAGCGTGAGCGTAAAGGTAAAGGTGGTCAGACCATCTTCGCTGGTGACGGTAATATTTTCTTTTAGGTTGCCCAAAATGGTCTTGACGATATACAGGCCCAGACCCACGCCATCCCGATCCATACTGCGGGAGTAGTCCGCCTTATGAAAACGTTCAAACAGAAGGGGCAGCTCATCCTGGGGAATGGTAGCACCCAGATTGCTGATGGAAGTATATGCTTTGCCATCCTTCTTTGTGATACGAAGTGTAATGCTGGTCCCAGCGGCGGCAAATTTGGCCGCATTATCTATCAAGTTGTAGCAGACCTGAGTGACCGAGTCCGGGTCACCCCACACCATCAGCTTGTCCTCCGGCATCTGAACATCCATATCCAGATTTCGGTCTGTGATCTTTCCCTCCAGGCTGATAATAACCTGAGAGACCACTTCCACCAGATCAAACTGCTCCTGTGCGGTAATACTGTTCTCAGCCAGAGCGTTGAGACGGGAGAGATCCAACATCCTCCGGACCAGACGGCTGAGCCGGCGGGTCTCAGAGACCACGATTTTCAGCGCGTCCTGCTCCTTTTCCGGAGGAATGGTACCGTCCAGGATACCTTCCGCAAAGCCGGAAATGGTAGTCATGGGGGTCTTCAGCTCATGGGACACATTGGCGATAAAGTCAGCCCGCTGATTTTCCACTTTAGCCAGTGAGTTAGCCATGGAGTTAAAGGCATCGGCCAGTTCTCCGATCTCATCACATCGGTCTTTATAGTTGTTGACTCGTACATCAAATTCCCCGCGTCCAAATTTCCGTGCCGCCTCGGCCATCTCGGTAAGAGGACGGGTCTGATGGGCAGAAGTAATGGAGCTGGCGATCACAGCGATCAGAAGCACCACCACGGCAGCAAAGAAAAAGATCGTCGCCGTGGCACGCCACATTTCGGATAGTCCGCTGGTATCTCCAGAAACCAGCACCAAACCTTGGCTGATCTCCAAATCGCCGATCTTTACATTGATGGGCAGGCCGGCAAAATAACGTCCGCTGGAGTACAGACCATTCAGCGTGGTAATCCCGGTGTAGCTGCCACGCTCCTGGATCTGATCCACAACATTCTGCGGGATCTTCTTCGTGTACAGCTCGCTCTCAGAGGCATAGATAATTTCCCCGTTTGAATCAGCCACAATAATGGAGGAGTCCGACATGGCCGTCAGCGTCTCCACATTGGCCCGGTAAAAATCTTCTCCAGCCTCCTCCAAAATGGTTCCCTGGGTTTTTAAATAGTAGTCCGAGGTAAAATACTCCGAGGTAAACGAGGCAATATACCCCGCATTCCGCTCCAGGCGATCCCGGGTTTCTGAAATAATATACCGATAGGACAGCAGCATAAATGCGGTAGACAGCAAGGTAAAAGACAGGGCCACGATCCCTACCATCATGATGAGCTGCCGCTTATATAAGCTTTTCAAGGGATCACCCTCTTCAAATCAGCTGTTTGCACCGGCGGGAGCCACTTCAAATTTGTAGCCCACGCCCCATACGGTTTTCAGCCGCCACTGATCGCTCACGCCCTCCAGCTTCTCTCTCAGACGCTTGATGTGCACATCTACCGTACGGCTGTCGCCAAAGTAGTCAAAGCCCCACACCTCATCCAGCAGCTGGTTGCGGGTAAATACCCGGTTGGGGGCAGAGGCCAGGTGGTACAAAAGTTCCAACTCCTTCGGCGGCGTATCCACCCGCTTGCCATCCACCAGCAGCTCGTAGGAATCCAGGTTGATCACCAGCTTATCAAAGCTGAGCTTCTTGTTCTCCTGTTCCTCCTCTTGGCCGGTGCGGCGCATCACCGCGTGGATGCGGGCCAGAACCTCTTTCATCTCAAAGGGTTTTACAATATAGTCGTCTGCTCCGCTCTCCAGCCCGGTGACCTTATCCTCTGTCTCACCTTTGGCTGTAAGCATAATGACCGGTGTAGCACTCTCCTCCCGGATCTTCTTCAATACGGTCCAGCCATCCATCACCGGCAGCATAATATCAAGCAGAACCAAAGCAGGCTGGAAGGAGCGGAAATACTCCACGCCCTTGCCTCCGTCTTTGGCTACTTTGGTCTCAAAACCTTCCTTTTCCAGATACAGATGGAGCAGCTCAGCAATATTGCTGTCATCCTCTACGATCAAAACCTTCTGCGCCATAGATAACTTCCTCCGTTCCTATGTGGATTCTCAGTTTAGTCATATTATAGTGGAAAATCCCCCAAGTGAGGTGAATATTTTGTAAATTACTTTTCCCGGCGCTCTACATAAGAATGATCCACCTGAATAACGGCAGAATACTTGGGGGACAGCGCCTCCACGTCCTTCCGCAGCTGTGAGACCACCTGATGATCGGTAAGGCGGAACCCATAGGGTACCATCACGTCAAACAGCACATTGGTATGGTGGGGACCGGCAGTAATACGCAGGTCATGAATGGTGAGACAGGGGTCCAGCTGCTGAGCCAGATAGGCTACCTGTTCCCGCAGAGCAGTGGTGCGCCCGTCGTTGACCACCGGGTCCATATGGATGACGGTCTCAATGTGGTGTTTCTCCTTCAACTCCCGCTCAATGTGGTCAACGAGATCGTGCATCTCCAGCAGATCGGCATCGGCAGGAACCTCGGCATGAAAAGACATCATAGCCCGTCCGGGTCCATAGTCATGATAGACCAGATCGTGAATGCCCAGGATATTCTCGTGGGAGAGGACCAGCTGGTCGATATCTGCTGCCAGCTCCGGGTCCATCGGCCGGCCCAGAAGAGGATCCAGTGTATCTTTTGCAGCCTCCCAGCCGGTTTTCAAAATGAACAGGGCCACAAGCAACCCGGCAAAGCCGTCGATCTTCCAATGGAAGAAATGTCCGACTAATGTAGCCAGCAAAACCACACTGGTGGCCGCTGAATCGGAGAGAGAGTCGGCTGCGGTGGCTGCCATCGTCTCTGAGCCGATCTTCTGAGACAACGTGCGATTAAAGAAGTACATCCATACCTTGACTGCCACAGACACGGCCAGAATGACTACAGCCAGCCAGGAGAAGTCCAGTTCTTCCGGATGGAGCAGCTTCTCCACCGAAGATTTCCCCAGCTCAAATCCCATGAGCAGAATTGCCATGGACACCACTAGGCCGGTCAGATACTCCATACGGCCATGACCAAAGGGATGCTCCTCATCCGCCTCCTGCCCGGCCAAACGGAACCCTATAAGGGTAATCACAGACGAGGCTGCATCAGACAGGTTATTTAATGCGTCACCCACGATTGCAATGGAACCAGTGATCACACCGGCCAGCAGCTTGCCCAGACACAACAACGTATTGAGCACGATACCCACTCCGCCGGCCCGGGTGCCGCACATCTGACGCACCTCAGGTGACTTAGGATCCCGGCCGTCCAACCAACGCCGAATCAAATACTGAATCAAAAAAGGTTCCCCCTATTCAGGGCGGGCCCAGGCCCGTCAACGTAAAATATTATTATATTATCGCACGCATGCAGGGAGTGCGTCAAGCGCGCCCTCACAGCTTTTTCTTCTTCGGCCGAAATATGGACAGGCCGTTAAGAAAATATTAATTTTGTTTTAAGATGGCCGCGCTTTCCCTTCTATGAGAACTTTTGCGCAAAAAAAGATTGTAATCTATCCGGAGTGTTTACAGAAAGTTCACATCCCCGTCATGGTTTTGCCTTAATTATCGGTTATTCTATGAGCGTACCAAGTAATCATAATAATATCTCCCATTTCTCCCTCTCCTTTACAACACACACAGGCAACAAGCCCCGGTCATTGACCGGGGCCTGTTGTCGTTTATTTATGCTTAGCAATGGGCATGACATGACGCAATTACCAGTATTTGTATAACATTATGCACTTGCAGATGGATTCCCGCCATAGGTGAACACTACTTTTTAAGGAGGAATACCTATGGCAAGCAATTATACAGAGAACTATGGCCTGTGCCAGTGGGAGGCTACGGATCACGTACTGAGGGAGGAATTTAATCAGGATCATGCAAAGATTGATACGGCCCTGGGGGACTTGAAAGCAAACGTTGTGCGGACTGCTGTGGGAAGCTATGAGGGAAACGGACAATGCGGGGAGTCCGCTCCCAACCATCTGGACTTTGATTTTTCACCGAAGATGGTCATCCTGGTGGTAGACGAGCACAGCATGATGAAAACCGGAACGGTGCTGATTGCCGGCCAAACCAGCAACGCTGGCATTGGCACGTCGTACTCCAGCGGTAGCTGCCTTAATCTCACCATTACCTGGGAGAAAAATGGAGTCTCCTAGTACGGAGGAGATGCAGAACGACAATTAAATAAGGAAAACTGTAGTTACTTTTATTTTGCTATCGGATAAAGATAACTATAGAAAAAGCAGCTGCCCGGAGGCAGCTGCTTTTTTATTCGCTAAAAGGGAATTAGGCCTTCACAATGTACAGAGCGGTGACAGCATCGTCATCATTCACAGTGTACAGGATGGTGTTGGACTCACCAGTGTAGTTGCGGTTGATGGAGCCAACGGTGATGTCGCCGTCGGTATCGATCACATAGCGGCATCCTTGGTCTCAATGACTTCGGAAGTACCGTCAGCATAGACGACCTCGGCATAGTTAGTGCCCTCGCCCCACTTGTCCTCTTCGTTACCGACGCGGACCACATACAGGTAGTCCTCAGAGTCAGCAACGCTGCCGTCAAAGTGGACAACATAACCGTTGTAGATATAGAAGGTACCCTCGCTATCGGTGGCAACGGTAGCACGGCTATACTCATTGGCAAACTCGTACTTGGTACCATCGATACGGATCCAGCTGCCATTGTAGCTGATCTTGTCAGGAGCGCTGCTTTCGGCAAAGCTGGTGGCAGTGACCTTACCCTCGATGGTGTCCACATCAGCAACAGCCAGCAGATCGCCAGCGGCATCCGCGTCAGCATCCCAGCCGGGCTTCATGAAGACCATGAATACGTCGTCTTCCTCATAGTTCTTCACCAGAGCGTAGGCATCCTCATCGTCCTCAACGTCGATAGCCATGGTGTACTCGCCCTTGGAAGAGTTGATGCGGCCAGCCTCAGTAATAGTGACGACCACGTCAGTGACCTTGTCATCGTCGTTGGTGTTGATGGTAGTCATCTCAGCCACATAGGCCTCAGTAACAACGATATCGGTGACCTTGTCATCATCGTCAGCATAGACCTCGATGTTCAGGCCCTTAACGCCTTCCTGCAGGTAAGCCAGGTCAACATTGGAATCCACACCGCCGTTGTAGTGAACAGTGGCCTTCTCCAGGTTGGTGTAGTCGTCGTTCAGATCCTCAACAACATCCTTGTCGAAGTCAGCACCAGCATAGGTAGCCACAGGCTCCTTGGAACCGAAGGCCACATCTTCATTCTCGTAAGTCCAGGTGTTGCCGGGACGGCCAAACTTATCAGCCTTATCGGTCTTCAGCAGGTCATCGCCGTACAGGTTCTCACACAGCTGCAGCGTCTTCTCGCCATCACCATTATAATCATACTTGCTAGTGGTGCGATCCTCATACTTGGTGTCGCCGCTGTCGATGGTGATACCACCGGGCAGGGTGATGGTGGTGTTGGTACCATCGGTCTCCACCATGGTAGACTCCAGAGTGTTCAGAGTCAGCTGAGCAACGTCGTTACGGGTCATAGCGGTGGAAGCACCGGCAACGATGCCGTCAAACAGGTCAATCTTAGAGCCCTGCTTCACGGTAGCGACCTGCCAGTCAGAACCGAAGTCCTTGGACAGCTGGAAGTAGCCCAGAGCCTTCATCATCATCAGGGCAGCCTGAGCGGTGGTCACGCTGTTGTTGCTGCCGTACTGAGTGGCGCTGATGCCGGCGGTGATGCCGTCAGCATAGCAGGCGGCCACAGAGGGCCGCCCCTACGGGATGGATGGGAAAGAGGAGGGTGCGCAAAACAGAACACCCCGCCTGCCTTTTGGGAAAAAAGGGCATGGCGGGGCTTAATTACCATAAAATGTATGATAATGTACCACTTTTGACCTCTGCCCAGTATAGGTGGAGGTGTTTTTTATGGCAAGCAATCACACAGAGCATTTTTCTCTCAACCAATGGCTCCCGGACGATCAGGTAAAGCGCACCGATTTCAATGAGGACAACGCCAAGATTGACAGCGCTCTCAAGGATCTGGCCGCCGCGCAGGCGGAAAAAGCCGACCAGACGGCCCTGGACGCTCTGGCCGCGGAGGTGGCGAAAAAGGCCACCACGGCGGCGCTGGAGGCCCTCAGTAAAAAGCTGGCATCCATGCCCTGCCTAGTGACCGGGACCTACACCGGAGACGGGACAGACAGCCGTCTAATTTCTCTGGGGTTCCAGCCCAAGGCCCTGTTGGTCATGATAGAGGAAGGCTATCCGGCCATTCCATATACGGACGATTACTATGGCGGTCTGGCCCTGCCGGGGAAGCCGGTGTGCCTGCAAACCAGCTATGGGACCAATTATATTTTGACCATCGAATCCAAGGGCTTCCGGGTCTACTATAACCGTGACAGATATATCCTCAGCAATCAGAAGGACACCAACTACTATTATCTGGCCTGGAAATAAAATCAGAGGGCCCCTCCCGTATGGGAGGGGCCGCACTGATTGGATTTTAAGAGATCTGTAAAACCGTCAGGAATTACTTGCCCTTGACCTCGTTGGAGGCGACGCCGTTCACAACAACTCTGTAAACCTTGCCGGCCTCCAGCACGAACTTGTGGCCCTCGCCCTCGTCGCTCACGCTGGAGCCACCCTTAGCCAGAGTCACAGTCTTGGTCCGGTCGGTAGAGGTGAACTTGCCGTCCACGCTCTGCTGCAGCTCCACGGTGAAGTTAGTATTCTGCTCGGCCGGCTTGTTCATGACGATCTTGAAGCCACCGTCAGCCCACATCTGAACATGGTCGATCTTGGCGTCAACCTTATCGGTATCGTTCTTGTCGGCGTCCTTGATCTTGTAGACATAGACCTCAACGGCCTCGTCGTTGTCATCCTCGAACACGAAGACGGTCTCAGAGTAGGTGCCGTCCTTGCCGAAGTTCTTAGCCAGGCTGCTGGGAGTGGTGGTCTTGCCGTCGCCGTCATCGTTGACGAAGATGGTGTACTTGTCGGCCAGAACCACATCGTTGCTGCCCAGGCTCAGCACGCCGGCCTTGTAGGAGATCTCGGTGATCTTCTCGTAGGCCTTGAAGTCATCATCGCTGATGCCCTTCACCGGATCCTGGTCATCCATGTAGCCGTTCTCGTCATAGGAGACGTTCTGGTACAGGCCGATCTTCAGATCCTTGTCGGTAGCCTTCACGGTGGTGATCTTGCCGTTCACGATGGCGTCGTACTCATAGTACTTGTTGTCATCCTTGTCAACGCTGGCGTTGGGGTCCTCCTCCAGGAGGTACACGCGGTCGCCGCTGTCGCCGGAGATGGACATATCAGCGGAGTAGATGTAGACCACATCAGCGTAAGCGCCATCCATAACAACAGCAATCTCGGTGGTCGCAGTCTTAGCAGTGATGTCGGGAACATTCTTGATGCCGGTGTAGACGGCCACATCGTCGTCATCGTTCACGATGAAGATGGTGTCGTTGTTGGCCTTAACAGTCTCGGCCTTGAAGTTGCCCTCCTTGTCGCCAACATACACAGCGCTCTTGCCATTCTCGGTGATGACCTTAGAAGTAGCGGTGCCGTAGTACACGACAGTCTCAGCATCCTCAACCTCGTTCAGCTCATACTTGCCATTGCTCTTCTCATTGTAGGAGTACCAACGGCCCTTATCAGACACCTTGATCTCATCATCGTTGTCGATGGTGATGACCTTATTGGTGCCGTCGATGAAGTAGGCGTCGCCTTCCAGGTTAGCCTTCGCGCCACCGGTCTTGGCAGTCTTGGCAACATAGACATAGTCGTTGTGGCCAGCGGTGCCGTCGGTGTAGATCACATAGCCGTTAGCGTCCAGAACCAGGGTGTAGGCGTCGTTCAGGTCGTAGGACAGCTTGCTGTCGTCCTTCACGGCGTCAGTGTAGTTCTTGGAGTACTCGTACTTGGTGCCGTCCACGGTGACATTCTTCTTCTCAGTGTAAGCGGTCACCTTGCCCTCGACGGTCTCAGCCAGGTCGATGGTCTTGATCTCCTTGTTGGCCACAGTGATCAGGACATAGTCCTCATCAGAGTAGCTGTCCAGGTAATCGAAGTCGTCGGAGGACAGGGTGGTGTCCTTGACGTCCACGGGAGCCTCGTCCAGGATGTCCAGCTCCAGCTCCTCGTCGTTCTTGTCGTAGTCGCCATCGACCTGAGCAACATAGGAGTTGATGACGGTGATCACCACGTCGTTGGAGTCATCATCGATGAACACCTCAGTGGTAGCGCCCTTCTTGATGATCTTATCGCCAGCGTCGTCATCGTTGTTCTTGACGATGTAGTCACTCAGCTTCACATCCTTCAGAGCCACGCCGTCCACGACCACGGAGAAGTCGGCATCGCCGTTCTTCAGGTCGTTGTAGACATCGCTGCCCACCAGATCGTACAGATCCTGCTTCTCGACAGTGGCGGTGTAAACAGCGTCAGCATCGTCAGCGTAGGTGCCGATCTCCTTGTTCTCATAGGTCCACTTCACGGAAGGACGGCCGAAGTCGTCATCCGCACCGTCGGCCTTGACCAGGTCGCCGTTGTACAGATCCTCGCCCAGCTGGATGGTGTACTTGCCGTCCACCTTGGTGTTGTCGATCTTGGCGTACTTGCTGTCGGTGCCGGTGCGGGCGTCATAGGTAGCCTTGCCGCCGGAGATGACGATGTCACCAACATGAACGTCGCTGCCGTTCTTCTCGGCCTTGACCAGATCAGCCTCCAGGGCGTTCAGGACCATCTGAGCCACGTCGTTGCGGGTCAGGGCCTCCTTGGCGCCGGTGGCAACGCCGTCGAACAGGCCGGCGGTGCTGCCGTTCTTGGTGGTCTCCACCAGCCAGTCAGAGCCGAAGTCGGCGCTGTACTGGAAGTAGCCCAGAGCCTTCAGCAGCATCAGGGCAGCCTGACCGGTGGTGACAGTGTCGCTGCCGCCGTAGGTCTTGGCGTCGTAGCCGCTGGTGATGCCGTTGGTGTAGCAGGCGGCCACATAGGGCTCAGCCCACTCGGGCACGTCGGTGAAGGGGCTGGTGCCCTTGTAGCTGGCCACGGTGTAGTCCAGCAGGTTGCACATCACAACCGCCATCTCGTTACGGGTGACCTTGGCCTCGGGATTGAACTTGCCGTTCTCATCGCCGGTCATGATGCCGACGGTCTTCAGGACCTCAATGGCTTCCTCGTGCTGCTTGGAAGTCACGTCGGCATAGCTCGCGGCGCTGGAGCCCATGACCAGCATACCAAGAACCATGGTAGAGGACAGGAGCAGGCTGAGAGCACGCTTCAGGTTTCTCATTGGAATTCCTCCTTTTTTATTCAGGAAGGATCGTTTTCTTTTAGAATTTGGGGAAAAAGCGAACTTTTTTGCCAAAATCGCAAAGCATAACTCCCCTTGCCTGTACACGTATCATACTCCATCGAACCCGGTTCGTCAACGGGTTTTGATCAAGTGTAACACAACCGTAACATTGCGTCAGAATTGTTATAATACGGCCTTTTGAGGATTTCCATGGGCTTTTTCCCCGAAAATGTTCTTGGAGGATTTTTCCTTTTTGGCACAGTGCCCAGCTTTTCCGGTTTTATACCTGCTTTTTTTGCGGAGGGGTAAAATCGGCCCAAATTGGTAGAAGTTTTGGTGGACATACCCCTTCAAATATGGCAAAAAGCCCCTGGGTGTTGCTCGTACGCGTACACCCAGGGGCTTTTTTTTGAAAAAATGGCTGCGCCACTTTTTCGAGAGGGGATACATGAAAGGTGAGCCTCGATTCCTTACGGAAAAGTCGGCCCACCTTTCATGAGATGTGTCATTTCCGACGCACATGTCGCCGGAAATGACGGAATTTCATTTTATTCCTCCGCTTTCGGGCGGAGGAACTCCTTGCAGGAGGGCTTTCCGAGGCGAAACGAAGTTTCGCAGGAAGCTTTTTTGCCTACTTTTTTCTCGAAAAAAGTAGGTTAGACTTCCATGATCACAGGCAGGATCATGGGAGAACGCTTTGTCTTTTTATAAAGGTAGTTGGACAGGTCGCCCTTGATGGTCTGCTTGATGGCCGACCAATCAGTGGCGTAGCGGATATCTACGCTGAGAATGGAGTCCAACGCCACCTGGCGCAGCTCCTCCATCAATCCCTCGGACTCCTTTACATATACAAAGCCACGGGTGATGATATCCGGACCGGATACCAGAGCGCCGTCCTCCCCGGACATGGCGGCCACTACCACTACCATGCCGTCCTCGGCCAGATGGCGGCGGTCACGCAGAACCACGCTGCCCACATCGCCTACGCCGGAGCCATCTACGAACACCTTGCCCGCGGTAACGGTACCAGCTAGCTTGCAGCCCTTGGCAGTAAACTCAATAACCCGGCCAATGTCGCTGATGATCACGTTCCGGGGATCCATGCCCACTTCACAGGCCAGCTTGGCGTGGATCTGCAGCATACGCTGCTCGCCATGGACGGGAATAAAATACTTGGGCTTGACCAGAGCGTGGATGATCTTCAGCTCCTCCTGGCAGGCGTGGCCGGAGACGTGCAGGGCGCGCTCCCGCTCATTGAGGACCTCCGCGCCCTTGCGGTAGAGCTCGTTAATGACGTTGCCAATGGAGTTCTCATTGCCCGGAATGGCAGAGGCAGAGATAATGATCCGGTCGCCGGGCTGGATATCTACCTGACGGTGGGTGGAGAACGCCATACGGCTCAGGGCCGACATGGTCTCTCCCTGGCTGCCGGTGGTAATGATACATACCTTATTTTTAGGCAGAGATTTAATGTGGTTGAGATCCATCAGGACTCCGTCGGGGATATTCATATAGCCCAGTTCCGTGGAGACCTTCATAATATTCTCCATAGAACGGCCAGTGACCGCTACCTTTCGGCCATAGCGGGAGGCTACATCGATGATCTGCTGGATGCGGTCCACGTTGGAGGCAAAGGTGGTGACGATAATGCGCTCCTCACAGCCACGGAACAGGGCATCAAAGGAGGCACCCACGCTGCGCTCGGTACGGGTAAAGCCGGGACGCTCCACATTGGTGGAGTCGGCCAACAGCGCCAGCACTCCCTCGTTGCCCAGCTGGCCCAGTCGGGCCAGGTCGATCATGCCGCCCTGGATGGGGGTAGCGTCGATCTTGAAATCGCCGGTATGCACGCAGACACCCAGAGGGCAGCGGATAGCAAAGGCCACTGCATCGGCAATGGAGTGGTTGACGTGGATGAACTCCACGGAGAATTTGCCCGCCTGGATGACGTTACCCGCCTCGCAGGTAATGAGCTTAGTTTTGGAGAGCAGACGGTGCTCCTCCAGCTTTAATTTAATAAGGCCCGCGCTCATGCGGGTGGCATAGATGGGGGCATTCACCGAGCGCAGGACATAGGGCAGAGCACCGATGTGGTCCTCGTGTCCATGGGTGATAAAAATACCCCGGATCTTGCTCTGATTTTTAATAAGGTAGCTGACATCGGGAATAACCACGTCGATACCATACATGTCATCGTCCGGGAAGCCCATGCCGCAGTCCACGACAATAATGTCGTTGCCATACTCGTAAACAGTCAGGTTCTTACCGATCTCATTGAGACCGCCCAGAGAAATAATTTTCAGTTTTTCAGCCATAATAACTCCTTTACTGTAATATAAGTGAACTTTAATACTTTTTGTATCTCTGGACGCATGGCGAAAGACCGTGCCCGCGCACGGAAAACAGACGGAAGGTCCCTCTGCCCCGGCCCTGCTTCGCCGCGGGAGGTGAGAGATTCTTTCGCCTTTTACGTCCTGTTTTCTTTTTGTACGCGCCTTTCGTCCTGTCACCGCCAGCGCGTCACCACTCAAACCCAGAGCCGCTTTTATCCGCAACTCCGGCACACTGTCTGCAGCATTCGCCCGTTTTTTCTCCGAACTGCGCTGCAATGGTTGTTTTAGTATAGCACAACTCTCCCAAAATGTATACCACCCAGGGCGGATCTGCCAAAAAGTTTGTGATTGTGACCATGATCGGGCCATTTCTCCGGTTAATTTTGGTCCACCTCTTGTCCCCTCCCTGGAAATATGGTATACTTTTCCTACAAAATATACAGTCGGAAGGAGGGACTCCCATGGATCGGTTTGAGCTAGCTCCGCCGCACTTCGCCACCTTTGGACAGTATGGGCAAAAAATATGCTTATGGCGCATATTATGCGAGAAATTCCGCATTTTGCTCCGTCAAATCGGTTATTCTTTTACTGCTCCATCTTCAATAACCGCTGTGGCGGTATCTTCCCGAACTTTGCCGTTTTTGCCCGTATGGGAGGTTGATGAATGAATATTCAGATCTTCGGCGCTTCCAAAAGCTTCGATACCAAAAAGGCAGAGCGCTGGTTTAAAGAACGGCGTATTAAGTTTCAGGCTATCGATGTGCGGAAGTACGGTATGAGCCGCGGAGAATTGTCCAGCGTACGGCAAGCGGTGGGTCTGGAAGCAATGATAGATCCCAAACATCCAGATTATACCCTGCTGGAATACCTGGCTTCGGATCAGGCCAAGCTGGATAAGCTTTACGAAGATCCCACGCTGCTTAATCTCCCCATTGTCCGCAACGGAAAACAGGCCACTGTGGGCTACTGCCCGCAAATCTGGGAATCCTGGTCCTGACAGGCACGGTTTCCCATCGTTTATCGGATTTTTCTTCCCCCGCGCTAACAGGCGGGTTCGGGGTGTCTGTTTGCACTGCCCCAAAACACTGCCGCCCGCCTTTCCCCAGGAGAGAGAGGAGGTCCCCCATGAAACGTATCCTGATTGTAGACAGTGATATGGCTGTCCGCGGCCAAATCGGCCGCCACGCACGCCTGGAGGGATACGAGGTCGCGGAGGCCGGTGATGGCTACACCGCGGTTTCCATGTGCCGCCAAAATGCGTTTGATATTATTATTTTGGCTATTCTTTTACCGGAAATGGATGGATTTTCGGTATGTCAAACGATTCGCAGCTTTTCTCAGGTCCCTATTTTAATGCTTACCGAGCGCACCAGCGAACAAGACCGTATTCACGGCCTGGAACTGGGCGCCGATGATTATATGACGAAACCCTTTTCCCCCAGAGAATTGATGCTGCGCATTTCTGCTATCTTAAAGCGGGGCAAGTCCTTGGATTCCCTAGAGCCCCAATCCATTGAACGAGACGGAATTTATATCGACCTGACCGCCCGCCGTGTCCATGTAGACGGCACGCTGGTCAGCTTGACTCCAAAAGAATTTGATCTTCTGGCTCTGCTAGCCAGCCACCCAGATGTGGTATTTTCGCGAAAAAAGTTACTGGATACAGTCTGGGGCGGTGAATTGCCTGAGGATACCCGCACATTGGATACGCATATCAAGCAGGTACGTCACGCAATTTCTCCGTACAGCGACCGCATTGTTACTCTGCGCGGTGTAGGATATCGCTTTGAAAAAACCTAAAGTTTTCCAACACCGTCTACCAATCGTCTACCAAAGGTCTACCAAGAACTGCTTTGAAACCCTTGCAACACAAGGGTTTCAAAGCAGTTCTTTTTTTCTCTTTTTTCTTTTGTCTACCAAATGTCTACCATATCAACTTTTTTAATCCAATTTTATCGTTTTATTGGATTTTTTATTTGGATATTAAACCATTTTATATATGTAAGGGTCGTTATGCTTTGCGATTTTGGCAAAAAAGTTTGCTTTTAAGCCAAT
>OFOK01001725.1_pt1 | contig 15253 bp, 10 predicted proteins | sample 1542001 | NCBI WGS metagenome assembly OFOK01 (sample SAMN04209242, study PRJEB22552) | human gut metagenome | biome: gut; material: feces | host: Homo sapiens | place: USA: Oklahoma
ACGTTGTGATGGACGTTGAGCTGATCACTCCTATCGCTATCGAAGAAGGTCTGCGCTTCGCTATCCGTGAAGGCGGCCGTACCGTTGGTTCCGGCGTTGTTACCGCTATCAAGGAGTAATTCCCGGAATTACAGAATCTATAAAAGAGCAAGTCTTCGGACTTGCTCTTTTTGCATTGATAGCTATAGGAAAGTAGGGTTCAGACTTGTCCTTTTATTTGCAAACTCGGGTTGAACCCATTTCAACGGCTAACCGATTGCGCGGCGTTCGTTGGTACTATAATTTATTGTCCGCTATTTGGTACACAAGACGGATCCGCTTGCGCTGAGCGTTGACAGCCGCGGCGGCATGACTGTATAATGGTTTTAAGGCAAAGAAGATGCCGTCAGCGAGATGATCTTTGACTTCATCAGTGGTGAAGCCGGCACGCAGGAGCGCGGCGAGAAGTTCGCCAAGTGGCTGGCGGAAGATACTGACCTGACCCAAAAAGAAAAGAAGTCCGTTGTGGAAAAGATCAAGGACTTCTTTGCAAAGCTGCTGGACAGCACCCCGGAACACACGGTGCGTGACGAGTACGCTCAGGAGATTTTGGACATGCTGCGGGGTATGGCGATCACGCTGTCCGATGAGCAAAAGGCGGAGACGGCCGACCACTACGATCGGTACGGCAATGGCCTGCTTCTTCTGTATTTTGCATCAAAAAGTACTGCAACGCCAAAAGCTTTCTGTTTTCTCTTGCTTTTTGTGTAAGCGGAAATTTGGCTTAACTAAGCCGAAAATAAAAAGCAAAATAAAAAAGGACAGCCGAAAAGCTGTCCTTTTGGTCGGAGTGACAAGACTTGAACTTGCGGCCCCTAGACCCCCAGTCTAGTGCGCTACCAACTGCGCCACACCCCGATTGCTTAAACACTATACCATAAAATGCGCTATATTGCAAGCCTTTTTCGCGAATGGTTGCATTTTTTTTGCAAAAGGACTATACTAATTACAGATTGAACAAGAGGTGATGAAATGGCGTTGGAAGAACAGGTGGTGGATCGGCTGATCCACTTGGGGTACACTGTTTCATTTGCAGAGTCTTGCACCGGCGGGCTGTGCTGCGGCACGCTGGTTAATGTAGCCAATGCGTCTAAGGTGCTGAATGCCAGCTTTGTAACCTATGCCAATGCGGCGAAAATTCGTTTTTTGGGCGTGGAGGCGGACACGATCTTGAATTATGGCGTAGTCAGCGAGCAGGTGGCGGCGCAAATGGCACGGGGCGTGGCTAAGACGACAGAGAGCAATGTGGGCGTTGGCATCACCGGTATTGCCGGTCCCGGTGGCGGCACAGCTAAAAAGCCGGTGGGCATGGTCTGTTTTGGCTTTTGCGTACAGGATCAAGTGCAGACCTATACTTGCCAATTTGGCAATTTGGGTCGCAACCAGGTGCGCGAGTCTGCTGTGCAATTCGTTTTTTCCAAATTGCTGGAGATTTTGTAAGACCGGCGGTGCGGTTTTGTTTTTGCGCGGGAGTTGCGATTTTTCTCTTGATTTTCTCCGCGAAATATAGTATAATCTTAGCCGTGCTGCAACGCAGCACGTTATGCTGATATGGCTCAGTTGGTAGAGCAGCGCATTCGTAATGCGCAGGTCGTCGGTTCGAGTCCGACTATCAGCTCCAAAGCCTGCGTAAACACGGTGTTTTCGCAGGTTTTTTCCTTTTCAGAAAAGAATTTCAAAATTCAATATGCAACAAAAAAATCTCGCTCTTTTTTACGGAGTGAGATTTTGTTCGTTTATTTGATTTTCAGCCAAAGACCATCTATTGACCATTTATGAATTTGCCACATTTTCGCCGAGTAAATTTCCCATTGTGTTTGCAACATTTTCTTGCATGGAATCCGTTACGTGCATATAGGTGTTCATTGTAAAATCTGCGTCTGTGTGACCAAGCATGTGCGATACGGTTTTAACGGATAAGGTGGCAAAGCTGTGTCGTAAATCGTGAAAGCGTATTCTCGGCACACCTGCTCTGTCTTTCACTTGCGTCCTATTTTTCGGCAATAGGATTAACTTCTTTTTCCCAGCTGTAAAGAGAAACAAACGGACCCCAGCCGATTTGCGCACCGGTTATGATTAAACCGAATAAACAGGCAAGTGCCAATGACACGATTGAAATATCTGCAATTCTTATGCCTTTTCCTATTTCTATGGGGCAGTACAGTGTTGCAATCCCCTGAAAATAATGATACAATGACCACATAAGGGGGACTTCCGATGCAAAAAAAAATCTATACTGTGGCTACGGCCCACTTGGATACCATTTGGTCCTGGGACTTTGAGACCACCGTGTCCCGGTACATCTACAATACCTTGGTGGACAACTTTGCACTGTTCCAAAAATATCCCACCTATCACTTCAATTTTGAGGGCAGCTATCGTTACGAGCTGATGGAGGAATATTACCCGGAACTGTATGCCAAAATGCGGGACTATATTGCCCAGGGGCGGTGGAGCGTTTGCGGCTCCGCCTTTGAGAATGGCGATGTGAATGTGCCGTCGCCGGAGGCACTCTTTCGCAATATTCTTTACGGCAATCGCTATTTTGAAAAAAAATTCGGCAAGCGCTCAGTGGATATTTATCTGCCGGACTGCTTTGGCTTCGGTTGGGCGCTGCCCAGCATTATAGCCCACGCCAACCTGATGGGCTTTACGACCCAAAAGCTGGGTTGGGGCGGCGCCTACGGCATTCCTTTTGATATTGGCGTGTGGCAAGGGCCGGACGGCGCGCAGGTGCTGGCCAGTCTGAACCCCCATGATTATTACTTTACGCTGAAGAAGCTGCGGGACTGGGATTTTGTGCAGCAAAAGCTGGATGAAAACGAAAAATACGATCTGAACAGCACTATGATTTTCCACGGGATCGGCGATCGGGGCGGTGCGCCCAAGGAAGCCTCTGTGGCCTTTGTAGAGCAGGAGATCAACAAAAACAAAGACAGCGATGTGCAGGTGCTGGCGTCCGGTGCGGATGATCTGTTCCGTGACCTGAACGCCCAGCTGACCCCGGAGCAAAAAGCCAAGCTGCCCCGGTGGGAGACGGAACTGGTAATGCAAAATCACGGCGTTGGCGGCTACACTTCCCGGGCCGTGGGTAAGCGTTGGAACCGCCGCTGCCAGGAACTGGCGGATATGGCGGAGCGTTCCGGCGTAGTGGCGGATTATCTGGGCACCGCCCATTATAATAAAGAGGCTATGGAGCTGAACTGGAAGCGTACCATCGCCCATCAGTTCCACGATGATCTGCCGGGCACCTCCGTGCAGCGCGCCTATCGCCGCAGCTGGAACGACTACGGTATGGCCATGAATGGCTTTGCCGGTGAGTTGACCCAAGCTGCCGGGTCTGTGGGCAGTCTGCTGAAAACGGACTTCTGCGCCGGCACGCCGGTGACGGTATTTAACAGTCTGGAAGTGGCCCGCACGGATGCGGTGACTCTGGAACTGCCCCACTGGCCCAAGGCCTGTGCGCGGGTATACGACCCCAAGGGCAGGGAAGTGAAAAGTCAGGTGAACCGCTACGAGAATGGCACGGCGGAGCTGGTATTTGTTGCCACGGTGCCTGCCTTGGGCTTTGCGGTCTATGATGTGCGGCCCTCCGATGTGCCCTGCCGTCTGCGGGGCAGCCTGTCCATCAGCGGCGAAAATCAGATGGAAAACCAAAAATACATTGTGCGCCTGAACAAAAAGGGCAACATTACCTCCATCCTGGATAAAGAAATGGACGAGCAGGAGCTGCTGTCGGAGCCCATTAGCCTGGGGCTATTCAAGTACACCGGCTCTAAGCCCTGGCCTGCCTGGGAAATGAATTATAAAGAAGCCAACAAGGACCCGGACCGCCTGCCAAATCCGGTGACGGTGACCATTCAGGAGAAAGGCCCGGCGCGGGTGTCCTTCTGTGTGGAGCAAAAGGATGGAGACTCTACCTTTAAGAATATCATTGCCCTCACCGACGGCGGCAGCCGGGTAGAGGTGTATTCTGAGATCGAGTGGCGCAGTCTGCATACTATGGCAAAGAACAAATTTGCATTTGCCTGCACCAACCCGGAGGCTACCTTTGACCTGGGGCTGGGCGCCATTCGCCGGGGCAATATGACGGAAAAGCTGTTTGAAGTGCCTGCTCAAAACTGGGTGGATCTGACGGATAAAAACGGCGACTGGGGCGTGTCTGTGCTTAGCGAGTGCAAGTACGGCTGGGACAAGTATAAGGACAATACCCTGCGTATGACCGTGCTGCACAGCCCAGTGCGCAATTACCGGATTGATTCCATGCAATCTATGATGGATCTGGGACTGAACCGATACAGCTATGCTCTGTTCTCCCATAAAGGGCAGGTGGGTGCCGATACGCAAAATCAGGCCCGTGCCTTTTTGCAGCCCCTGACCGGGTATGTGGAGCCAAAGCACCCGGGCGTGCTGGGTACTGCGTACAGTTTTGGAAATGTCTCTCACCCCCAGGTGGTGCTGCGGGCAATGAAGTTCGCAGAGGACGGCGACGAGATCGTGGTGCGCTTGAACGAGGGCGCCGGTACGCCGGTGGAGCACTACGCCCTGCGCCTGGGTGCCGGTGTGGCAGAAGCCCGAGAGCTGTTTGCCTCTGAAGAAGAAAAAGGCCCGGCAACGGTGAAAGACGGCTGCCTGGTCACGGATTTTACACCGTATCAGATCAGGACCTTTGCCCTACGGCTGCAACCGGCGGCGCAGGTGGGTCACGCTGCCAAGGCAACGCCTCTCACACTGCCTATGAACGTGCAGTTGATCACCAAGCAAGGCGAGCAGGGCGAGCTGCCCCTGTCTATTCCTGCGGAGCGGATCGGCGATCAGGTCACGGCGGCCGGTATTCCTTTTGCCATTGCAAAGGACGGCAAGAACGCCTTGCGCCTTGCCGGTCAGACCCTGACCTTAAAGAAAGATACCCGCCGGCTGGCGTTGCTCCTGTCTGCGGACAGTAATCGGATTTTAGACTTTACCGTAGGTGGAAAAACGGTGCCTTGCTCGGTGCTGAGCCGTACCCGGCGTTTTGCAAGCTGGGATCTGTACGATCTGCACGAGACCGCCCATATTCAAGAGGGACAGCTGGGGTATGTAAGCACCCACAGCCATAACGCGGACGGTACGGACGCTATTGCCAAGGAACTGTACTTCTATATTTTGATCTTAAATGTGCAGGGCGGTGACACGGTGGTATTGCCCCGGGATGAAGAAACACTGGTTTTGGCTGCAACGGAGCTGAATACAGTGGCTGTGCCTTGTGTGACCCCGCTGTATGACCGGGTCGAGGATCGCCCCTTTGACTACACCATGCGCCTGGGGGACAAACTGCGTTACCTGCGTATGAAACTGCCTTGGTATATGGGCGATAAAGGTCGCTATTTCAGTTGCTACAACCGAGGAAGAGAGAGGGAATAAGATGAAGCCGAATTTTGACCAGAACTGGACCACCACCAACGGCGGTGTGCCGCTGAATGACAGCGAAGTGGAGCGTTACATTGGCGTGGTGCCGCGCCCTAACCAGGTTCACTTGGCACAGCAGCCTTTTTACTGCTTTATGCACTTTGGCATGAATACTGCCACTCAGCGGGAGTGGGGCAGCGGCAGAGAAACGGTGCAGGACTTTACCATTAAGAAGATCAAGCCGGAGCAATGGGTGCGCACGGTGAAGGCTGCCGGTGCCAGCGGTATCATTCTTACCTGTAAGCACCACGACGGTTTTTGTCTGTGGCCCAGTGCATACACATCGTTCAGTGTAAAGAACACGGACTTTGACGGCGATATTGTGAAGCAGGTGTCTGACGCCTGCGCTGCCGGCGGACTGGATTTTGGCGTGTATCTTTCTCCTTGGGATATGCACGAGCCCACCTACGGTACCCCGGATTATAATGATTATTTTTGCAATCAGTTAACGGAGCTGCTTACCAATTACGGCCATATCAGTGAGGTTTGGTTTGACGGTGCGAAAGGCGCCGATGTGCCGAACTTTGAGTATGATTGGGCGCGGTATTATGCCCTGATCCGCAAACTGCAGCCGGACGCACTGATTTCCATTTGCGGCCCGGATGTGCGCTGGGTGGGCAACGAGGGCGGCAAGACCCGCAAAAGCGAGTTCTGTGTGGTACCTGCTCGCCTGGCAGACGCTGAAAAGACGCATGAGAAGAGCCAACACGGCGAGGGCGACGCTGCCGCGCTGAAAAAGCTGAACAATATGGACGAGGATTTGGGCAGCCGCAAGGTGCTGTCTATGGCGCGGGATCTGATTTGGTATCCGGCGGAGGTGGATGTGTCCATCCGCAAGGGTTGGTTCTGGTCCAAAAATGAGGATCGCACGGTTAAGAGCGCGCGTAGACTGTTTAAGCTGTATCTTGGCTCTGTGGGCAACAACTGCACCCTGCTGCTGAATGTGCCGCCTACCAATAAGGGCGTGATCCATCCGAGAGACGCCCACGCCTTGAAGGGGATGGGCCAGGCCATTCGCAAGATGACCGAGCACCCGATCATCACATACCGGCTGGGCGAATTACAGCCGGAGCAGGGGTATATCGACTTTGACTTTGACAGTGTACATAAGTTGAAATATGTGATTCTGTCCGAGGAGATTCGCAAGAGCCAGCGGGTGGAGGCCTTTGAACTGTGGGCGAAGAAGCCAAACGGCAAGATGAAGCGCATTTACAAGGGTACGGTGATCGGTATGAAGAAAATTGTGCGGCTGCGCCGGGGATTGAATTGCCTAGGCGTGCGCTTGGTGATCCGTCAAAGCCGCAGCACCCCGGATATTGCCGAAATCGGATTTTACGAATAATTACGCCAAGGCTCCCGCTTACGCGGCGGCGCCTTCCGGTATAAAAAAAGGACTTGTTCTGATGAACAAGTCCTTTCTTTTTTCGTTTTATTCCAGGGCACGGGATACGGTCTCCCCGGCACGAGAAGCGGCCTCGCTAAGATCGGTGGCGCCTTCACGCACCTTGGAGCCGGCCTCAGATGCGCCCTCGCTCAGTGCCTCGCCGGGACTTTTTGCTGTGGTTTCCTCTTGTGTGGTGGTTTTGCTGACGGTGGTGTCCGGTTCTGTGGTGGAATTTTCCTCCTGCTTGGCGCAGCCCAGCAGCACGGTTGCCAGCACGGTCACGGCCAGTGCTAAAATCATCAATCGGTTTTTCATGGTGTTGCCTTCCTTTCGGTTTTATTCTGCCCGGCGGCGCCGGGTTTATGCGTTTTATTTGGTTAGGGTGCCATGATCGCTGTACAGCAGCAGAAGAATGTCCTCTTCCGCACCGGTGGCGGCGTTCAGGTACACCAGCGCGTCCTCTCCGGTGTCTGCCGAATGCACAAGCACCTCAATACAGGCTACCTCCCGTCCGTCCTCCTTGGGGATCAGGCACTTTTTGGTGCTTCTCACCTCCAAATAGGGGCTGATCTTGGCGGTGGCTGCCTTTTCCGATACGGTAAAGGTGGGCACATTCCGCCGGTGGTGGTTGGTGATATAGCCCCGGGCCTCCAGCGATACCACGCTGCCGTCCCGCAGGGACACGCCAACCTTGATTAGATCTGTATAGTAGAGTATTCCGTCTCGGCAGTAGGCAAAATTGACGGTGCAGATATTGCTGTCGGCGGCGTAATAGGTGGAGCGCATATCTGGGTAGCCCAGTTTCTTCAAATAGGCGGCTGCCTGCTTGATCGCTTCTTTTTCATCTATGGCCTTGGTGCTGATTTTGCCGCCGAAGAGAATGGAGCTGACATACCCGCCGCTTTTGGTCACATTTACCGTTTGTTGCCCTTTAGTGAACACATAGGCAGGCATACGCCCGGCTTCGTCCTCCAATCGGTTTAGGCGGGTCTCATTGCACCCCAGTGCCTTGGCCGCGATCTTGGCTGCAGCGTCCTTGCTGATTTTGTCCTGCCCTTTGAGCAGCTGCGGCTCTTTGTGCAGTACCGCGTCTGCAAAGGGGCCGTCATATAGCAGGGTGGGGTAGTTCTCAAAGGCTTCCTCCGCGGTGGAAAAGTCTGTGCTAATGGCGGGCAGACGGGTGCCGTCCGCAGATTTTACATCGCGCTTGGTGATCTGGCCGCCGTTATTGCAAATTTCTACCATTTGGGTCACACTGTTTTTATATTTGGTGGCGTATTGCAGCAGCCGGAGCAGATTTTCGTGCTCTTTGGCGGTGACCACCTCGCCGGCATAGACTTTTTTGCTGAGATAAGTGGCGTAGTCCCCGGTCTGGCTTAGAAATTTATAGGTGCCTGCCAGGTTCATCTGCTCCACCGGCAGGCGGGACAGAGAGTCCTTGGCCTGATTGGCCTGTTGAGACAGATCTCGGCTTACATCAGACAGGGTGGCGGCGCCGTTTGCATAGACGCTTTTGGTCAGATCGGTCTCAATGCCCTCCAGGTCCTCCGCCAGGGCAGACAGGCTTTGGCGATAGGTGCTTTCCAGCCGCGCCCGGTACTGGGCAGCCTGTACGGTGCCGGTGATGGCATAGATGATCAAAATACCCGCCAGCAGCAAACCGAAGGACAGCAGTCGCACGGAGCTTCGCTTTGTCATAATCATTCCTCATTCCCTTGGGGCAGCGCTGCGCTGCCGCCGCATTTCTTTTTCTATTTTTGACGGAATTTTGAAAAACATACAAAAAAATCTTAACTCCAGGACTAAAGTATGGTATACTGTAACTGATTATGTAACCTGGAGCAGTGTATAATGAAGTTGACGGAGAAAAAACGCATTGTGGTCAAAGTAGGCACCTCCACTTTGACCCACGACACAGGCAAGACCAATATTGCCCGGATGGCCAAGCTGGTATCTGTGCTGGCAGATCTGAAGAACGCCGGTCATCAGGTGGTGCTGGTGTCCAGCGGCGCCGTGGGTATCGGTGCCGGTAAGCTGGGCATGCATGAGCGACCGGACCATACCAGCGGGCTGCAAGCCTGCGCGGCGGTGGGGCAGTGCGAGCTGATGTTCCTCTATGACAAGCTGTTTTCCGAGTACGGCGTGGTGGTGAGCCAGTTGCTGTTTACCGGCTACACCTTAAATCACCCGGAGGAAAAGGCACATTTGGTGGACACCTTTAATCAGCTGCTGGAATATGACGCCCTGCCCATAGTGAATGAGAACGACAGCGTGTCCGTTGAGGAGCTGCTCCACGGTGACAACGACTGTCTGTCTGCCACGGTGGCTCAACTGATTGGGGCGGATCTGCTGATTCTGCTTACCGATACGGACGGCCTGTTTGACGCCAACCCGGCAGAGAATGAGGACGCGCGCCTTATCGGCCGTGTGGCAGAGATCAACGACGATGTGTACGCCGTAGCCGGGGGTGCCGGCAGCAAGGGCACCGGCGGCTTTACAACGAAAATTCGGGCGGCGGAGATCGCCACCGGCGCCGGTATTCCGGTGATTATTATGAATGGAGAGCGACCCACGGCTATTTATAAGGTGTTGGACGGGCAGCCCATCGGCACCTATTTTGAAGCGAACAGCAGGTGAATGCAATGGATGAAAAGATGAGAAATGGGGATCCGTGCGAAGCACGCAGCCGGTGTGCTGGCTACCCTGACAACAGAGGAAAAGAATGCAGGGCTGCTGGCGATTGCTGATGCGCTGCGGGCGCGGCAGACAGAGATTATGGCTGCCAATGCACTGGATTTGGAAGCCGGTCAGGCAAACGGTATGTCCCCGGCACTGCTGGATCGGCTGGCGCTAAACGGCGACCGAATCGAGGGTATGGCCCAGGGTTGTCAGGATGTGGCGGACCTGCCGGACCCCTGCGGTCGCGTGCTGGAAAGCCAGACCCGACCCAACGGCCTGTATATGGAAAAGGTTAGCGTGCCTATCGGGGTCATCGGCATTGTGTATGAGGCTCGGCCCAATGTAACGGTGGACGGCGCCGCTCTATGCTTAAAAAGCGGTAACGCCGTGATTCTGCGAGGTGGCAAAGAGGCCATTCACTCCAATCGCATGCTGGCTCAGGTGATGCGGGACGCCCTGTTTAACGCAGGCATTGTACAGGACGCTGTGGCGCTGGTGCAGGACACCTCCCGGGCTTCTGCTACCGAGATGATGCATATGAAGGGCTATATCGACTGCCTGATCCCCCGGGGGGGCAAGGGACTGATCGCTGCCGTGTGTGAGAATGCCACTGTGCCGGTGATCGAGACCGGCTCCGGCAACTGCCATATTTATGTGGACGTCACGGCGGATGTGGATATGGCGGCAGACATTATCTTTAACGCCAAGACCCAGCGGATTGGCGTATGCAATGCCTGTGAGAGCCTGGTGATCCACCGGGATATTATTGACCACGCCTTGCCGGCCATTAAGTTGCGGCTGGACGAAAAGAATGTGGAAATGCGGGGCGACGCCCGAGCCATGCAGGCCTGCGACGGCTTGGTGCCCGCCACGGAAGAAGATTTTTATACCGAGTATTTGGATTATATTATCAGCGTAAAGACGGTGAAGAGCGTGGACGAGGCCATTGACTTTATCAATGTGCACTCCACCGGCCACAGCGAGGCCATCATCACCCGGGACGAGGAGAGCGCGCGCCGCTTTTTGCAGCGGGTGGACTCTGCGGCGGTGTATGTGAACGCCTCCACCCGATTTACCGACGGGGCGGAGTTTGGCCTGGGGGCGGAGATCGGAATCTCTACCCAAAAGCTGCACGCCCGCGGTCCCATGGGTCTGCGTGCCCTGACCACCACTAAATACTTGATCTTTGGCAACGGACAGGTGCGATAAAATGAACCAGACAGTAGAAAAAGAGCGGCTGCGCCGGCGGAAGCAAAATCAGCGCCGTGCCCGCACCAAGCGCTTTTTTATGGTGCTGGGTGTGCTGGTGGTGGCACTGGCGGCCTTTCTGATTACCGTTAAGATCTGCAAGCCGGATTTTGATTTTTCCCTTTTGGTGCCGGACAAGGCTGTAACCTTTGTGCAGGAGAATGTACTGGGTCGCACCACCACGGCACCCACTACGCAGGCACCTACTGCGCCGCCCACTACGGAGAAACCTACTTACGCCGATTACAAGGATGCCTCCGCTTTTGCGTTTGACACTTCCAAGCAAGGCAGTCAGGTGGGCAATGTTCTGAATAAAACCCATGGGGCAGTGACCTTTAATGGTGCGTATATCTATTTTGCCGCACCGGGTCAGGGTATTTACCGCTTTGCGCCGGCAGAGGAGACCACCACCAAGGTGAAGGGCGTGAAAAATGCCTGCTGCCTGAATATTATGGGCGATTTTCTCTACTATATTGATAAAGGCAGCAAGAAGCTGCAAAAACTTTCCGTCTCCGGCGGCGATGCCGTGACTTTGCTCCCCGACGCGCGCCGGGCCTACGGCTACAACGATCGGCTGTTTTGCCTGACCGGCGACTCTCTGTACACCGTGACGGCGGCAGGGGACAAGACCTTGCTTTATACAGCGGGGGCAGACAAAAAACTGGCGCTGGTGGGCATTTCGCTTACCGATGTGTATTTTACGGAGACGGACAACCTGACCGGCGAGGTGGAGTACCTGGCCGTGGGGCAGACCGGCGGCAACAGCACCCACTTCCGTGCCGCAACGAAGAAGGACGAAGTACGTTCTATGGCGCTGGAAAACGGCTATTTCTACTATTATCAGCGCCGGTCGGAGAACCAGTATGATCTGGTTCGCCAAAAGTTCGGCAGCCAAAAGACCGTGACCTTGCTGGAGCATGTGCGTTCCACCGATTACCCGGTGGTGTACGGCAACCGGCTGTATTATACCGATTATAAGAGCGGAGCCGCCCGGGCAATGGAACTGAATATGAACTCCGGCGCCAAAAAGGTGATGCTCACTGCCTCCGGTGCGGACAAGTCCGGCACCGTAGCGGTGGCCTGCGGCTATCAGTATATCTTTTTGATCGGCAAAAAGACGGAGAGCGGCGGCAGTGTGTACCGCGCCTCCTGCATTTACACCTCTGCCTCGGCAGACAACACCATGGACTTCCGCAGCGGAAAATGGTCCTACTAATTCCTGGGAGTAAAGGAACGAAACACAGTGGATAAGTACAAAAAACTCGCTTCCAATACCATTATCTTTGCCATTGGCACCTTTTCGTCTAAAATTCTGTCGTTTTTGCTGATGCCCTTTGTCACCCGTATGATGACCACGGGCAGCTACGGCGCGGCGGATCTGATCCAGCAGACGGGCAATGTGATCATACCCATTGCCTTTTTGTGCGTCAACTCGGCAGCCCTGCGCTTTTCGATGGACAAGGCAGAGCGCAAGAGCGATGTGTTTACCGTAGGCGTGCGGGTGACTCTGGTGGGCTTTTTGGCCTTTTTGTTGTTTGCGTACCCGATCAGTTTAATTAAAATCAACGACTTTAAGCTGGGCGATTACCTGGTGCTCATTTATGTGTTTGTGCTCACTTCCGGTTTTCGCCAGCTGTGCCAGCAGTTTGTGCGTGGCTCCGGTCATGTAAAGCTGTTTGCCATTGACGGTATTCTGGCTACCGTGACCTATCTGCTGTTTACCATGCTGTTCTTGGGCGTGTTTAAGTGGGGGGTTACCGGCTATATTTTAGCCATCGTGGCGTCGGACTTCTGTTCCGTGCTGTTCTTTACCGTAACTGCCAAGTTGTACCGTTATGTGCGCTTGAAGGGCGTGCACCGCCAGACCGGGCGGGATATGCTGCGCTACTGTGTGCCCATGATCCCCACCATTATCTTGTGGTGGATCATCAATGTGTCTGACCGCTATATGGTTACTTATTTTGTGGGCTCTTCTGCTAACGGCCTGTATTCCGCCGCGTCTAAGATCCCTAATTTGGTGATTATGTGCGCATCTGTATTTACAGACGCCTGGCAACTGTCTGCGGTGGATGAGTATAACAATAAAGATACCGCCCGGTTTTTCTCCAAGATCTTTCGGGTGTACTGTGGCGGCACCTTCTTTGTGGCTTCTTTCCTGATTTTGACTTGTAAGATGATTACAAAAGTTTTGGTGGCAGACGCGTATTTTGACTCTTGGCAGTATGTGCCGGTGCTGATCATCTCTACCGTATTCTCCTGTCTGGTGAACTTTTTGGCCTCTATCTATATGGCGGAGAAAAAGAATATTATGGCGATGGTAACTGCCCTCACCGGTGCAGTCACCAATGTGGTGCTGAACCTGATTTTGATTCCCCGTATGGGTGCCAACGGTGCGGCTGTTGCCACTGCCTGCGCCTTTGTGGTCGTGTTCCTGACCCGCAGTCGGGATACGCGCCGATTCATTAAGATCAACTACCAGCCGGTGGTGCTCACCTGCCAAACCGTGGTGCTGGTGGCCCAAACGGTGGCGGCGCTGTGCTTGCAGGGCGTGTGGTTCTATGTGGCAGAGGCACTGCTGTTTGCCCTGATGTTGGGAATGAACTGGTATCAGGTGGTAGAGCTGTACAAATTGGTGACGACCAAGATGCTGTCCAAACTGAAAAAGCCGAAAACAGAGGAAGAATAAGAGAAATGTTTCGTGCATAGGCTCTTTTAGCGACTTGGTATTGAATTACAGACGATTTTAGTATATAATCTACAAATGGAACACGATTATTTGCGTGATTTATAATAATTTTTGGAGGATTTGTATGAAATCAACGATTTCTGTGGCGCAAGCAAAGCGACGGATCAACGACAAACTCAGTCACTTCTTCGGTGTTACGCCGGCAGACGCCACCAATGAACAATATTATAAGGCTGTGGCCATGATCCTGCGGGAGATGCTCAGCGAAAAAAACAGCCAGTTCCGCCATCAGGCCGAAGGTCAGGACTCTAAGCAGATCTATTATCTGTGTATGGAGTTCTTAATGGGGCGTTCCTTAAAGAACAACTTGTATAACCTGGGTCTGACCGAGACTTTTGAAAAGGCGCTGGCCGGCTTTGATGTAAAGTTGGAGCAGCTGTACGATGAGGAGCCGGACGCCGGTTTGGGCAACGGCGGCTTGGGTCGTCTGGCTGCCTGTTATCTGGACGGTTTGGCCTCTGACGGCTATCAGTCTATGGGCTATTCCATTCGGTATGAGGCCGGTATTTTTAAGCAGAAGCTGGTAGACGGCTGGCAGACGGAGCTGCCGGACTTTTGGCTGCCCGGCGGAGAGGTTTGGTTAGTGCCCCGTGAGGAGCGCGCCCAGACTGTCAGTTTTGAGGGCTGGGTCGATGAAAGCTGGGACGGTGAGTACCATACCGTCACTATGCGGGATTGCAACACCGTGATCGCTGTGCCCTATGATATGTATGTAAGTGGTCTGGGTGACGGTGTGGCCCGTTTGCGCCTGTGGGCGGCTCGCAAGCCTGCACTGGATATGAGTCTGTTTAATCAGGGCGAGTATATTAAAGCTATGGAACAGTCTGCCATGGCAGAGACCATCAGCAAGGTGCTGTATCCGGCAGATAACACGCCGGAGGGCAAGTCTCTGCGCCTGCGCCAGCAGTATTTCTTGGTGTCCGCCTCTGTGCAGGATATTATTCACCGTCACCTGTCCAAGTACGGCACGCTGGATAATCTGCCGGAGAAGGTGGCAATCCATATTAACGATACCCACCCCACCTTGGCCATTCCGGAGCTGATGCGCATTATGCTGGACGAGTGCGGCTATGATTGGGACTCTGCTTGGAAACTGGTAACCGACACGATGGCGTACACCAACCACACGGTGATGAAAGAGGCGCTGGAGTGCTGGAGCGAGGACCTGTACAAGCGCCTGCTACCCCGTATTTACGAGATCACCAAGGAGATCGACAACCGCTTCCGTGCCTTTGTTTGGGGCGCTACCCATGACGCAGACAAGGTGGAGCGTATGGCTGTGATCTCTTGCGGCGCCGTGCGTATGGCCAACCTGTGCGTGGCCGGCTCTCACAGCGTCAACGGCGTGTCTGCTTTGCATAGCGAGATTTTGAAGGACACGGTGTTCCACGACTTCTACACCATCACCCCGGCCAAGTTTACCAATGTAACCAACGGCATTGCCTTCCGCCGCTGGCTGTGCCAGTCCAACCCGCAGCTGACCGATTATTTAACGGAGCTGATCGGTGACGACTTTATTAAGCACAGCGACCGCCTGCTGACCCTGCGGGATTACAAGGACGACCCGGCAGTGCTGGACCAGCTGCAAAAGATCAAGCGCGCCAACAAAGAGCGCTTTGCCAAGGTGGTGAAGAAGCAGAACGGCGTGGTGCTGGACCCGGATTCCATCTTTGATGTGCAGGTGAAGCGCCTGCACGAGTATAAGCGCC
>OFOK01001727.1_pt1 | contig 15233 bp, 17 predicted proteins | sample 1542001 | NCBI WGS metagenome assembly OFOK01 (sample SAMN04209242, study PRJEB22552) | human gut metagenome | biome: gut; material: feces | host: Homo sapiens | place: USA: Oklahoma
AGTAAATGTAAAGGCTGAGCAGGCGCAGGGAGCTTACTGGTCGACACGTTCCATTTAAGTTTTTCACAGGGACGGTTGACTGAAATTGAAGAAAACCGCTCGGGAAAATATCTTAAACGCTATATGGATAGCTTTGAGGACCCAAGAATCTATGTTGCAGGTGAGTTTGGAATCGGACTGAACACCCTGTCCCAGTGTCTGGGCAACTGCTACATCGAGGACGAATCCACCTTTTCCACCTTCCACATCGGAATGGGGCGCAATCTGGCTTTGGGCGGTATCCAGGATGCTGCCGGTCATTTTGACCTGGTGTTCCACCGTCCTACCATCTATGCGGACCAAACGCTTATCATGGAAAACGGCATTCCTGTCGTTTAAACCTATCATCATTCAAACAGAAAAGGAGAATGCAAAATGAAAGTTGTTGTTACCGGTTTCCAGCCATTTGGTAAAGAAGAAATGAACCCGTCTTTTGAGGCTGTTCGCCTGTTGCCGGACGAAATCTGCGGCGCACAAATTGTCAAAGAAGAAATCCCTGTTGTATTCCGCAAAGGCGGCAAAACCGTCCATGAAATCGTTCGCCGTGAAAACCCGGACATCGTGATTCTGGTCGGACAGGCTGGTGGTCGCACCTCGATGAACGTTGAGCGTGTTGCCATCAACTGCGAGGACTGCCCAAGCGGCTTCCCGGACAACGAGGGCAATGCTCCGCAGAGCGAAACCATCTACGAAGACGGACCGGCTGCTTACTTTGCTACCGTTCCGATTAAAGCCATGGTCAAAAAGATGATGGACAACGGCGTTCCTGCTGCTGTTTCCAACACAGCCGGTACCTACGTCTGCAACGACCTGATGTACCATCTGCTGTACCAACTGGCTCACGAATTCCCGAACACCCGCGGCGGCTTCATCCATGTTCCATACGCAACCATCCAGAACCACCCGAACATGGCATCGATGACCATTGCAGAAATCAGCAAAGGTCTGAAGCTGGCAATCGAAGCTGCTATCGAAAACGAACAGGACATCGCTGCTGCCGGCGGCGCTACCCACTAAAACAAACGATTAGCCCCTTGGGTTTTCTCAAGGGGCTGATTTTTATATCATCTTATTTTACGGGAGGACAATCACCATGTTTTCTTTCTTTCGCAAAAAATCCCCCTTCACCGTCGTGGTGAAGGAGTTCGACCACTCCCGCTTTGCCGCGGGGATGGAGGTCACTACCGACAAGCATGATTACCGCAAGGATGTCACCGCACTCCAGCAAACATTCCAGTCCAAGCGATCGCTGCTAAAGGAACCGTCCAATCCCAGCGGGACACTGGTTGCCACCAGCCTGCCGGATGAGCAGGGACATTTTTCCTACTTTGTCGGTGACCTGGTGGACAGCAGCGAACAGGAGGAAGAGCTGCTGGTCAAGGAGCTTCCGGTCGGCGCCTATGCCCAAATCAATGTCGATTTCAAGGACCCTTCCGGTCTGACCCTTGCCGTAGCCAAAGCCAAAAATTATTTCTTCAACAAATGGCTGCCCGATTCCGGTTATGAGGTTCTTCCCGGCATCGAATCCTACGAGCTGTATGACCGCCGCAGCCGCATCAAACTGGCTTCCATGCTGTTGATTTTCCCGCTGCGTAAAAAATAGCTCATTGCTTTAGGAGGTCATGTCCATGAATCCCATCCCCATGCGCCGTCACCGCCAGCAGCTTTCGCAACAGCAATCCATAAATCTGCTGGAATCTTCTACATCCGGCACCCTGTCACTCAACCAGCCGGATGGCTTTCCCTATCAGGTGCCATTAAGTTATGTCTACACCGACGGCAAGCTCTATTTTCACTGCGCCCAGTCCGGCTATAAGCTGGATTTGCTCCGTCAGGACGACCGCGCCGGATTTTGTGTCATCGCACAGGACCGGATTTGTCCCGAGCGCTACACCACCTTTTATCAGAGCGTGGTGCTGCGCGGCAGGGTGCGCATCGTGGAGCAGCCCGATGAAAAGATGGATGCCGTGCGCAAACTGTGTGCACGCTATGTACCGCTGGACAGCCCGCAGAGCCACCAGCAGACCATCGACAAGGAGTGGTCCTCGTTGTGTATCCTCTGCTTTGAAATCGAACAGATGAGCGGCAAGCAGGCGCTGGAGCTGTGTCAATAGCCTCCCGGCTGCCGACCATCGCAGGAACATCTGTCCAAATCAAAACCGCCCTCGCACTAAAATGCGAAGGCGGTTTGTTTCATAAGAAAAGATTATTCTGTCTTTTTCGGCTCCGACGCCGGAACATTTTCCGGCGACGGCGCATTGCTCAGGTCGCGGCTGCGGTAGTCCGGTCCCAGGTCGATGACCAGGTAGGAGAGCAGCAGGTTTGCCAGTGCCATCGGTAAAGTCAGCGAGTTGTAAAAGACTCTTGTGGAGGTGTGGCAGAGCAGCAGATATTTGCTGTACTGCACCGTCGGCGAAGAAACACTGTCGGTGATGGTCAAAATCTGTGCGCCGCGCGAAAAAGCATTTTTTGCAATGGAGCCCAGCGGATAATAATATTTCGGGAAGGCGATGAAGATGACGATGTCGTCGCTGGTCAGCATCTCCAGCTTTTCCTGGGTATCGTTGAGGTTGTTCAGGTCGATCATCTTCGGCTCAAAGTAGAGCAGTTTGAGCCTTGCTGCCAAAAACTCTGCCAACACATGAGAGATGTCGTGTGCGCAGATAAAGATGCGTTTGCTTTTGCGGATTGCTTCCGCTGCCGAAATGATAGAAAGCAAATCAAGCGAAGCAAAAAATTCCTTGCAGGCATCCGACTCCTCCCTGCAAATCTGACGCAGCAGCTCCGATTTTCCGCTGACGTCGGTGATGGTGGCATCCGGGACAAAGTACTGCGGCGACGAGAGGAGCTTTACCATATTCTGTGTGTACTCACGGAAGGCACTCTTCATCTCCAAAAAACTGGAGTAGCCCACCTTCTGACAAAAGCGCAGCAGGGTCAGCTCCGAGGAGGAGGTCTTTTGACTCAGCTGAGCCAGGGTGATATATGCAATATCTTCCGGTGACTCCAGCAGGCAGTCTGCAATGCTTTTCTGTTTCTTGGTCATCTCCGGGTAAGCGGAGTGAATTCTTTGAATAATATCCATGTCTTTTTCCTGTCCTTTACCAAATAGATTGACGCCTTGAATTTTTCGATTCGCTGTTTTGTCGCTCACTTTACATTCTCCGCCGCAAGGAGTATAATGAGGCTGTAAAATAGATTAAAAAGAGGCTTCTAATCAATAGTTTACAATATATGAAGTAAAAAGTAAAGTGCAATCGCCAAACAAAGTGTCAGATTGCGCAATTTTTTTAAACTTTTTACTTTTTCTTTATTGATTTTAAATAGAAAGGATGCGTTTTTTATGTTTCTTGCAAAAATGACCACCGAGCAGGCAGCTCAGGCGTTCCGGCTGGACCCGGTCATCCTGCTGCCGGTGGGAAGCTGTGAGCAGCACGGACCGCAGTGCGCGCTTGGCACCGACTTCCTGATTCCGGACCACCTTGCCCGACAGGTAGAGGCATTGCCCAACCTTATCGTCGCTCCAACGGTCCCTTATGGGGTGTGTCCCTACCACATGAGCTTTGCCGGCAGCATCGACATCGGCTATGAAGGATTGCACCACCTGCTGCACAGCATCACCTTTTCGCTGATGCAGCACGGCGCCCGCCGCTTCCTCATCCTCAATGGGCACGGCGGCAACAATCCTGCCATCGACAAAACCGCGCTGGAAATCTACCACGCAGGCGGCGTCTGTGCCAGCATCGACTGGTGGAGCCTGGCAGGGCAGCTGGACCCGTCGCTCAAGGGCGGTCACGGAGACATCCTGGAAACCTCTGCAATGATGGCGGTGGACCCGCAGGCGGTGCAGTTGCAGCTGTGCCAGCCGATGAACAGCCATGCGCCTTCTGCCAACACCGACTGTGCCTCCATCCAGATGATTTCCTTCCACGGCGGCTCGGTGCGTTTGCCGCGCGACACCTGCGAAAATGCGCCCAGCGGATGGTTTGGTCCCCGCGACCCAGCTGATTCGACCGCTGCCATGGGTAAAAAAGCGTTAGACCTCGTAGAAAACTTCCTGCGGGAATTTATCGAGGAGTTCCGCTCCTTTCCCTTGGGCAGCTCTCAAACAGAAGCGAAATAACCGACAAAAAAATGTTCAGCAGAAAATTCTGCTGAACATTTTTTATTGCTTTTGGGACAAATCTGCTTTGAAATCCACTTTAAAAGCGGCGCTCTCCGACCCAGCTTTCGCGGCTTTCCCAAACTGCCTTTCCCTGTGCAAGGCTTTCGGGCACATTCAAAACTCGTTGGTTGCTGCTGCCGCGGAAACGAAGCTCCAGCGTCTTTTTCTCCAGAAGGAAAGGTCCGTCCACCAGAACGTCGATATTCTCCAGCAAGTGACGCTGCTGAGGTGTTCCCTCCAGCAGCTGCTCGAAGGTGTATCCGGTGTATGCCGCTACCTCATAGCCGTTCTGATGCAACAGCTGCGCCAGCTGTGCGTGCTCTTCCGGCTGAGAAAACGGCTCACCGCCCGACAAAGTCACCCCGCGGATCAGCGGATTGCGCTTGACCATCTCCAGAATCTGTTCGGGAGACATCCTGGTGCGCTCGGCAAACTCCCAGGTTTCCGGGTTCTGGCAGCCGGGACAGTGGTGCGGACATCCCTGACAAAAAACGGTCAGGCGGATGCCCGGTCCATCCACGATGCTTTCCCCGACGATTCCCGCTACGTTCAGTTCCATCATTATTTGCAGCCGCAGGACAGACCATGTTTCACACGGTCGTGTTCCTCTGCTTTTTTCGCGTCGTTCCATTTATCCATGGTACCTACCAGGTAGCCGGTGATGCGGCGGATTCTTTCAAAGCTGACATCTTTGCCTACGGTGGACTGTTTCTGCATTGCGGACATAATTCATTCTCCTTTTGTATTCTAAATCAATCTTTCTCTTTTGGACAAATTTTCGGTTAGTCGATTCCGCGGAAGGTCGGAATATCCGGGTACTGCTTGCGCAGCTGTGCCAAACGCTCTGGGCTGATGGACTCTCCATCCCGTCTGCCGCAGCGTGGGCAGACATCCCCAATCACGCCGACATATCCGCAAACCGGGTCGCGGTCGACCGGATGGTTGATGGAGCCGTAGCCGATGCCTGCATCGTGCATACAACGGACAACCGACTCGAACGCATCCACGTTGTTGGAGGTATCGCCGTCCAGTTCAACATAGCTGATGTGACCGGCGTTGGTCAGTGCGTGGTAAGGCGCTTCCTTCTGAATCTTCTCGAAGGCAGAGATGTTGTACCACACCGGGATGTGGAAGGAGTTGGTGTAGTAATCTTTGTCGGTCACACCCGGAATCACACCGAAGCGTTTTTTATCCATGCGGATAAAGCGTCCCGACAATCCCTCTGCCGGTGTTGCCAGCAGCGAGAAGTTCATCTTGGTCTCCTCACTCTTGCGGTCGCAGTAAGCGCGCATATAGCGGATGATTTCCAGACCCTTCTGCTGCATCTCATCGCTTTCGCCGTGGTGATGACCATACAGAGCGGTCAAGGTTTCTGCCAGACCGATGAAGCCAATCGAAAGGGTTCCGTGCTTGAGCACCTCGCGCACCTCATCGTTTGGACTCAGCTTGTCGCTGTCCAGCCATACGCCCTGACCCATCAGGAATGGGTAGTTGTACACACGTTTGGATGCCTGAATCTCAAAGCGGTCCAGCAGCTGGTTGGCAACCAGGTCGAGCATCTCGTCCAGTTTTTCATAGAAGCGCTTCTCGTCGTGGTCCGCCTCGATGGCAATGCGCGGCAGGTTGATGGAGGTGAAGGACAGGTTTCCTCTGCCGTAGCTGATTTCTCTGGATGGGTCGTAGACGTTGCCCATCACGCGGGTGCGGCAGCCCATGGTGGCTACCTCGGTCTCCGGGCGTCCCGGTTTATAGTACTGAAGGTTGAACGGTGCATCCAGGAAGATGTAGTTCGGGAACAATCTCTTGGCGCTCACCTTGCAGGAGAGTTTGAACAAATCGTAGTTCGGGTCGCCTTCGTTGTAGTTGACCCCTTCCTTAACCTTAAATACATGGATTGGGAAGATGCAGGTTTCCCCATGACCCAGACCGGCGTCGGTCGCCAGCAGGATGTTTCGGATGACCATTCTGCCCTCCGGGGAGGTATCGGTGCCGTAGTTGATGGAGCTGAACGGAGTCTGCGCGCCTGCACGGGAGTGCATGGTGTTCAGGTTGTGGACAAAGCCCTCCATCGCCTGATAGGTGTCACGGTCGGCTTTGCGCTCGGCGCGGTGTCTTGCCACCTCAACCAGTCTGGCTGCCTTCTGTTCGGTAATCTCATAATGGCTGCACAGGCTCTCTACGACCGCTGCATCGAATTCCTTTGCTCCAATCTCCAGGCGCGGACCGCAGCCGGTCTTCTGCTGTGCTTCCTCCAGCACCTGTGCAATCGTCTGCTTTTCGTCCTCGGTGTCCAGGTAGTCCTCAACACCTTCCATCAGCTTGTTGGTGTATGCCTTTTTAAAGGTCTTTTTTACACCCAGCGCCATTCCGTAATCAAAGTTCGGGATGCTCTGTCCGCCGTGCTGGTCGTTCTGGTTGGACTGGATGGCGATGGCTGCCAGTGCCGCATAGCTCTGGATGCTCTGTGGCTCACGCAAAAAGCCGTGTCCGGTCGAAAAGCCGCCGTCAAACAGATTGATAATGTCGATCTGGGTACAGGTGGTGGTCAGCGAATAAAAGTCAAAGTCATGGATGTGGATGTCGCCCTCGCGGTAGGCTTTTGCCTGTGCCGGTGTCAGCAGGTAGGCTTCGTTGTAAGCCTTGGCGCCTGCGGTACCAATCTGCAGCATACTGCCCATTGCGGTGTTGCCGTCGATATTGGCGTTGTCACGCTTAACGTCGCTCTGGCGGGCATCCACACGGGTGATTTCGTCGATGGTCTTCATCAGGCTGGTGTTTGCCTCTCGGATGCGGGTGCGGTTTGCGCGATAGAGGATATACTGCTTTGCCACCTCGTCAAAGCCCATGCGCATCAGCTCATGCTCAACAACATCCTGAATCTCCTCGATCTTGGGTGGGGTATCGGGATAATGCGCCTCCAGATATCTGACAACTGCCTCTGTCACCGCTGCGGCGCCCTGAGGAGCCGCCTGACCGGCTGCCTTCATCGATTTTTCCACCGCTGCAAGAATCTTGCTGCTGTCGAAGTCGACGACACGCCCATCTCTTTTGATAACTTTGTTAATCATCTCGATTCCCCTCTTATCTTTATTTTATCTCATTAAAAAAATATCGGGCAACGGTCCTCTTTTGGACCTTTCTATGGATATTTACCTAGTGTAAATCTATAATTTGTATTGCCTTGTACTTTATACCACTATATCTTGATTCTGTCAAGGAGAAAAAAGCGTGTTGAAAGCGATGAAAAAGGCTTGCTCTTTTGGATTAGAGCAGCTGTAAACCCTTTGCTCATCCGCCTTTGCAGTTTTTGGGCTTACCGGACCCAGCTGATTTTGCAAAAAAATTTTCTCAAAAAGCCACAAAAATCTCTGTCTGATTTCTGGAATTTTGCAACAATACTATATCGGTATACTTTAGTCCTAAAAAGCGTTCTCTCCCGCTCTCCCTTTTTTCTCAGGATGCCCGATTACAAAGCGTATAAAAACCGTCCCGACAAGCAGGACGGTTTTTATTTTTTCTGGATGAAATTTTACAGAAGTCCTTTTTCTTTTCCCAGCTGGTTGGCAAAAGCTTGCAGCTGCGAGCAGCTCTCCTCTTTCGCCTTAAAACCTACCCCATCAATCACAAGGTACGGATTGCACTCCACGACCTGGATGGTGCTGCCATCCTGAAGGGTCAGGGTAACCTGGACGGTCTGCCCTGCATAATCGGTGTAGGAGTCGTCCTGTCGATAGATGGTCAGCTGTCTGAGGATTGGGGTCAGCTGCTCGACCTCCTCTGCCTCCAGCTCAAAGCGAACATCCGGCGGGGTCAGCTGCATTTCCACCTTGCTCAGCTGTTCCGATTCAAGACCTGCATAGGGTTTGTTTCCGGTCAGCAGGGTACCCAATGCCGCACAGATTCCCAAAATAATGGCTGCTGCCAGCGCAATCATCTGGTTTCTTTTTTGTGTGTTCATCCTTCTTCCTCCTCGTATAATAAGACGTTTTTAAGAGAGTCTGCTTAGTTCACTTTTGAATATCAGCAGGCTTTAGGATGCCCGTGATACAATAGCTGTAGGACAGCAGGGTCAAGTTCTTGTTCCTCCAGTTGAGCCGAAAGGCTGCTTCAAAAAAAGTCCGTTCCCCTGAACCGGAAGTTAGCTGCAAACTCATTGGCTGTTTGCCGGAAGTAAGGCCGCCCTGTTCGCAGTAAGGGCTATCGCATTGGCTTTCTCCGGAATGATTCTGATACGCGAGGTTGCGGACGCTCCGGTTATCATGGGTATCTCAAAGCCTGCTGGCCTGAAATCTCCACGGGGGAGGTGAAAAAATGAACCCACTATTCGTTGGCATTGATGTGAGCAGCAGAAGCAATGTGGCCTACCTGATGAAGCCGGACGGCAGCAAACACTCCAGTTTTTCCGTGCAGAATAACCTGGGCGGTGCTAAAATATTGTCAGAGAAAATCGTGTCGGCGCTCAGCTCCATGCATCTCAGCGATGTGGTGATCGGCCTGGAGGCAACCTCTATCTACGGAGACAGCTTGGTTTACGCACTCCGGGAGGATGGCAGCCTTGGCCGGTTTCAGCGGAAGATCCATGTCCTCAATCCCAAGCAGGTTCGGAAATTCAAAGAAGCCTACTCCGACCTGCCTAAGAATGACTTCGTGGACGCCTTTGTGATTGCCGACCATCTCCGTTTTGGCAGGATCGCCAAGGAGGTCTATATGGACGACTATCGCTACCAGGCACTCAGAACCCTTACCAGAGCCAGGTTTGACGTCATTCAGAACCTGACCCGCGAGAAACAACGGTTTGCTAACTACTTATTCCTGAAATGCTCCGGTATTGCTCAGGAGAAGGATATTCAAAATACCAGCGCCACCACCATTGCGCTCATGGAACAGTTTGAAACAGTGGATGATCTGGCAAACGCCGATCTGGATGAACTGACTTTCTTCATTGATGAAAAGGGCAGGAACTTCGCTGACCCAGTAGCAAAAGCTAAGGCTATTCGCAGTGCAGCCAGAGATTCTTACCGTCTGCCAGTTACCGTGAATAACTCTGTGAACCAGGCAATGTCTGTATCTATCGCCTCCATGCGGGCACTGAAGGAACAGGTCAAAGTGCTGGACAAGGCCATTGAGCAACAGTTTGAAATTATCCCAAACACACTCACTTCCATTCCCGGCATTGGCAAGGTTTACTCCGCCGGAATCATTGCTGAGATTGGCGATATCCACCGCTTTGATTCTCAAGCCTCTGTCGCCAAGTTTGCCGGTCTTGTCTGGCACAAAGACCAGTCCGGTGAATTCGAGGCAGAGCACTCCCGGATGATTAAATCCGGAAACCGATATCTCCGCTACTACCTGTTGGAAGCCGCCAACTCTGTGAGAAGATGCGACTCCGAGTTCCGGCGCTACTATGATCTCAAGTACCATGAGGTTAACAAGTACCAGCATAAACGCGCACTCGCCTTAACTGCCAGAAAACTGGTCCGGTTGGTCTTTCGACTGCTGAAGGACAACCGCCTGTATATCCCGCCGGAGGGTTGAGCGCACCGCTTGCCGCTCTGACGTCGCAGCCCTGTTTCAAAAATTTACAGGGACAGGGCTTTGGTTGGTGTTGCCTTTTTCCATGCTACATGACGCTTTTTCCCAAGTTCTACTTAAAATTTTCTTGTATCACCCTCTTGACTTAATACCATTGGACTTTTCCTTGAATCTACTGTCTTACGATAATTCAGATTTACTGAACTTATATTTTTAGCAAAACACTTCTCTCATCGCCATGTTATGGAACCAAGAAAAATCACTGTTTCATAACTTACAGAAAAGCGAATAAAACGGTTGTTCATCCGTTCAAAATGGTCTATAATAAAGTTACTTCGTAAAGGCGCTCAAACTGTTTTAAACTTCCGATACCGTTTTGAGCTTTTAAAACTTCTACTCGATATCACCGATAAAAGAGGTGTAATTTATGTTCATTCAAAAAATCAGTTTAAAAAATATTACTGTTTTTGATACACTCGATATGCAGTTTTCCGAGGGAATCAATGTTTTTATCGGTCCAAATGGCGTCGGCAAAACACATCTTCTAAAAATATTATACAGTGCTTGTTGTGCTGCTGATCCTAGGGTTTCTTTCTCCAATAAAATTGTAAGTTGCTTTGCTCCTGACGAGCATCGTATCTCCCGTCTTGTGCGAAAAAAGCAAGGCAACAATGATGCATCTGTCCATATAACGAGCAAAAACGAGAGAAGCAGCAAGGTATTATCTGCTTCTTTCAGCAATAAAACCCCAAAATGGGATGCAGAAGTAGCCGGTGAAGAAAGCTGGGAAAAGCAACAAGAAGGTTTATCCAGTGTATTCATCCCTGCAAAGGAAATTTTATCCCACTCCTACAATCTGAATGCAGCCGTTGCAATGAATAATGTTTCTTTTGACGACACCTATCTGGATGTTATCAACGCTGCAAAAATTATGATTTCTCCTGGAAAAGATGCTGCTATTAAAAAAACTTTGTTAAAGCAAATTGAAGCTATCATTGAGGGCAAAGTTTTCTTTGACAAAAAACAGGATGAGTTCTACCTGACGCATGGAAATATGAAAATCGAATTTAACCTTGTTGCGGAAGGTATCCGAAAAATTGCCTTGTTATGGCAGCTTGTTAAAAATGGCGTGCTTGTAAGCGGATCTGTCCTGTTCTGGGACGAGCCTGAAGCAAATATCAACCCGATTCATATTCCAATCATTGCCGAAATACTGCTCAATTTACAGCAAAACGGCGTACAAATTTTCATCTCCACACATGATTATTTTCTAAACAAATATCTGGAAGTCAAACGTCAAGCCTCTGATAAAGTTATGTTCCACTCCTTCTTCTATGATGAAGATCATACCGTTGCTGTGGAGAGTGCCCCTCATTTTAAAGGGCTGACACACAACTCCATCCTCGATACTTTTATTAACCTTTATCAGGAGGAGATCGATAAGGTGATGGAGTCATGACAAAAAGCAATCAAAACATGATCGAGATTGAAGATGCATTAGAAAAGTCCATGAGAAAGATCATCCATCTGCTCTTGTACTTTCTGAGAAAGTACAAGAACTGTTCCGCGTTTTAGTTTCTTTTTAGTCCGGGCTTTCTGCTTACGGAGGGTGGTTTGTTTCAAATAAACCACTTGGCTTCGCGCCGGAGGCGAACAGTGTGCAGATTCAATCTGCCCTCATCTGTGCAGCATAGTAGTGGTGGATGGTCTCCGGTGCGTGATACAGGGCGGTCAGGAGATAGGCGCGGATGTTATGAATCTTGGCGGTGCTGTTTTTCATACATTCCAGCACATACTCGATGTGCTCGCACTGCAAGCTCAGCAGCCGCTCCTTCACCATCGGTTGCGGAATACCCTGCTTGTCCAGATGAATGGTGCTTCTCCTGCTGGTTGCCACTTCGGTCATGAGCGAAACAATTTCGTCGATTTCCTTGTCACAGGATGGATTCCGCAAAAACAAAACATCATACTCAATGTTTCTGCGGATAAGCTGTTCCATTTCTTGTTTTTTGCGCGCGCGTTCCATCCCATCCATCGAATCATTAAAAGATTCTGTATTGTTTCTCTCAGTCTTACTGAGATCAGTATTATTTCCGTTCGATTTTGAAAAGTCTAGACTTCCCGAAAAAGGAATGTCTGGACTTTCTTTTTTCAAAAGTGCAGACTTCTGAAAATCGGAAGTCACCCCCTGCTGAGAGTTCCCATTTTGGGAAAACTGCTCGTCTTTTCCTTGAAAATCCCCCTTCTCAGAGTTCCGATTCTGGGAAGTCTTGTTTTCATCGGAATCTCCGTCCACAGCTTCATCCTCCAAAAAGTTCTTGACATAAATCTTTGCAGGCTTTCCCTGCCCCTGCTTTTTGCGCTCAATCAGCCCGATTCCTTTCACGCTGTCCAACTCTGAAAAAAGCCGCACTGCCTTACCGTGCCCACAGCCCAGTAGTTCCACTACATCTTCCAAAGTAAAATAGATATAGATACGGTTTTGACTGTCCATCCAGCCATTTTTCATCGACAAGCTCATCCGATCCAGCATCAGTCCATAGAAGATTTTTGCTTCTGCGGAAAATCCCTTAAATCGGGCATCGGTAAAAAGGACTTTGGGTATCTTATAAAAGTGAAATTGCTCCGCCTGATTTTTGTAATAATATCGGAATTGTAGCGTTTGTGTCATGGAAAACTTCCTTTCTGTTGTCATTCTCTACTTTCTGAGAAAGTAGCAAAGCTGTTTCGCGTTTTAGTTTCTTTTTAGTCCAACCTTTGTGCTCGCGGTGGGCAGTTTATACGATACAGAGGTAATTTCAAAGAGGACACCTTCTCCTTATGCTGTCACCCATATTTGGTGTTATTTTTTCTCTTCACCTAAAAAGTGCCCCTTCACTCTTACCCCCAAACACCCCCAAAGTTGCATACAAAGATGCAACTTCCCTACCTTTTCTTTACTAAAAAGAAAAGGTAGGACCAAAAGAAAAGTGTTCGCCTTCGGCGCAAAAGTCGCTGGATTTGACAAAGAATTAAAGTTTTGGTCGAGCTTTTTTCAAAAAGCTCGTAGGGGTACGGGGGTGAAACCCCTGTGAAACCAAAAAAGCAGTACGATAAGATCAGTGAGTTGTGTCGATAGGCTCAGCCTGCTACAAAGCTGGGGTCTTGCGCAGCATTCCCTTCCTGATGTACAATGAAAATAAATAAAGGGAAAGCAGATAAATTTTAAAAAGACAAGGAGGGATGATCATGCTGAAAAAAGCAGTTATTCTGATCTTCATTATTATGCTTTGCATATCCTTTGCCAGCTGTGGCGGCAAAACAATTTCCATCACTTTTCCATTTGAGGTTACAGATGTAACCAGCATCGATATGTTTTACTTTATCAATCCGATGGAAGCGGAGAAAAAAGTGATTACCCAGCAAGAGGATATTAAAAGCATCTATCAACTGTTTGAACGCATCTCTTTGAAAGACAAAGAGACAGAACCCGTTGCCGGCGGTTCTGTAACCAGCTTTCGTTTTCATCTTTCTGACTCTACAACCTACGAAATCATTTATTCGTCTATCGCTGTGAAAGCCGGAAGGATTCACCTAACAGGCAACGAAAAGGATTACTTCACATCAGCTGATATCGGGGCTTGTTGGAATAATTACGATTATGAAGCTGTTGCTGTGGATGAAAGTGAATTGCCATCCTACGGGTAATACCCACATTTCGGACTATTCCATTTCATACAAAATGCTTGGAGGGGATTCTTTGTTATTTCATACCTTTCATTCGCAAGAGGAAGGAAAAGCCTTTGGCGGCTCTTATTTCATCGAGTTCCAATATTGCCGACTGCCCTCTCACTCAACCATTGAGTAAATCATTTCTGTTGATTCGATTCATTCTTGGAGTGATGATTCCTTGTACGTCTACGGCGATGATGACAATCAATTTTCTGCTTACTATGATTCCATTTTTTCCAATGGAATTTACAGCAACGGAAAAACCGGAATTGTTGATCTGTGCGGAATCAATTATTACTCTGTCAAAGAAACCGACTGCATCCTCAAATCACTTCAAAAGGAACAGCTTCCAGAGCAGGAAGTTCTGATCTCCTGGCTGAAAAAAGCTAAGGAACACAATGGTTTTTGTATCTTCGGATTGTAAAACCATCATTTATCTCTCCTGTTCCTTTTGTCTGCGCTGCCACTGTTCGAGCAGCTTGATAATGGTGTCCTGCATCCGCTGTGGCGTGTAGCTTTTCGGAAAGTATTTGCGCAGGGTGTCACCGGTGAGCGTTACCCGGTCCACCTCACTTTTCTTTTCCTCGCTCAGGATTGCTCGCATCACATCGAGGGAAAGATGACCTTCCTGACTGAATTTTTTGAGTCGCTGTGCCTGCGAAAGGGAGGGTGTCGTCTGCTCGCTTTCCATCTCATCCAATAGCTTTGTCTGCTCCTCTTTTTTCAGGAAGGAAAGCTCGTACGCCGGATTCAGTGCAATCTTATGTTCATCCACCAGTTCCAGCAGCTCGGGAATCAGTTCGGTCAGGCGGATATAGCGTTGGATATTTTTTGCACTATCTCCTGTTTGTTCCGCTAGTAAATCACGGCTTTTTTGTCTGTTTAACTTGTGGCCAATTTGACCACAAGTTAAATCTGCTCGTTCCCCCTGATGCTTCATCGCCTCCAGCTTCATCTTATACGCAAAGGCTCTTTCACTCGGAAGCAGAGTTTCTCGCTGCAAATTGCTGTCCACCATAATAATCGTTGCGGCATCATCGTCCAGCTCCCGGATAATAACCGGCATCGTTTCCTTCCCGGCAAGCTGGCTTGCCCGATGCCGCCTGTGACCAGCAATTAGCTCATATCCTCCGTTCGGGTCTGGGCGTGCGATGGCTGGAACCAGCACCCCATATTCCCGAATACTGTCAGCGGTTTCCTGCATTGCCTGGTCATCCCTGACTTGAAAAGGATGATTTTGAAATGGATGCAGCTGGGAAAGTGCAATCTCCACCACCTTTTCCCGCTGGGCATCTTCACGGCTTTCTTCGGTAGAAAACAGTTCATCGACTGAGGTCAGCCGGATGTTCTTCGCGCTGCTTTTCAAGACTCAGCACCTCCTTTGTTAAATTTCGGTAGCCTTCTGCTACTCTGCCATTGGGGTCATGGGCGAAAATGCTCTTTCCTTCGGCACTGATCTCCTTCGCACGTACAGAATGAGGAATCTCGCTGCAAAACACCCGGATTTTGTTTCCATATGTATCCCGCAGGAGAGCGGAAATTTCCTTTGCAAAATTAGTTCGATTGTCCACCATGGTGAGCAAAATCCCGTCAACCTGCAATTTGGGATTGAGTTGACGCTTCACCTTTCCAATGGTCGAAAGCAGCTGCTCCAAACCTTTTGCCGGCAGGTATTCTGCCTGAACGGGAATGATAATGCGGTCCGCCGCAGCCAAAGCGTTGACAGTGAGCAGTCTCGCCTGTCGGCTCGGTCGGTACTTCTAACCACCTTCGGTGTTTAGAGGTC
>OFOK01001735.1_pt1 | contig 15163 bp, 11 predicted proteins | sample 1542001 | NCBI WGS metagenome assembly OFOK01 (sample SAMN04209242, study PRJEB22552) | human gut metagenome | biome: gut; material: feces | host: Homo sapiens | place: USA: Oklahoma
CGGCAGGCCTCCTCTTCCGGCGCCGTTCCCCCGGGGAGAGAATACATCTACCGCAACAGTCCGGAAAAAAACAGCCAGACTCGGGGAATGGGGGAGCAGCCTTCCTCCCCTTCCAGGAACGGGCCCCGCATCCCACAGTCAGGCCGCCCTCATTCGGAGACGCATTCCAGCCGGGAACAGGAGGCCCGGGGCATCCGCGGAGAAGAAGCGAACAGTTTCCCGGAAGGGCAGGAAGGGAGCCCGGAAGCGCAGTCCGGAGAAATAACGGATATCTTTCAGGCTCTGTTCCAGGACAGTGACCGCACCATCATTCTGATCCTGCTTCTTCTCGTCATGGAAGAAAAAGGGGATCCCAGCCTTCTTTTAGCTCTGATGTATCTTCTGATGTGAAGGTATGAAGGTATAAAGATTTCAAGATGCGGAGCCTGCCCGAACATCCAACTGCCCGAACGCCCGGTTCCCTAAACATCCAAACATCCAAACGCCCCAACGGCGGAACTGACCGGACTTGTCCGGCTGTCCTCGCCCCCCTAAACGGGGCAGGGAAACCTGCCGGCCGGGAAGCTAAAACACCTGAACGCCAGGAGAGCCGGGCGGCGGCAGACGCAAAAAAAGGACCCTGCCGGGATCGCGGCAGGGTCCGAATTTTCAAATCAAACGGCGGGCAAAAGCACAGAGCCCAATCTTCCGCCGCCCAGTCAATCCTCTACGGCACGGACGGCGTAGATATAGGACGCGCCCGTATCCGGATTTTCCGCCAAAACGTATTCCATATATTTTGTGGGCTTGGGGGAATCAGGGGAACCGGAGGAAGAGCCGCCCGTCCTCCACTCGTCCGTGGGGGATACGTATCCCACCCGGAGAACGGTTTTCCCATCCTCCGAATAGGATTTTTCCGTGTAGGGCGTCACCATGCTGTCCGAGCTGAAAAGGGCCACATGGTAGGAGTTATCCTCCTCATCGTATGTATAAAAGGATTCCTCGCCCGGCGTACCGGGGGAAAGGTTTCTGTCCGGCCCGAAAAGGGAAACGCAGGCCGCGGCTACGTCTCCCAGAGGAATAATGACCCGCCCGTTGTCGTCGTATTGGGTATACCGGCTCCCGCCGTCGTCCAGGATCGCCTTCCACAGGGAAGCCTCCTGCACAAAGGTATTCCCCGCCTTGTCGGGAGAGGCAAACGGCTCCGGATCCAGCATGACTACGGGCATCAAAAAGTCATCGTAAGCCCTGAGCTGGGAATCGTCTGTAAAGCGGGCGTGCAGGCTGCTGCCCGCCATCCATGCCAAAAAAACCACGCCCGTCAGCGCCAGGAGAAGCACAACGGAGCCTGCCAGCAGCCCATACCACCGGCGGCCCTGGGGTCTTCTCTGCCTGAGCGCCGTGGCGGACGCCGCTCCTGGAACGGCCCCCGAGGCGGCTTCCTCCGGCAGGGCGGAAGGGGCTTCCTCCCCCTCGGTCCCGCTGCCTTCGCCGGCTTCTTCCAGCTCGCGGCCCCATTTTGTGAGGAACTCTTCCTCAGGCAGGCTTTCGCCCTCCGGCAGGAAATCATCTAGTTCCTTATCCATTTCCTCAGCCCGTTCCGCCTCCCTGGCTTCTTCTTCCCTGTGAAGGGGAAGAGAAGACTGCCCCCTGTAATCCGCCGAAAAGCTCTCCGGCACAAAGGCGTTTTTTTCCGGCTCCCCGGCTCCGGCGGCCTGCTTCAGGGCCTGAGCGGGCTCCTCGCGGTTTCGGTTGTCCTGCTTCATTGCCAAACCTCCCGGCGTCAGCGGATCTGCCCGCTGCCTTCAATAATAAATTTTGAGGATGTCAGCTCCCGCATTCCCATAGGGCCCCTTGCGTGGAGCTTCTGAGTGGAAATGCCGATCTCCGCCCCCAGGCCGAATTCGCCCCCGTCCGTAAAACGGGTGGAACAGTTCACATATACGGCGGCGGAATCCACGCGCTCGGTGAAAAGGGCGGCGGCGGCGTAATCCCTCGTCACGATGCATTCGCTGTGACCGCTGGAGTGAGCCGCTATATGGGAGAGGGCCTCTTCCAGGTTCTTCACCACCCGTATCCCCAGAATATAATCCAGGTATTCCGTGTCCCAATCCTCTTCCGAGGCGGGGACGGCCTCAAATCCCGCCTCCCTGAGGATAGAAAGGCTTTTTTCACAGCATCGGAATTCCACGTTCTTTTCCGAAAGTCTTCGAGCCAGCTCCGGCAGGATGCGCCCGGCGGCGTTCTCATGCACCAGCACCTTTTCCAGCGCGTTGCATACGGAGGGGCGGGAGGTTTTCCCGTTGTAGGCGATCTCCACCGCCATCTGTTCATCCGCGCTTTCGTCGATGTACAAATGGCAGTTTCCCACTCCCGTTTCGATCACAGGCACCTTCGCGCCTTCCACCACGGCGCGGATCAGTCCGGCCCCGCCCCGGGGGATGAGCACGTCCAGATAGCCCGTAAGACCCATCATCTCCCGGGAGGATTCCCGGGACGTATCCCGCACCAGCTGCATGGAGCCTCTGGGAAGCCCCGCTTTTTCCGCCGCCGCAGCCATCGCGTCCAGAATAGCGCCGTTGCTGCGGATAGCCTCTTTCCCGCCGCGGAGGATCACGGCGTTTCCTGCCTTCAGGCAGAGGACGGCAGCGTCCGCCGTCACATTGGGCCTGGCCTCATAGATGATCCCTACCACGCCCAGAGGCACCCGCACCCGGCGGATGCGCATGCCGTTGGGCCGCACGCTCCCTTCCAGGATCTCCCCTATGGGATCCTGCTGGGCGGCCACCTGGCGGATCCCCTCCGCCATAGCGGCTATACGGCTGCGGCTGAGAGCCAGCCTGTCCAGAAGGGAGGGCTTCATCCCCCCCTCCCGGGCCGCCTTCAGATCCTCCTCATTGGCCCGGAGGATCTCTTCTTCCTTCTCTTCGATAGCCTGGGCCATGGCAAGAAGGGCTTTGTCCTTCAGGCTTCCGGCAGAAGCCAGCTTCCTTGCAGCTTCTTTAGCCAGCCTTCCCATTTTTTGAAGCTCCGTCATCAGCATTTCCTCCTGTATGGAGCCCTTCCTCCCGGAGGAAGGGCCCTCTGTTTCCGGTATCCGCAGCGCTTCTTCCGGATCTCTTTCGCGGCGGCGTCCGCTTATCGTCCGATGTCCGACGGCCTCCGTTCTTTTACGTTTTCAGCCGTTCCTGTTCCCGGCAGCATCCCCGGCGGAACTCCGTGCATCTTATGCAGGGCTTTCCATGGAGAGATCTCCCTTTATGCCGCAGCCCGGCAGGCTTGGTATCTGCCCCCGTGCCGGCGCCCTGCGCTCCGCGTTCTGTACTGCGTGTGAGAGCCCTGCAGCCGTATAGACTATAGCCGGATCCAATAACGCTGCTCAATATGCCCGTCCTCTTCTATTTCATTTTCCAATACTCCGCCATTGTTCATGATGGATTTGGCTGAGCCGGCGTTCTCCTTATTGCAGCACATCAGGACCTCACGGATGCCGAGCCTCCTGCATTCGTCCAGCGCCAAAGCGATCATCGCCGTGGCATATCCTTTTCTTCTTTCGCTGGGCCTTACCCCATCGCCTATATGTCCGCCGGAACGCAGCAATTCATCGTTCAAATAATGCCGGATATTGACGGCCCCCACGAATATATTCCTGTCTTTGTCGAGACAAAACAAAGTCGTATCGGGGACCCGGCCGTTTTCGTTCTCTTCCTTCGTATCAAGGCTTTTCCGGTATTTTTCAAAATCATGAAAATCCTCAGCCCAGATTTTCCACGGGGACATATTTGTATGATGCTCCAGAATATCGCTCTTCCATTCCGTCAGCATATCGACCAGCTGTTCCTTATATTCGCCCGTCAGCCTCACAAGCTCGATATTCATTTTCCCCTCCTGCCGCACATATACAGCCGTCCGGTACAGAAATCCGGCTGCCCGTATTCAGTATAGCTCTTTTCAATCCCGATTTGTGCCGAAAACCGTCCCGATCTGCTCGCCGTCAAAGAGGCGGTAGAGGTTTTCCGGAGCAGCTCCGCTCAGTACGCAGCAGGGAATCCCCTTCGCGCCTGCGATATCCGCCGCCCGCACCTTGGTGGCCATGCCGCCCGTTCCGCGGTTGGAGCCCGCGCCCCCTGCCAGGGCCCGTATCTCGTCGGTCACCCTAGCCACATAGGGAATCCGCCTGGCTTCCGGATCCTTTCTGGGATTGGCGGTATACAGGCCGTCTATATCCGTCAGGAGGACAAGGAGATCCGCCTGGACCAGGCAGGCCACCATGGCGGAAAGTGTGTCGTTGTCCCCGATATGGCTTCCCACCAGCTCATCTATGGCCATGGTGTCGTTTTCGTTCACCACGGGGATGATCCCCATGCCGATGAGCTCCTGAAAGGTGTTTTCCACATTCTTCCGGCTCTGCTGGTGCTCCATGGCGTCCCCCGTCACGAGCACCTGCGCCACCATGCGGTTATACTCCCCGAAAAATTTATCGTAGATGAACATCAGCTCGCATTGGCCCACAGCGGCCAGCGCCTGCTTCTTTTCCGTCTCTCTGGGTCTTTCCCGAAGGCCCAGCTTGCCCACGCCAACGCCGATCGCCCCGGAGGTCACCAATATGATCTCCCTGCCGGCGTTCTGCAGATCCGTCAGCACCTTGCAGAGAGACTCCACCCTGCGCAGGTTGAGCTTCCCGTTTTCATATGTAAGGGTGGAGGTCCCCACCTTCACAACAACCCGTTTCGCCTGTGTGATCTCAGACATTTCCTTTTCCTCTTTCCCGGAACCGTCCCCGTCGTATTTTCTTCCGCTGTGAGACGCCCTCACGCGGCTCTTTTTTCCGGCCCATGCCGCTTCGGCTTCACGCCTGCAGGCCGCCTGAAACATCTCCGTTTGTATATCCGCCGCCCTTAGGACAGGCGCGAAAGCTTCCCTTCTCCGCTGAAAACTGCGGAAACACATTTAGTATAGCATATTTTTCCGGCAAATTGAAGCCGGTTCAACAGGAAAAGAAGACGAAACGCGTCCTGTGCAGAATCCGGCGCTCAGGCGGCAGATTAATGCTGCCGCGCGCAGCAAAAACGGGCGCAGCCTGTGCCGCACCCGTTTTTTAACAATCTGCGAATTCAGGAATCTCCCCCGCTCAGTACACCTCCGGCACTTCCTCGCCGTTGTTCAGAAGCTCCAGATATTCCACAGCGCGCTCCAGATAGGTGGGGTCGATCAGGCCCTTTACGTTGTCGCCGTCCTCCACCACGCAGTAGCGGCGGTCGGAAACCTTATAGAACGCGATGCTGTTGGTTTCATCGGAATCAAAGTAGGTGTAAGTGCAGGTCACATAGGGATCCCCTTCGGGCATATCCCTGTAGTCTTCGATGATATAGTTGGTGATAAAGCTGCGGTAAAAATGCTTGAAGTTCTCCTCGTAATCCAGCTCTTTGTTATCCTTATTGAAGACCTTATAGGTATAGGCCGTCTTGTCCTCCGTGCTGCTCTCAGGATCCTCTTCCCTTTCCAGCCGGAAGGAATATTCCTTGCCGTCCACCGTCAGAGTCATGGTCTTGATATCCTGGATCATGGGCATCAGGTTCAAGGTGCTCTGCAGGCTCAGGACAGTTCTTCCCAGCCAGGCGGAAACATCGGAATCATTGATGATGAAGATGGCCTTCGTGCCGTCCAAAAGGGCGTAGCGGGTGCCGTCTTCATTCTTGGCGGAAACGGAAAGCTTGAAGCTTCCCTGCTCCTTCACGGTGAACTCGATCACGCCTGCGGGCTCGTCGAGACCGTATTTTTTCAGGGATTCCTCAGAAGTATCCGGGCTGGCCACATTGGTGGCGCTGATGGAGGAAAGACCGTCCATGATGGCCTGCACTTCTTCGCTGTCCGCCTCTGCCTTCTTGGGGGATACCAGATGATAAACGTAGCTGTCGTCCCCCTCGATCTCAATGGGTTCGGGCATCTCTGTACCGGAAAGCTTTATATGGGTGGCATAGATCAGGCCCGTGGTTTCATCTGCTTCCAATGTGAACATGGTGGTCTTCACATAGTAGCCGGATCCCTGGAAGAGCCCGTCGTTGCAGGAAGCGGTATAGACGTTGCCGTCCCCTTCCACCATCACATAGTAGCCGCCGGAGCCTCCCGCCACGGAACCGCCTATGTAGATCTTCTTTGTGGAACCGTCCCGATAGGTCGCTTCCACAGTGGAGGCTGGTTCGGTAAGTCCGAATTCATCCAGGTTTTCCTGTTCGCCCAGGTTCCGGGTCGCGTTCAGGGAAAGCCCTACCGCCGCGGCAGTCTCCATCCGGTCGGTGTTGGCCACCGATTCGTCCACGCCGTCGATGGAATAGATATACTCCATCTCGGGTTCCGCCTCGGAAGAGGCCGTCTCAGAAGATTCATCAGAGGAGGAAGAGCTTTCCTTCTCCTGCTCCGTTACCTTGATGGTATAAGAGCCGTTTTCGTTTGTCACCTTCACAGAAGAGAGATCCTTTTCCTCCTTTGAAATCAGGGAAATCAGCTCTGTGGAAGCGGTGGAGGAGGAGCTTCCCTCCCCCTCCTGCCCGCCGGTAAGGGTCAGAATCAAAACCGCGGCTCCCAGGATCACCACAAGCCCCAGGACCAGCAGCAGATTGCGGGTGTTTTTCTTCATTTACAGGTGCCTCCTCTTCAAGAAGACCACAACGCCCACCACAAGGAAGGCAACCGGGATGCCGATCATGAAGGTGTAGAGGCCCCAGCCCTTGGCTTCCGCCTCGCTCATGGTGATATCCTGCGCATAGAGCTCCACTTTGTTGCTGGCCACCGCCGCTGTGGAACCAGTGGTATTGGTCAGATACTTAAAGAGATCGATGGCATAATCCTTATTGGAGAAGGCCGAAGCGCTGAGGAAGCTTCCGTCCACAAAAAGTCCGCAGCCCACTGCCACTACGTTGGAATTCCGGTAAGAATTGCTGGCGTATTTATACATTTTCGTTCCCATGGCGATCAGGGTCTCCTGCCCGGAGGACGCTTTCTCCATCTCACCGCTCTTTTCGTTGTACACCATACGCTCCGCATCTTCAGGGGACGTCATCAGCACAGACGTCGACACCTCGTTGCGCCCGTCCCACAAGACTTCCACCGGGCTCGCTATCGGCGCCAGAAGGTATCCGTAGGAGGTCTGCCCTCCCAGATCCACATCGTCCGTGATATTGGCGATCAGGTAATCCTTATACTGCACATAGCTCCCATCGCTGGTGGCCGTTACCTCCGACTGAGGAACTGCGTCCAGCCCCCATTCGTTCATCAGGCCCTTCAGGTTAGGCATCTCCGTCATCTGCGGCGTATAGAGAACCACCAGATTCCGGAATTCAGAGGTCTCGTCGTCGTTCAGGTAATCGCTCACCTTTTCCACCTCTGCCTCTGTCAGATCCGCGCTGGGGCTCGGCAGGATGATCGCCTGCGTTCCCTCGGGAATATCGTCTGTCAGCAGATTGAACTCCTTGATCTCAAAATTGTTCTTCTCCAGCTCTGCGGTGAAATCATCCACCGACATCAGCGGCGTATGGCCCGTATCCACGGCGACCACCGGCATGGCCTCAGAGTTCACGGCGCTGATAGCGTTGGCCAGGGCAGCGCTGGAATCATTATATTGAGACTGCTGGCCCGTTGTGGAATCCTGCATAACAGGAAACAACGTGTAGGAATCTATTATACGGTACCGTTTTTCCGTTCGGACCAAAACATCCCCAGAAGAGAGGTTTTCAGACGTATAGTTCGACATGAAACCAGGGTTGTCTACCGGATCCACCCTCTCAAAAGAGATGTTGCTGTTGCGCTCCACAATCCTGTCCATCATATTCTGAAGCTGAATATACATCTCGTACCGCTGAAGTTCTGAATCCGAGCCGATCAAATACAGCTCCGTCTTCTGCTTTACGCTGTCTATAACTTCCAAAGCATCCTCAGAAAGGGTGTTGGAGCCCGACTTCGTCATATCCACGTTGATGGAGGGGAACCTTTCCCCAAGGATGCCGACCACCACGTTTATCAGGATGACGATCACGATGAACCCCGCCGTCAGCCCTGTGGCTGCAGCGCCGTGCTTGAATTTCGGGCTGTTCAGCCCGTTTTTTCCGCCCTTTTTCTTTTTTTCCTTTTTTCCGCCCTCTGCGGGAACCGCGGAACCCTCCGCGTCTTCCTCTGCCGTCGTTGCCGCCGCGTCCTTTACTTCCTCAGCGGCGCCATCGGAAACGGCTTCCTTCATCTCTTTCTCGAAGCCGTCCTTTTCCTTCTTAAACAACATTTCGTTTTCCCTCCCTCTCGTTTAGCTCCATCTTCTGCTCTCAAGCCTTCTGGCCGTAACAAAATTAAAGATTGCTACAACACTGAGGAAGAACACGATGCTGGAAACGTTGAATGTACCAGTGGTAAAGGGCGAATACCGGGCCTGGAAGGAGATCCAGGAAACCACCTGCGCCATAAAGCCCCCTACCGAACCAGCCAGGGAATCGATCATGAGCAGGATGATGCTCACGCCGAAGGTGGTGATGGCTGCGATGATCTGGCTTTCCGTAAGGGAAGAGAGAAACACGCCGATAGAGATCATAGCCGCGCCGTACAGCAGGCTCCCCAGATAATTGCCGAAGATCAGGCCCCAGCTGGGGGAAGCATACATGCCGATCACAATAGCCGGGAGAAGGGCCAGGGTGGTGGCGATGAAATACACGCCGAAGGCCGCCGTGAATTTGCCCCATACGATCCCCGTCACGCTCACCGGCGCCGTGATAAGGGCCTGGTCGGTCTTGTTCTTCCGCTCTTCACTGAGGCTTCTCATGGTGATGATGGGAATGATCATCATGCCCCAGGTAAACATGCTGCCGAATACCTGTGTTCCAATATAATCGGATCTGCGGTTCAGCATCACCATATAGTAAAACAATCCGTACAGGAACAGGATAGCGCCCACGCACACATAGCCGATGGGGGACGAAAAATAGGATTTCAGTTCCCGTTTAAAAATAGCGCTCATGCGGATTCTCCTTCCTTCCCGGGCTCGACGGCTTTAGGGCCGGATTGCAGCTTCTTTACCCGGTTCATATAGCTTTCATCCGTCAGATGGAGGAAGACCTCCTCCAGAGTCAGATCCGTGCTGCGCATAGCCAGAAGAGGCGCGCCCTTTCTGGAGCAGAACGCAAACAGATCCCGGCGGATATCCTTGCCTTCGGGGCCTTCCACGCTGTATTCAAACACCCCGGGCTCCTTTTCGCCCAGCATCTGCACATCCGTCACATTGTTTACATTTTTGAGGCCGGCGGCGATCTCCCGTTCCGGGCCCTCAATGCGGACGATCATCCGATGGTCGGTGGTCAGGTCGTGGCCCAGCTGGTCGGGGGTGCCGTCGGCCACGATCTTGCCCCGGTTGATCACGATCACCCGCTCGCACACCGCCTGCACCTCGGGCAGGATATGGGAGCTGAGGATGACCGTGTGGTTTTTGCCCAGGTTCTTGATAAGGTTCCGGATCTCGATGATCTGCTTCGGGTCGAGGCCCACGGTGGGCTCGTCCAGAATCAGCACAGGCGGGTTCCCCAGAAGGGCCTGGGCGATGCCCACGCGCTGCTTATAGCCCTTGGAAAGGTTAGCGATAAGGCGGTCGTATACCTCGGTGATCTTCACAAGCGCGCAGATTTCCCGGATATGCTTCTCTTTCGGAAGAGAGACCTTCTTCAGCTTATACATGAAATCCAGATATTCCCGGACCGTCATATCCATATACAGCGGGGGCTGTTCCGGAAGATAGCCGATCATTTTCTTGACCTCTGCGGGTTCCTCCAGAATGGAATGGCCGCCCACGGTGACCTCGCCTTCGCTGGCGGAAAGATATCCCGTGACGATATTCATTGTAGTGGATTTACCGGCGCCGTTAGGCCCCAGGAATCCCACAATGCTGCCTTCCTCAACGGAAAAGCTCACATGATCCAGCGCCATATTGGCGCCGTACCGTTTTGTGAGGTTACGGACCTCAATCATTGTGATTCCTCCCTAGTTTCATAGTGGATCATCCCGCGGCCCGCAGGTCTGCGCCGCACCGGGCACCCGGAATGCTTTCAGTATTTTTCAAAGGGTCCCTTCCTTCTGCATGCTCGTTCTCCTGATTTATACAAATTGGCAGTAAAACCCTTTCAAAACTGAAATAAAATTTGGACTATGTATCATAATAACCAATTTCACAGTCCAATGCAAGCCTCAGTTTATCAATCTTACGTGATAGGAACGTGATAAAAATATGAACAAAGTGTTAAATCCAGGCAGTTTGTGAAAAATTACGGCCCCCGCAGTGCGGATTTTGTAGAACGGCGCATTGACCTTTCTCCTTTACTTCGGTAAAATGTGGATAAACCGCTTCCCCTATGCGGCGCGGCTGCAGCCCCTGGGTATGCGGCACGACCGCCCGCCTGCCGCCGGCCATACCGGTGCCTGTATCTTTGTATCCCCGCATCTTCGTATATCCGCATATCTGCATACCTGCATATCTGCATACCTGTACACCCGTATATTTGCATTTCTGCAGAAGCCATGCGCTCCCTGGGCGGCCCGCCTCCTGAAAGCGATGAAAGCACTGAAAACGGGCCCGGCGGCTTCCCGGGACAAGCGGGGGCGCGGAGGCGGCGTCCGACCAGCCCGGATCCCGCAAAATCCCGGCTGCCGGTTCGGGCGGCAGGTATACGCAGAGATCCGGCACAAAAAGAAAGCAAGGAAGTCAAAGAAAAAGCAGCAGGCGCAAAACGCCTTCAAAAATCCTCAAAATCTGACTGTATGGAGTGATGTATCATGGCTGAACTGAAACCCTTCCGCGCTCTCCGCTACACGGATAAGGCAGGCTCCCCCCTGGAGCTCACCTGCCCGCCCTACGATATCATAAGCGACGAACAGCGCGCCGCCTATCTGGAAAAGAATCCCTTCAACGTGATCCGCCTGGAACTGCCCCGGGAGGGAGAAGATCCCTATGCGGAAGCCTCCCGTGTGCTGGACGCCTGGCTTCAGGAGGAAATCCTCCGGTGCGACAGGGATCCCGCCCTCTATATCTATGAAGAGGAATTTTCCGCCTATGGGGAAACGAAACGGGTCAAGGGTGTTATCGCCCGGGTCAAGGTGGAGGATTTCAGCACAGGCGTGGTGCTCCCCCACGAGGAGACCCTCAGCAAGGCCAAGACGGACCGTTTTAACCTCATGAAAGCCACTCACTGCAATTTCAGCCAGATCTACTCCCTCTATATGGATCCGGAGCATGAGACCCTTTCCCGGATTGACCGCCTCTCCGCCTGTACGCCCCGGCACGAATTCGACGATGGGAGCGTCGTCCACCGGCTCTGGGTGGTGAACGACCCGGTGGCCATAGCCGCTGTCTGTGAGGATTTTGCAGAACGGAAGCTCTATATTGCAGACGGCCACCACCGCTATGAGACGGCTGTGAACTTCCGCAACTGGTGTCATGAAGAGGGCCTCTGCCCCGAGGGCGGGGAAGCAGATTACGTGATGATGATGCTGGTGGATATGGAGCATGACGGGCTCGTGGTGTTCCCCACCCACCGGCTGGTGCGGGATCTGCCCGATTTCGACGGGGAAGCCCTTCTCAGAAGCTGCGCCGGAGACTTCGAGATCCAGCGCCGCGGGGACGTTTCCGGCATGGAAACTGTTCTCTCCGGCCTTTACGCCGAAGGGAAAAAGGCCTTCGGCTATTACGGCGGCGGGGACGAATGGGCGCTTCTCGTGCTGAAGGACGTCTCTGTGATGGAAAAGATCCTTCCCGGCAAAAGCGCCGCCTCCCAGGGGCTGGACGTATCCGTCCTTCACAGCCTTGTTCTGGAAAAGGCGCTGGGCATCGACGCGGAGAATATGGCTAAACAGATCAACCTGACCTATACCCGTTCCTTTGAGGAGGCTATATCCTCCGTAAAAGAGGGGAAGAGCCAGTGCGCCTTTATCCTGAACCCCACCCGTGTCGCCGAGATCCGCGACGTGGCTGCAGCCGGGGAAAAAATGCCCCAGAAGTCCACCTATTTTTATCCCAAGCTCATTACGGGCCTGGTGATGAACAAAATGGATTTCTGATGCCCCAGCTTCTGCGCCGGGACACCGGCGCGGCCCGGTCCCCTCAGGCCGCCTGCCGGAAACAGGCGGAATACATCCCGTTTCTATAAAAAAGGAGGCGTCGGGCCCGCCCGAAGCCTCCTTTTTTCCTTCTCCCCATCCGCAGGCTGTTTGCAGGAGGTTCCAAAAGGGCTGGAGAGCAAGAGAGTAAGAGAGCAGGAGAACCGGAGCCGGACTCCTCTCTGAAAACCGGAAAGCCGAGAAGCCGGGAAGCCGGGAACCCGTAAGCCCAAAACTCCGGAAAGACGGAAAACAGCCGCCCGCCGGACGCCGGGCACCGAGCGCGGGATGCGGGACGCGGGGCTCTCCCCGCCCCATTCACAGCCAAACAGCAAGGAGGTCCTCCCATGCGTATCCGAAAACCCGTTTACTACGATTCTTTCCGCTGCATTGCCTCCGCCTGCAGAGACACCTGCTGCGCCGGATGGGAAATCGATATAGATCCCGACGCCCGGGAACTTTACAGCCGTATGCCCGGCCCTCTGGGGGAAAAGCTCAGGGCCTGCATGGAGCCGCAGATCCCTTCCCCGGGCTGTACCGGCGGCGGGGATACCGGGCCGGAAACAGGGGCGGAAGAGGAAGCAGGGGGAGAGACCTTTTCCTTCCGCCTTGCCGCAGGAGACCGGTGCCCCTTTCTCACGGAAGAAAACCTCTGTGAACTGATCCTTAAAGAAGGAGAAGGGTGCCTTTGTGAAATCTGCCGGGAGCACCCCCGCTTTCATGAATGGTTCGGCCCCCTGCGGGAATCGGGGCTGGGCCTTTGCTGCGAGGAAGCCGCCCGGCTGATCCTGGGGGAAAAGGGGCCCTTCCCCTTTGCAGAGGAAGAATCCCGGGAGGAAAAAGAGGAGCCCGTGCCGGAAGAAGAACTGCCGCTTCTCGGCGCTCTGTTCTTTTCCCGGGAAACGGCCTTCTCCCTGCTGGAGGCAAAGGGTCTGTCCCTGGGGGAACGGTGCGCCCTTCTCCTTTCCTTCGGGGCGGAGCTTCAGGATCTCCTGGACGAAGGGGACGTTTCCGGAATCCGCTGCCTTTCGGAAGCATATACCCAAGGGAACGCTGCGCTCCTGCCTCGCCCGGCGCGGCCCCTCGAAACCCGAAACACCCCTGCGCCCGCGGACACGGCGGGAAAGCTTCTCACCTTTTTCGCCGGTCTGGAGCCCTTAGAAGCGGAATGGCCCGGACGCCTGCTGTCCCTTCGGGACGGCCTTCTCCTGCGTCCGAAGGGACGGAAAGCGCCGCCCCTTCCGCCGGATGGAACAGAAAACGCCGGGGCCTATGAAAATCTCCTTTCCTATTTCGTATACCGCTATTGGATGAAATCCTTTTTCGACGGGGAGCTTCTGCCGAAAGCCAAGCTGGCCGCAGCGGCTTTCTTTCTCGTCTCCCTGCTGGACGCGGCGGGCCCCTCTTCCTTTGAGGAAACGGTTCAGAACGCCAAAGCCTTTTCCAAAGAGGTGGAATACAGCGGCGAAAATCTCTCCGCCTTTTACCACGCCTCCTGGGAGGAGGATTTCCTGAGCCTCTCCGCCCTTCTCCCCCTGTTCCTTCCCAAAGGCCGGGAAAGGCCCGGGCAAACGTCTCCGGGAGAATGCGCAGAGTTCCCCTGGGAGAAGGCCTTTAGTGAAAAAGGAGGAAAACGTCCATGAACCCCGGCAAATTGGAAGAACGAAACGGCCTGAAGGCGGATCTCAGCCAGGATATCCTCCCTCAGCATCGGCGGACCTTTTCTTCCCCTCAGGGGGAATTCCACTTTCATGAGGACTATGAGCTCTTCCTTTTTCTGGAGGGAAAGGCGGATGTGTTCGTGGAACGATCCCGCTACACCCTGGAAAGGGGCAGCCTGCTGGCCTTTCACTCCAGCGAGGTCCACAGAGCGGCCCCGGATCCCTCCCTGCCCTACGAGCGGCTTGTGGTGCACTTCCATCCCAGGGTGGTCCAGGGCCTGCCCCTGGAAGGGCGCAGTCTGCTCTCCTGCTTTTTAAACCGCCGGGCCGGGGAGAAAAACGCCGTGCTCCTGCAGGGCGGAGAGCTGGAAGCCTATATCCGCGCCGGTATGGGACTGTTTTCCGTTATGGAGGAAAGACCCGCCTTCTGGGAGGCGGAGGCCCTTTCCCTCCTTCTCCGGGTGCTGACCCTGGCCAACCGGGCCTTTGAAAGGACCCTTTCCCTGCCCCAGCCCCTCTCCCCCTTCGTGGAGGAAGCCATGGAGTATATAGACCGCTCCCTTTCTTCCCCCCTGACTGTGGCGGAACTGGCCCGGGAGCTGCACGTGGACGCCTCCTATCTGAACCGCCGGTTCCGAGAGCAGACGGGCGCCTCTCTATACCATTACATCCTGATGAAGAAGATCGCCCTGGCTAAAATCCTTTTGGCAAAGGGGGCGCAGGTAAACGATGCCTGCGAGGGGGCCGGCTTCGGCGACTGCAACAACTTCAGCCGCACCTTTAAAAAATATGTGGGCGTGCCGCCGGGGCAGTACAGGCTCCTCCACAGAGGGCTGTAAAGACCCGGGGCCGCCTCCCCAGACACCCGGAGTCTGGCGGGCGCTCTCTTTCCCCATTCCCTTTTCCGTATTCCGGGCGGGCAGCGGGAGCGCCTCTTCTGTGGGCCGGGCGCGTCGAAACAGAAACTGAAATCGCGTGATCTTCCCCTAAAAACGCCGGGAAAATGCGATCCATATTGTGGTATAGTGGTGATACACAGAAAAATCGTTCGCACCGCTTTTCGATCCGTTCCGCCCTTCTTCAGAGGCAGGGGGCCGGGCCTTTCCGGCAAAAAACGCTTCTCTCCATCCCTCCTTAAACTATGGGGCGGCGTTACGGCTGCAAGCGGCGAAAGGCCGGGCTCCGCCGTTCCCTCAGGGCGCGGCGGAGGGAATCCGGCGAACGAAAAGGAGGATCCATCATGATTCGGGCAGCTATTATCGGAACAGGCAACATATCCGCCGCCCACATCGGAGCATACCTGCAGTTCCCGGAGCGGTGCAAAATAACGGCCCTGTGCGATATCTTTCCGGAAAAGGCGGAGCGGAAGGCCCGGGAATACGGGCTGGACGTCCTCGTCTCCG
>OFOK01001739.1_pt1 | contig 15135 bp, 13 predicted proteins | sample 1542001 | NCBI WGS metagenome assembly OFOK01 (sample SAMN04209242, study PRJEB22552) | human gut metagenome | biome: gut; material: feces | host: Homo sapiens | place: USA: Oklahoma
CTGGTGGAGATGTGCCGTTCCAACGCCGCAGAGCATGTGGCTCAGGCAGTGGGCCGCACCATGCATGAGACTGCCGCCCTGGACGAGCTGGCCCGTCTTCTGGGGCTGGATCATCCCCCGGAGAGGATCGAGTCGTATGATATCAGCAATCTGGCCGGCGGCGAGAATGTGGCGGGCATGGTGGTGTTCGAAAACGGCAGGCCCTCCAAAAAGGATTACCGAAAATTTCGGATCAAGACCGTCCAGGGGCAGGATGATTACGGCTCTATGAGGGAAGTGATCTTCCGCCGTCTGGAGGAATTCCAGAAGGCGGAGACGGCGGAAGGCTTCGGCGTTCTGCCGGATCTTATTCTGCTGGACGGCGGCAAGGGCCAGGTCTCCGCCGTCCGTCCCGTGCTGGAAGCGAAGGGATATGATATTCCTCTTTTCGGCATGGTGAAGGACGATAAGCACCGCACAAGGGCTATTACAGCCGAAGGGGGAGAGATCTCCATCACCTCCAGCCGTTCGGCTTTTACGCTGGTGAGTTCTCTGCAGGAAGAGGTGCACAGATTTGCCATCGGATATCACAGGCAGCTGCGGAAGAAGAATACCATCCATTCCTCTCTGCTTGAGATCCCCGGCATCGGCACAACACGGGCCAAGGCTCTTCTGAAGTCCTTCCGCACGGTGCAGGCGATTCGGAACGCAGATTTGGAGGAGCTCGCAGGCGCGCCGGGTATGAACCGGCCAGCTGCGGAGGCAGTCTATAGGCACTACCACCCGGAGGAGGCGCCGAATAGGGAGCCGGAAAGCGGAGGGGAGCCATTTACGGGTTGACAATCTCTTCTATTAATGTGATAATGAAACCAAGATTTTTAGAGATAAGGTGCAATATATGAGAGTCATCACAGGAACGGCGCGGGGGAAGAGACTGGCGGCGCCGGAGGGCGAGGCTGTCCGCCCGACGCCCGAGCGGATCAAGGAAGCGGTATTCAGTGTGATCCAGTTTGAAATAGAGGGCCGCCGGATGCTGGACTTGTTTACGGGTTCGGGTCAGATGGGAATAGAAGCCCTGAGCCGGGGCGCTGCGCAGGCCGTGATGGTGGATGTATCCAAGGACTCTATTCGTGTGGCGGAGCAAAACCTCCGATCCGCCGGCCTTATGGAGCGGGCGCGGCTGATCCGGGCGGAAGGGGAAGCGTATATCGCCTCTTCGCGGGAACGGTTTGATATCGCGTTTCTGGATCCGCCCTACCGCCAAGGCATTCTGGAGAAGGTCCTGCCTCTTGTGGAGGAGCATATGAATCCGGGCGGAAGTATTTTCTGCGAGCATCCGTCCGATGAAGGGCTTCCGGAAAATGTGGGCCGTTTTTCCAAAATCCGGGATTACCGTTACGGTAAAATCCTGGTGACACTCTATCGATGTGAGGACGTGAGGAAATGAGGACAGCGATCTGCCCGGGCAGTTTTGACCCCGTTACCTTGGGGCATATGGATATTATCCAGCGGGCTACGAAGATTTTTGACCATGTGATCGTGGCCGTAATGGTGAATCCTGCAAAACATACCATGTTCACGGTGGAAGAGCGGATCCATCTGCTGAAAAAATGTGTGAAGGATATTCCCTGTGTTGAGGTGGTGGGCTTCCGGGGCCTGCTGGCGGATTATGCGAGGGAACGCGGCGTAAGCGCTATTGTGAAGGGCCTGCGCGCCGTAACGGATTTTGAATATGAATTCCAGATGGCTTTGACCAATAAAAAGCTGAATAATGAGCTGGAAACCATTTTTCTGACCACCCGGGCAGACAATATGTATCTCAGCTCCAGTATTGTGAAGGATATCGCCAGCTTCGGCGGAGATGTTTCCGACTTTGTACCTCCTCAGATTCTGGAGGATATCCGGGAGAGACTTTACACAGGGGGGAAGGATTCATGAATGCGGAAGAATTGATCGAGGAACTGTTTGAGATGGTGGAAAAGGCTTGGAGCCCTCCGCTTACCCGCGGGCATATTATGCTGGATGCCAATGAGGTGAAGCAGATCCTCGGGGAAATACGGGACAGCCTTCCCAACGAGATACGCCAGGCCAAGGCGATCGTAGCAGACCGTTCCCAAATCATCAGCGACGCCAAGCGCGAGGCGGAGACGATAGTCCGCGTGGCGGAGGAGAGGGCCAAGGCCATGGTGAATCAGAACGAAATCGTAAAGCAGGCTCAGCAGAAGGCCAACGAGATGCTTTCCCAGGCTCAGGTTCGTTTCAGAGAAATGCGAAAAGCTTCCAACGATTATATCGATGACCTCATGCGCAGGACGGATGAGGGCTTGGCCGCCAATCTGGCGGAGCTTCGCCAGACCCGGCAGAATATCAAGGCATCTCAGAAATCCGGCCAGAACTGAAGTATGTTTCAGCCGCCGCATCCCCTGTGGGATGCGGCGGCTTTTTTGCGTGAAAGAAACAGGACAGAGGGAGTTCTTCCCGGCGCTCCCTCAGAAAGAGAAAAATGCCGAATTTTGCTGGAAAAAGTTTCATTTTGCGCAGTTGACATAATTGGAAAATTGTTGTTGCAATTTAAAATGGAGTACGCTATAATTTAACCATTAGGTGGTGGAAAGTGGATGCTTATTCCACAAAGTGGAGGCCGAAATGCTGATTGGTGAATACCAACATTCCATTGACCCGAAGGGTCGCGTGATTGTGCCGTCGAAATTCCGCGAGGATCTCGGCGAACGTTTTTATGTCACAAAAGGAATGGGAAAGAGCCTTTTCGTCCTCTCGCCTAAGGAATGGGAAAAGCTTCAGGAGCAGATCATGGCTATGCCTATGAGCAAAGCCAGGCAGCTGCAGCTTTACTTTTTTGCCGGAGCCGCCGAGGTGGAACCGGATAAGCAGGGGCGCATTTTGCTTCCCCAGCATCTGCGCGACCATGCGGGGCTGACGAAGGATATCGCTTTTGTAGGCGTTTCCCGCCGCGCTGAAATCTGGGATGCCGAAAACTGGGCCGTCTTTAATGCCTCCCTCACCCAGGAAAGCATTGCGGAGGCTATGGACGAGCTTGGGCTCTGATTCCGGAAGGAGGCCGCAGATTTGGAATTCAATCATAAGCCGGTCTTGTTTGACGAGACCATCCGTTCTCTGGCGGTACGTCCCGATGGGCTTTATATCGACGGGACGGCCGGAGGGGGCGGCCATTCTTCCGCCATACTGGAAGGGCTGACTACAGGAAGGCTTCTTTCCATCGACCAGGATCCCGATGCGGTGGAGACGGTGACGCGCCGTTTTGCCGGGAATCCCCGTTCGGTGGTCCGCCGGGCTAATTTTTCCGAGATGGTGTCGGTGGCCGGGGAAGAGGGCTTTTCTGCTGTGGATGGGATCCTTCTGGATATAGGCGTTTCCTCCTATCAGCTGGATACGCCGGAGAGAGGATTCTCCTATCACCACGACGCGGCTCTGGATATGCGTATGAGCCGGGAGGGTGTTTCGGCTAAGGAGCTGGTCAATACGCTCACATGGCAGCAGCTGGCAGAGATCATCAGCCGCTACGGCGAGGATCGGAATGCAAGGAGCATTGCCAGGGGGATCGCGGCGGCCAGGGAAAAGGCGCCTATTGAGACCACCCTGCAGCTGGCGGAGATCATAAAAGCGTCCGTGCCCGCCGCCGTTCGCCGGGAGCAGGGCCATCCGGCGCGCAGGACCTTTCAGGCTCTTCGTATTGCGGTAAACGGAGAACTGGATCATCTTTCCGCCGGTTTGGATGCAGCCTTTTCTCTTCTGAAAACAGGGGGCAGGCTGGCGGTCATCACATTCCACTCGCTGGAGGACCGCATTGTAAAGCAGAGAATGGCCTCTTGGTGCCGAGGCTGCACATGCCCGCCGGATTTCCCGGTATGTGTATGCGGCAGGAAGCCCAGAGCCGAGCTTTTGTATAAAAAGGGTCTGGCTCCATCGGAAAAGGAACTGGAATATAACCCCAGAGCCCGGAGCGCAAGACTGCGGGTGTGTATAAAGCTGAGAGATGAAATAATGTAAAAAGCAGGAAATGGGAAAGACAAAAATGTCGATTCTGCTTTGAATGGGATACAGCGGCCGGGTATATCCGGCGGAGCATCCGGTATTTCTGCTGGAAGAAGCGGCTGGGATATTGGAAGATTCATCAAAGAAAGGACTTGAAAAGAATGGCAGCTCGCAATGCAGCATACGATTTTTCGATGTTTGAGCCTAAAAGACAGCCGCAGACAGAGAAAAGCAAGCCGAAAAAGGAGAATATCATTGTCCTGCCTGAAAAGGAGCTGCAGAAAAACAGCCGCCCAAAGGTTCGCCCCTTGAAGATGGTCTCCCGGTTTATGGTTCTGGCTTTGATCCTCGGGGCTCTCGGCTCTCTTGTGTATGGTCAGGTTCGCCTCACAGAGCTGACGGAGGATATCAATAAGGCTGAAAAGTCCCTGGCAGAAAATGAAAGCCTGTATACGCAGCTGCAGATGAAGACGAACGCTCAGCTTTCTATCGATAATGCGGGCACATATGCCAAGGATAAGCTGGGAATGCGTTCAGCTGAACAGGGGCAGACCGAATATATAACTCTTTCGGATGGAGACAAGAGCGAGGTGCTCATCGATACCGGGGATGAAAACTGGTTCCAGTCCGTTTGGAATTGGCTGGCGGGCCTCCTCTCCTGAAATGGGGGCGCAAAACCTGTGCTTGGAGGGAATTTTCCGGGGAATGCGGCTTGGGAAGGAATAATTCTGCGGCTGGTTCAATAAGTATACCGTAGCGGCAAATAGGGCTTGGATAGGAATGGTCCGGGGCCGCAGGCCTTGCGGATGACGGAGGGATGGAAGTTAAGATATGTTCTTAACTTCCATTTTTGCAATAGACGGCCTGCCGGAGCTTCCTTTTTGTGCAGGCTTCAAGGATACGGGGAAATGTGAGAGAAAGGCGGTGGCCTCTTTGGCAAAAGGTACGACAGTGCGCATGTGGAGGCGCACGACCACCATGCTGTTCATACTGATAGCAGCGGGCTTCGGGATTGTGATCGCCAGCCTTTTCCGGCTGCAGATCGTACAGGGGGAGGAACTGGAAGCGCGTGCGGTAAACCAGCAGACCCAGGATACGGTCCTGAACGCCCAGCGCGGAACGATTTACGACTGCAATATGACGGTTCTGGCGAAAAGCGCTTCTGTGTGGAAGGTGATCGCCAACCCCAATTACATAAAGACGGAAGAAGCGAAGCAGCAGATCGCGGCAGGGCTGGCAAAGATTTTGGATCTGGACGAGAGCGAGGTGCTTGAAAAGCTCCAGAAGAAAACCTATTATGTGAAAATAGCCGGAGAGGTTGAAACTGATGTAAAGGATGAAATCCTGAAATTCAAGGAAGAAAACGACCTGAGCTATGCAATCACTCTGGAAGAGGATTATAAGCGGTATTACCCGGAAGGGGATTCCGCGGCGGTGGTGCTAGGCTTTACGAATGCGGAGCACCAGGGCGTCACAGGGGTGGAAGGTTCTTACAACGATTATCTCTCCGGAACGGCGGGAAAGCTGGTAACGGCCCGAAACGCCCGGGGATCGGATATGCCCTTTCAGTACGAGCAGAAGGTGGAGGCCCAGAACGGCTGCAGCCTTGTGCTGACTATAGACGAAAATATCCAGCGGATTCTGGAAAATGCGGTGGAGGATGCTGCCGCTGCCTGCGGGGCCCGAAACAGGGCCTGCGGAATTGTAATGGATGTGAATACCGGCGCTATTCTGGGCATGACGGTCTCTGAGGATTTCGACCCCAACGAGCCTTATGTGATCACCAATAAGGATACGGCCAAGGAGATCGAAAAGCTCGAAGGGGAGGAAAAGAGCAAGGCTCTCCGGGAAGCGCAGGAACAGCAGTGGAGAAACAAATGTATCAGTGATACCTACAATCCCGGCTCCGTCTTTAAGATGCTCACCTCCTGCATGGGGATCGAAGAGGGTGTGATAACAGAGGACTCGCCGTTTACCTGCACGGGCCACTATCAGGTGGCAGACCGAAGCATCGGCTGCTGGAGGACGGCGGGCCACGGTTCCGAAACCTTCCAGCAGGGACTTTCCAATTCCTGCAACCCTGTTTTTATGCAGGTGGCGGAACGGCTGGGAGCAGACCGCTTCTTCCGGTATTTTGACGGCTTCGGTATGACCCAGAAAACAGGCATTGATCTGATCGGAGAAAGCACCAGTATTTATTACGACGCTGCAGGACTGGGCCCAACACAGCTGGCGACCTCTTCCTTCGGCCAGTCCTTCCGCGTGACGCCTATTCAGATGATCACGGCGGCCGCGGCTGTGGCCAACGGCGGGTATCTGGTGCAGCCCCATGTGGTGAGCCAGATTCTGGATGATGAAAACAATATCGTGAAGACGATCGATACCAGCGTCAAACGTCAGGTGGTATCGGAGGATACCAGCCGCCGGGTCAGCTCCATGCTTCAGTACACGGCCACGGTGGGAACGGCAAAAAACGGCTATGTGGCCGGTTACCGGGTAGCGGGAAAAACGGGAACGTCGGAGAAGATCGACGAATGGAACGCTCAGGGCAGAAAGGGAGAAAAGCGCTATATTGCCTCCTACTGCGGCTATGCGCCTGCGGATGACCCCGAGATCGTCATGCTGGTGTTCTTTGACGAACCTCTTTCTCAGGAAGGGCAGGTTTTCGGCAGCGCTATCGCAGGCCCTGTTTTTGCAGAGGTCATGTCCCAGGCTTTGCCGTACCTGGGCGTAGAGCCTCAGTATACGGAAGAAGAGCTCACCAAGCTGGACGCTAAAACGCCCAGCGTCACCGGCGATACGGTGAAAACAGCCAAGGAGAAAATTATGTCTCAAAGCCTGAGCTCCAAGGTGTACGGCGACGGCGATACGGTCATCTCTCAGATCCCTGCGGGAGGCGACACTATTCCAAAAGGAGGAACGGTGATGCTGTTCACCGATGAATCCAGCGAAGAAGAGATGGTGGAGGTTCCCAATCTGGTGGGGCTGAACTTGAGCCAGGCCAATATGGCGGCTTCCGATGCTGGGCTGAATATCAGCATTTCAGGTGCGGCTCTGACCGGCAGCAACGCTGTTTCCGATACGCAGAGCATAAAGGAGGGGGAGAAGGTTCCTCCTGGGACGGTGGTCGAGGTGAATTTTGTAGAACTGGATACGGTCCACTGATCTGGGGCTCAACCGAAAAGAGGTGCTGAGGGCGCCTGATTTGCACAGCTTTGGCATACGTATGGAAGCGGAGGTCTTTTCATGAAAGCTTCTGTTTTTTCTCTCGGCATCCGAGGGATCGGAATTCCATTTCAAAAACATGAAGAAATTATGTTTCTGCGGGATATCCTGGGGCGAAGCGGGAGACAATGGAAAGAGGAGACTGTGGAAGGCGGAACGGGTCTTTCAGCATTTGAGAAGAGTGTGCTTCTTTTTTCCGAAGATATAAAAAGACGGGAGGCAGAGACACTTTCTCACACAGACATAGTTCTTCCCTTCCGAGAGCTTCCCCAGGAACACACGCGGTTTCCAAACCTTTCCTTCACGACCTATGCGGTGGAGGACGACCGGGCCGATTTTACCGCCCGGGGCCTTGCGGCCCTGCCTGGAGGAGATGCGGGGCGGGAGGGAATGCGCTTTGAACTTTTGTGTCTGGGACTTATCGGAAGGGTCTGTGTTCCCGGCCTTTCGAAAAAGCAGGTGGAGCCTCTTTTGGGAGCGGCCTCCTGCCTTCTGGCAGCGGGGCTGCCCCTGGCAGAGGTGCTGGAGCTGATCAACCGTCGGCCCTGACGGAGGCCCTTTTCTTCTGGAAGCAATCAAAACATGGCATGAAAAAACAGCGACGAAACGCAGTTTGTGAGGGTGGATACTATGAGTGGAATCTGGATTTTGCTGGCAGCGTTGATTTCCTTTGCCGTAACGGCGCTTTTGGGCAAGTGGATGGTGCCTTTTCTGCATAAGATCAATTTTGGGCAGACTATCCGGGAGGTAGGGCCCAAGTGGCATCAAAAAAAGAACGGAACGCCTACTATGGGCGGCTTTATGTTCATCATCGGTATTTTTTTGGCCTGCGCCATATGCATCCCTATGATGTACATATTGGCGCCTGAAAACTCAAACGAACTGATCCTTCGGAACCAGACCCTGACAAAAGCGGTGGGAGGCCTGCTTATGGCTTTGGGCTTCGGCGCCATCGGTTTTCTGGACGATTATATCAAGGTGGTCAAAAAGCGGAATCTTGGTCTGAATGAAAAGCAGAAGCTGATTCTGCAGTTTTTGGTGACGGCGGCATATCTGGCCGCGCTGTATCTTTCCGGGGTCCGGGGCGTAACGAAAATCCCCTTTTTAGGATCGGTGGATCTGGGAATATTCTTCTGGATTTTCTCCTTCCTGGGGATCGTTGGCATTGTCAACGCCGTGAATTTTACGGACGGCCTTGATGGGCTCAACGCTTCGGTCACGTTTTGGGTGACCGTATCGTTTATGCTGATTTCCGGCTGGTGGAAAATCTATAATATCAGCCTTCTGGCGGCTGCGGCTGCGGGGGGCTGCGTGGGGTTCCTGGTGTGGAATTTCAATCCCGCCAAGGTGTTCATGGGAGACACGGGTTCCCTGTTCCTGGGAGGAATGGTCTGCGCGCTGGCCTTCGGGGTGGATATGCCCATCCTCCTTATAACGGTAGGGATCATTTATATCATAGAAATCCTTTCTGTGGTGCTGCAGGTATCCTATTTTAAACTTACCCACGGGAAACGGCTGTTCAAGATGGCTCCTATCCATCATCATTTCGAAATGTGCGGATGGAGCGAGGTAAAGGTCTGCGGTGTATTCAGCCTGGTGACGATCCTTTTTGGAGCAGCCTCCTTCCTCCTTGTCATATTCGGTTTCTGAAGACGGCCGGGTGTCCGGCCAAAAAAGAAAAGGAGCGCTCCGTATAGGCGGGTGGCCTTTTGCAGAGGATAAGGGCTGAAGCACGTTCCCCCGAGAGGGGGAGGATTGGCCCGAAGCCGTTCGGGGCCGGCGTTTCGCCGGCGGATTTTGTAAATTCTCAGGAAAGGATGCGGTTATTGATGACAAGGCTTCCAACCCAATCGCCGCCCCGGCGTCAGGCAGCGGGGGTCAATGCAGGCGTACGCCGTCCGGCTGCGGCGGGGGGAGCGCGCACCGGGCATCCTTCCGCGCAGAGACCTTCTTCCGGAAGAAAAGGGAGCACTCCCCGCAGGCCGCAGGATCCCCGGGCGGCTCAGGCAGTGCAGAAAGCGCCCGCAAAAAAGGGCGGAGCTGTCAGGCGGATCCGAAAAAAGCTGCAGCTGTTCTCCATCCGCTCCGGAATGGATCTGCCTTTGTTTTTTTTGGTTCTGGTTTTGCTGACTATCGGCCTTGTCATGCTGTTTTCGGCTAGTTATGCGTATGCGTACTATAACCAGGATGGGGATAGTTACTATTTTATTGCGCGCCAGGCGCTGTTCGCTGTTTTGGGCGTAGCTGTCATGGTGCTGGTATCCTATTTTGATTACCATCATTTTCATAAGCTGGCGATTCCGATCCTTCTGGTGACGTATGCCATACTCGTCCTGATGCTTGTGGCCAAAGGAACGCCTTTGGTTCCTAATATCAACGATACCTACAGATGGTTTTATATAGGACCGATCAACTTTCAGCCGTCTGAGATCGCTAAATTTGCTCTGATCCTGATTTTTGCGCATCTGATTTCCCTCAATTTTGATAAGATGCAGACCTTCCGCTATGGAATACTGCCCTATGTTCTTCTTTTGGGCTCTATTGCGGGGCTGGTGGTGGCGGAAAAGCATATTTCCGCTACGGTTATTATCCTCCTTCTGGGGGCGGTGATGCTCTTTGTGGGCGGTGTGCGCCTCAGGTGGTTCGGCGTAGCGCTGGGAGGGCTTGGAGCGGCCGTTTTATATCTTCTTTTCTGTACGGACGTTTTCAAATACGCTATGAACCGTATATACGGCTGGCTGGATCCCTTCAATCCTCCTGCGGGGGTGGATACCTGGCAGACACGGCAGTCTCTTATGTCGATTGGTTCCGGGGGCCTTTTGGGCCTGGGGCTGGGGCAGTCCCGCCAGAAGTACCTGTATCTGCCGGAACCGCAGAACGATTTTATTTTTGCCATCGTTTGCGAGGAACTGGGTTTCATCGGCGCTTTGATCATTATCATCCTCTTTGCCATGCTGGTCTGGAGAGGCGTGACAGTCTCCATGAAGGCGAAGGATAAATTCGGAATGCTTCTGGGCGTGGGCCTGAGCCTGCAGATCGGCCTGCAGGTGGTTTTGAATATTGCGGTTGTGACGAACACCATCCCCAATACGGGCATCAGCCTGCCGTTCTTCAGCTATGGAGGTACGTCTCTTGTGATCTTGATGGCGGAAATGGGGATCGTTCTTTCCATAAGTCGAAATTCGGCTATTGAAAAATCGTAGCGGCCCATGGCGGAGGACTGGCGGGGAACCGAAGCCTTCGGGCATGGGCGCGCAGGGAAAAAACCTCTTATGCTGAGAGAGGGATAGAGAAAGGTGCATGAGAAGCTATGAGGATCTTATTTGCTGGCGGAGGTACAGCGGGACATATCAACCCTGCGCTTGCCATCGCCGGAACGGTACGGGAAAAAGAGCCGGATGCGGAGATCTTGTATGTGGGGGCCAGGGGCGGTATGGAGGAAAAGCTCGTCCCCGCCGCAGGTTATGATTTCCGCAGCGTGACGATTTCCGGTTTTCAGAGAAAGCTTTCCTGGGCGAACGTCAAAAAGAACATACGGACGGTAAAAAATATTTTCACCTCTACGGCGGAGGCCAAACGGATCATCCGTGAATTCAGGCCCGACATCTGTGTGGGAACGGGCGGCTACGTAGCAGGGCCCGTCATCCGGGAGGCTGTGAAGCTGGGGATACCGGCTGTTATCCATGAGCAGAACGCTTACCCGGGCGTAACCAATAAGGCGCTGAGCAAGCATGCCAGGCGTACGATGCTGGCCGTGGCGGACGCCCAGCCTCATCTTTCCCCTTCGGCCCACTGTGTGGTAACGGGGAACCCTATCCGCCCGGCGGTTCTTCGGGCGGATAGGCGGCAGGCCAGGGAGGCGCTGGGAATCGGCGGCGATACCCCTCTGATCCTGAGCTTCGGCGGCAGCTTGGGAGCCCGGCGTATCAATGAGGCGGTGGCCGAGCTGCTCCTGTGGAGCGCTTCGGAGGAATGCCCCTTCAGGTTCCACCATATTCACGGGTTCGGCCAGTGGGGAAAATGGTTTCCCGATCTTCTGAAGGAAAAGGGACTCGATCTTTCCGGGCATCCGGAAATGGATATCCGGGAGTATATCACCGATATGCCGGAATGTCTGGCGGCCGCCGATCTGGTGATCTGCCGGGCCGGAGCCATCACCCTCTCGGAGCTGCAGGCTCAGGGAAAGGCCGCCGTTCTGATCCCCTCTCCCAATGTGGCGGAAAACCATCAGTATCACAACGCCATGGCTTTGGTGAAGAGGGAAGCCGCCGTTATTCTGGAAGAAAAGGATCTTACCGGTGAAGCTCTCTGTATGGCTGTGAAAAGGCTTTTTGAAGAGCCGGGCGCCATTGAAAAGCTGGCGGACAACGCGCGGAAAATGGCGATTACGGACGCTAACGAGCGCATTTACGGCATTTTGAAGGAAGTCTTGCAGGAAAGCGCCAAGGGCCGCTGAGACAGGAGGCTGCTTCACCGCTTTTCTCTTTTTTGCATAGTATGGAATACTTCATGCTATTGCAAAAGGGGAATGAAAGCGTATGGCAACATTACAGATCCGGGGCCCTGTGCGCCTTTCCGGCGAACTGACGATCCACGGGGCCAAAAACAGCACTCTGCCTTTGATGGCGGCAACGTTGCTCTGTCAGGGCCCCAGCGTGCTACATAACTGCCCCAAGCTTTCCGACGTGGATGTTTCCGTCAGAATCCTGCGGGGCCTTGGCTGCAGGGTGAAGCGGGAGGGGGCCTCCGTTTGGATCGATCCCGAGCCGGCGGACGGCTTTGAAATTCCGGATACTCTTATGCGGGAGATGCGGTCCTCTATCGTATTTCTTGGGGCGATCCTTGCCAAGATGGGGAAGGCTGTGCTCTCTTTCCCCGGGGGCTGCGAACTGGGTCCCCGGCCTATCGATCTGCATCTGAGCGCCCTGCGGAAGCTGGGCGCGGATATCTGTGAGGACTATGGCTGTTTGACCTGCACAGTCGCAGGGAGGCTCAGGGGAGCGCCCATCAGCCTGACCTTCCCCAGTGTAGGGGCCACGGAGAACATCCTGCTGGCTGCTGCTACGGCCGAGGGGCTTACGGTGATTACCAACGCGGCGCGGGAGCCTGAAATCTGTGATTTAGCGGATTTTCTCAACAGCTGCGGCGCCAAGATCCACGGAGCCGGAGAAAGTACGATCATCATAGAGGGTGTGGATTCCCTCTCCGGATGCGACCATAAGGTGATACCTGATCGTATCGTTGCGGCTACGTATTTATGTGCAGCCGCAATTACGGGCGGCAGTATCCTTCTGCACGGAGTGGAGCCGTCCCATCTTACGCCGATGATCCCGGTCTTTGAGGAATGCGGCTGCGTTCTGGAAACGGATCGGGATATGATATGGCTGAAGGCTCCCCGGCGGCTTTCCCGTGTGACGAGCATACGCACCATGCCGTATCCCGGTTTTCCCACAGACGCCCAGCCGCCTGTGATGGCGATGCTCGCAATGGCCTCGGGGACCAGCATGTTCGTGGAGAATATCTTTGAGAGCCGGTATAAGCATGTAGGCGAATTGCTCCGCCTGGGAGCCAATATCAAGGTTGAGGGCCGCGTGGCTGTGATCGAGGGCGTTTCCCGCCTGACGGGCGCTTCCGTAGAGGCCCCCGATCTTAGGGGAGGCGCCGCCTTGGTGGTGGCGGGTCTGGCGGCACACGGCTCTACTTCTATAACAGGCCTGCGGCATATAGACCGCGGATATGAAAGCATAGAAAATAATCTGATCCAGCTGGGAGCGGATATCCGCAGGGTATTCTCTTAAAGCCGGATAGTGGATGTGAGGGTCCGGGTCTCTGCCCCGGCCTATGAGCGATAAGACGTGTTAACAAAGAAAGGATGTGCCGCGATGCGCCAGCAGGTCCCAAACCAGAGAAGACAGCCTCCTCCAGCGCCGCAGAGGGGGAGGCAGCCTGCCTCTGCCCGTCAGAGAGATCGTGCGGAACAGCGCAGAAGGCGCAGAAGACGCCGGAATATCGTTTTTTATACGGCCTTGTTTCTGCTGGTTATCGGTGTGGCGGTTTTATTGTGCTTTACCGTCCTCTTTAAGCTGGAGACTGTTTCCGTTTCCGGATCGTCCCGCTATAGTGCGGAGGAGATCGTCAAGGCCAGCGGATTGATAAAAGGGGAAAATCTGTTCCGTCAGGATTTGGAAAAGGCTTCCACACGGGTGGAAGAGGCGCTTCCGTATATAGGGGAGGCGCAGGTCAGCCGCAAGCTGCCGGCGGAGATCGTCATCACGGTGTCGGAGGCGGAAATAGCCGGTGTAGTAGATTTTCAGGGGCAGAGCATCCTGCTGGACGCCGGAGGAAAGGTACTGGAAGCTGCAGGCGGAGCGCCGGAGGGATGCCCGGTATTCAGGGGCTTGAAAATCAAAGACGCTGTTCCCGGGAAGCCGCTTCAGTATGCGGACGAAGAGCAGAAGAAGACGGTGGACGCTCTTATGGAGGCGATCCGGGAAAGCGGGCTTGAACATATCACAGAATATGATGTGACGGATATTTATAATCTTTCCTTGGTATATAATAATAGAATCCGGCTGGAGCTGGGAGTTTCCACAGATCTGGTGTATAAACTCCGCTTTTTTAATGAAGGGCTTCTCCAGGCTGGGAAGCTGACGGAATCGGATACGGGCACGCTGGATCTTTCTCAGGCTTCTGAGACAAACAAGGCGTATTTCCAGGAGGAAACAATTTCTTCTTCGGAGGCTTCTTCGGGGAGCTCTTCCTCTTCTCCGGGGGAGTCCGCCGGATCTTCCTCTGAAGCTTCACAGGAAGGGAACGGTTCTTCCGGCGGCCAGGCCGGTTCCTCCGGAGGATCTGCATCTTCTGATCCTTCTCAGGCCGGTTCCGGGGGAGAAGAGGGCTGAAAAGGCGGAAAAGCGTGAACTTTTCTTAAATTCTTGCCATTAGACGGAATTCGAGAAAATATTGGTTGAAATTATAGTTTAAACGTGATAAATTAGTACTATATGAACAGAGATCTGCGTTTTGTTTCATTAGTATGAGACAAGCGGTGCATATATGCAGTAAAAATAAGGGGGACGCACAATAATGCCTTTTGAGATTGATAACGACTTCGATAACAACAGTGTTCAAATAAAGGTAATCGGTGTGGGCGGCGGCGGCGGCAATGCTGTGGACCGCATGGTCACCATGGGAGCGAAGGGGATGGAATTCATCTCTGTGAATACGGACCGGCAGGCCCTTAATCGTTCCAAGGCGACCCAGAAGATCCAGATCGGTGAGAAGGTTACCCATGGAAAGGGCGCGGGTTCCAAGCCTGAAGTGGGTGAGAAATCCGCGGAAGAGAGCCGGGACGCTATCGCGGGCGCTATCCGGGGAAGCGATATGGTCTTTATCACAGCCGGTATGGGCGGCGGCACGGGGACAGGCGCAGCTCCTATTGTTGCGGAGATCGCCCGGGATATGGGCATCCTCACTGTGGGGATTGTGACGAAGCCCTTCAATTTTGAAGGAAAGCGCCGTATGGAACAGGCTGAAAAAGGTATCAAGGCTTTGAGAGAGCATGTGGATTCCCTGGTGGTTATCCCAAACGAGCGGCTGAAATATGTGAGCGAGCAAAAAATCACCCTGCTGAACGCGTTCTCTGTGGCGGATGACGTATTGCGTCAGGGTGTGCAGAGCATTTCCGACCTGATCAAGCTGCCCGGTCTTGTAAACCTGGATTTTGCAGACGTTACGGCCATTATGAAGGATGCGGGCTATGCGCATATGGGCGTGGGCCGGGCTTCCGGCAAGGACAAGGCGGAAACGGCCGCTCAGCTGGCGATTTCCAGCCCCCTGCTGGAAACGGCTATCAACGGAGCCAAGGGTGTTATTATCAATATCACCTCTTCGCCGGATATCGGCTTGGATGAGATC
>OFOK01001744.1_pt1 | contig 15126 bp, 17 predicted proteins | sample 1542001 | NCBI WGS metagenome assembly OFOK01 (sample SAMN04209242, study PRJEB22552) | human gut metagenome | biome: gut; material: feces | host: Homo sapiens | place: USA: Oklahoma
AACAGGAGCAGGGAACTGATGCCGTACCGTTTATCGGCTTTTGGCCGCCGTTCCGGTTTCCAAGGATACGCTGTCCAGCGCCGGAAAAGATGGATCTTTATGGCGTTCATAAATCTTTTGGCTGCAGTTCGAAAATTCGTTTCACTTTTGCAGCAGCTTCACGGTTCCGGCAGAAACAGTCTGAAAAAGAAGCGTCTCAGGCGGCTGTAGCTCTAGTTGCAGGTCTTGACGTTTTGTAAACAAAGGAAAGGGCGTATCAGAGAGAACGCTCTGTACCGCAGAGTTGAGAGTCTGTTTTTAGACTGTGCGGAGCTGAACTGGGCTGAACCGGCGTTCTTTTTATATGTATATAATGTGCAGGGTGACAAAGGGATTGCATGAAAATTATAAATACCAAGCGAATGTATATTGACAGGAAAATATAAGCTTGGTATAATACATACCAAAGGTATGATAAAAGGAGAAAGCACATGGCACGGAATAAATATCCGGAAGTAACGGTAGAAAAAATCCTGGATGCGGCCCAGCGGCTCTTTTTGGAGAAGGGGTATGACGACACTACCATTCAGGATATCGTCGACAATCTCGGCGGCTTGTCAAAGGGCGCCGTGTATCATCATTTCAAATCAAAAGAGGAAATTATGGACGCGGTAGGTGACCGGATGTTTTTTGCAAACAATCCCTTTGAAGCGGTGCGTAAGCGTTCAGACCTGAACGGTCTGCAAAAGCTGCGGGAAGTGATTCGGCTCTATGAAGCGGACGAATCCCGTGTGGACATGACGGTGCAGGCGATTCCGATCACCAAAAATCCCCGGCTTATGGCAGAGATGATCGAATCCAACAGACGAATCCTGACGCCTTACTATATGGAACTGTTGGAGGAAGGGAACAGGGACGGTTCTATATGCACCGAATACAGCAGGGAGATAGCGGAGCTGCTGCCTCTGCTCACGAGTCTTTGGCTGTTGCCCTCTGTTTTTCCGGCCACTAAATTGGAAATGAAACGTAAATTTTATTTTATCGGAGATATGCTGAAAAAGATGGGAGTTCCTCTTATGGATGCTTCCATTTATACCTTGGTTGACGCATTTTTTGATAAGCTTCCGGATGAAGAATAAAATTGCCTTTTGGCAATTTTATTTTTACAAATATACATTCATTCGTACGGTATTTAAAGAGCGGTTGCTTTCATTTATTCATACCGTCGTTAGGTATAAATATATTTTTTTATCATAACAGCGTCCTGTTTTGGTGTTTCATCGTTGCCGGTAAAGGATTGACGGTGGTGCATATTCTCATTATAAAATTTGGAGGTGCAGGTAATGACGGAAAAGGAATTTGACAAAAAGATAGAGGACATGGCTTCGCGGTTTGAATATAAGCTCGAGACCGCAGCGGATCGTTTGGATAAAGGCGTAACGCGCAGATACGGCGAAAGCCGTCTGTTCCGTTTTCTTACCAGAGGAATTTCAGCAGCCGCGGGACTCGGCTTGTTAGCCGGCGCAAAGCATCTCTCAGACAGGGGCTGCAAAACGGCCGCTGTCTGGTGCGCGGGATTAGGGCTTTTGGGCTTTACGGGGGAGTTGCTGCGGCTATTCATAGTTAGGAGGAAAAAATGAAGCAGAAGCTTTTTATCCGGGATTTTATCCTTCTGATTATAGGGCAGGCCAGTTCCCTCATTGGGAACTATACGCTGAGATTTGCTCTTTCCATGTATGTTCTGGAACGGACCGGTTCGGCCTCGGTTTTCGCGGGACTTCTGGCTTTGGCTATGCTTCCTACGATTCTGCTTTCGCCTTTTGGCGGTATTTTGGCAGACCGGGCGAACCGCCGCAATATCATGGTGGCGTTGGACGCCCTTTCCGGATTCTTTGTTGGAGTTGCAGGCGTCGCTATGGCGTGGGGAAGGGATATTTTTGTGATTGGAGTCCTTCTGGTGGCCCTATCTGTGCTGGGGGCTTTTGAATCCCCCACTGTGCAGGCATGCGTTCCGCAGATGCTTTCCGGAGAAAATATTATAAAAGGGAATGCAGTAGTGAACCAAGTGGCTTCCATCGCATCCCTGGTAACTCCGTTTTTGGGCAGCGGCTTCTATACTGCGTTTGGGATCCAGCCGGTATTTTATGGGGCCGCAGCATGCTTTTTTGTGACGGCCCTGTTGGAATGCTTTATCCGCCTAGGCTATAAAAGACCTGTATACAAAATGAAGATCGGTGCAGCCATAAAAGAGGATTTCTCCGTCAGCATACGGTTTTTGCGCCGTGAGCAGCCTGGTATCCTGAAGCTCCTCTTTTTGGCAGCACTGGTGAGCCTGTTTGTGGCAGGTACAGCTGTGGTGGGATTTCCGTATCTGGTACGGACGGTGCTGGGGCTTTCTGCCGGGCATTACGGAGCGGCAGAAAGCGCTATGGGAGCAGCGGCTGTTTTAGGGAGTCTTTGCGTTGCGCTCCTGGCCGACAGGCTGCGCCTGCGGGTCCTTTCCGCTGTGTTTGCAGGCTTCGGCGTCTGTCTGATTCCCTGCGGTATCGTCTTCATACTGCCGGCAGACACCTTTGTCCGCTATCTGACCTTGCTTGTTATGTTCTGTATCTGTCAGCTGGGATGCAGCTTTTTCTCCACATATGCGATTTCCGTTATACAGGAGAGGACGCCGGCATATTTGATGGGAAAGGTGATGTCCTATGTATTCACTCTCGCTATGTGCGCGCAGCCGGTGGGACAGATCGTCTATGGGATTTTGTTTGACTGCTTTTCCGGTGGTGTGTACTGGGTGCTGATTCCAAGCGGATTGATCGTATTCGCTGTGGGTCTGGCCTCCGGCGGCTTTTTTAGGAGGCTTGAAAAGAGTCCTCTTGCAGGAGGCGGAAGAGCCGGAGAAACCGAAAGAAGGACTGCGGAGCTGCCCGTTGAAAAGGACATTTGAACGACAGAACGATAGCGTTTGTTTAGTACTAGTCGAAAGACACAGAACGCGGCAAATATAAGGAAATCGGGAAATGTGAAGAGGCTTTCGGACGAAGAACTGAGGAAGCGGCGGGCGATATCTGCCGTTTGCAGCCTCCGGAGAAGAGGAGCGGCATGACGGCTCTGGAACCGGAAAGCTATTCTATCCGTCTTGCACCGCCGAAAAAGCTTCTGCCAGCAGTTGTCTCCCGACCCTTTTGGATGGATTTATCCGCATGCATATGGTATACTTTTAGTCAAGACAATACACAGATATTTTTGCATATATGGAATTTTGGCACTCAGCAGGCGGAACGCCGTGATTTTTCCGTTCATGCTGAAGAAGGACGCCGCCGGGAATGCTCTGACGGGTTGCAGGGAGGTATGACCATGCAGTATACAACTCATTATCGGTCCCCTATGGGAGATATTTTATTAGCCGCAGATAAGGAGGGCCTGACAGGACTTTGGTTCGACGGGGAGAAATATTTTGCCGCCAAACTGGATGCTGAGCATGAGGAACGTGAAACGCCTGTTTTGATAGAGGCGAAGCGATGGCTGGACATTTATTTTTCAGGCAGGGAACCGGAATTTATGCCGCCGTTGCATATGATCGGCTCCTCGTTTCAGCTGTCCGTGTGGGATCTCCTGCGGCGGATTCCCTATGGCGAAACAACCACGTATGGGGAACTTGCGAAGAGGATTGCGGCGCAGAGGGGGATTCTGCGTATGTCGGCCCAGGCTGTGGGCGGCGCGGTAGGGCATAATGAAATATCTATCCTGATTCCTTGCCACCGCGTGGTGGGGACAAGCGGCAGTCTGACGGGATATGCCGGCGGCGTGGACAGAAAGCGCAGGCTTCTGGAGCTGGAGGGCACAGATATGGAAAAGCTCTTTGTTCCCGCAAAAGGGACGGCTCTGTAAAATAAGGAATCGTCTATAAAATCTGTTTTCTGTTGGATTCTCCGATATAAAAATCCTGGCCTTGGAACAAGACGTCTCGGGGCCAGGGCATGACGGATATGCATGTTAGAAAAAAGCGAACGAGCTTTCTGTTTACTGCTCGGGTATCACAGCTCAAAGAAGCTCTTCCGAGCCGTTGCTGATAAGGGTGTGGCTGCAGCCTTGGAGAGGGGAGGAGGCAGTAATGGCAGTCCCCCGGTTCAATGAGCTCTTTCTGCCCGTCATAGAGAACGGTGCCGTGCCCGTTCAGGATAAAGATGATCTCACTGCTGGTTTCGTGGGTATGCAGGCCGATGGAAACTCCCGGCTGCAGGCGGCCACGCGTAATTTTTTATTATATTTGTATTATACATATGGGCAGCGGTATCCTTATGGTACGATCAAAAGCAGATACAAGCCTTTTTATTGAAAGAACCGCCTGCTGGAAGAAGAAAAGGGTCGGTATCGCTGTCGATGAAACAGAAACTGCTGAAATTGTTTGCCTCTGCATTTTATCTGAACGCTATTCCCTTTGGAAGTGGGATATGCGATCATCCTGCTGATGAAGAGATCTGCGGACGAACTCCACTGGGTGGAAGAGGGGAGCCGGGCCTTACGGATTTCCTTTGATCCACCTCAGGGACTATGAATGTAAAACGGAGGCGTGACGCCCCGGAAAAAACGAACGCTCCGGCCGTATTTCGGAGCGTTTCTGCGGGTTCTGCGGCCGGCTTCCGCCGGAAATGATCTACCGCCTGCCTGCCCGGGAACCGAGAGCAACGGCTCCCAGCGTGGTTGCAGCCGCGCCGCAGAGCACTGTGAGAATTCCTACGATAAAAATGACCAGTGAAATGCCTTTTTTCATATACGTTCACCTCCGGTTTCATTCCATGAGAAATACCTGTGTCATAAGGGGCTGCGCTCCGGTGACAGGATCCATTTCCATGACCATGACATCCTTCATGTATTCATTCCAGCGGTCTACCACGGGGCTTTCTGCCTGTACTTTAGCCGCATATTCCGCTCCGTGCTCGCATTCATAGTATCCGAAAAGTTCGTTCCCATTATTCCAAATGGTGTAGTTTCGGATGCCGACTTTTTGTAAGACCTCTTTCATTTCGGGCCAGATTTCGCGGTGGCGCCGGCAGTATTCCTCCAGCATCCCTTCTTTGACAGTAGCTTTCCAAGCATATCGCTCCAATATAGAAGCCTCCCTGTTGTGCAGATTACATTTTGCCCCATGCTGCAGGACCTTCCATACGCGCAGGAGGACGCCGTGTTTTTCCGGGGCTGCCCTGAGCCGGGGCCAGGGCGGCGGTTCTTGCCGCCCTTCCATATGTTCACACGTTCAGTATACCATTCTTTTCCTTGTCTAAAAAGAGATCTTGAAAGAATTTTTTCTTTATTCTTTTTTAGATTCGACAATTTGCGCAATCCTGTTATTATTCTGACGAAAAATTTACAATTAGTTAATGTTCGTCTTGTACGGATATTGTAAAATGTAGAAAGATTTATACGCTGGAGGTATCTGTTTGTTTGGATATATCCGGCCGCAAAAAGGGGAGCTTCTTGTCCGTGAATTCGAGCAATACCGCGGTATTTACTGCGGCCTTTGCAAGCAATTGGGAAAAAGCTATGGTTTTGCGGCGAGAATGACGTTGAGCTACGACTGTACCTTTTTGGGCCTGTTGTTTCTGGGGCGGGCGTCTTCCTGCAGCGGCTTCCATAAAGGGCGCTGTGTGGTGAATCCCGCTAAGAAATGCACGTTCTGTGCAGAGGAGCAGAAAGAGCTGAAATTTGCAGCGGCTGTTTCTGTGCTGCTGGCGTATCAGAAGATACGGGATGATCTTCGTGACGGAGGGATCGGGAAAAAGGTTTCCCGTCTTTTTTTGCTTCCGTTTGCTTCCCGGGCGAACCGGAAGGCGTCGAAGGATTTTCCGCAGCTGGCGGAGGCCTCCCGAAGGATGACGCAAGGGCAGGCCGAGGCGGAAGGCAATCCGGAAGCGGGGCTGGACGCCTGTGCGCACCCTACGGGGGAGCTGCTGAAGACGGTTTTACTGGCGGGTCTCAAGGAGCTGGAAGGCTTGGAGGAAGATACCTCTGAGGGCAGGATTTTAAGCCAATTTGGGTATCATTTAGGCAGGTGGATCTATATTATGGACGCCTGTGACGATTTAGACCGGGATGCACGCAAAGGAGAATTCAACCCCCTTTTGCGGAAATTCCGCATAGAGGCAGAGCTGCCCGCTGAAAAGGAAAAGGAAGTTCTTCTTTACGCCAACGAGGCGTTGAATATGACGATGGCGCAAATTACCGGAGCCTTCGGGCTTCTGGAATTTATACAGTTCGGGCCGATCCTGCGGAATATCGTTTCGCAGGGGCTGCCGGAAATGCAGAAAGAAATATTGTTTCTGAAAAAGGAGAAGGAACATGTCGGATCCGTATAAGGTGCTGGGCGTTTCCCCAAGCGCAACCGATGAAGAAGTGAAAGCCGCATACAGGGAGTTGGCGAAAAAGTATCATCCCGATAATTATGCGGATAGTCCCCTGGCTGATCTGGCTGGGGAAAAGATGAAGGAGATCAACGAAGCCTACGACGAAGTAATGAATATGCGCCGCCAGGGCGGCGGAGGATATGGAAATGCCGCTGGAAACGGAGGGGCGTATGGAGGGGGAGGCTATTCCTACGGCTATGGCGGAGGGAGTTCCTTTGCAGATGTCCGCAGCCTTATCATGACGGGCCGTATAGCCGATGCGGAGCAGATCCTAAATGGGGTCCCGCAGGTATCCCGCAACGCCGAGTGGTATTTTCTAAAGGGCACGGTGCTTTACAAGCGCGGGTGGCTGGAAGAGGCCAGCAACCATTTCAGCCGCGCCGCGCAGATGGATCCCGGCAATGCGGAATACCGTGCCGCTATGAATCAGGTTATGAACCAGCGTCAGGGCAATTATGGGGGCTATAATCCCAATATGCGCACTGTGGGGGGCTGCACTCCCTGCGATGTCTGTTCCAACCTGATCTGCGCAGACTGCTGCTGCGAATGTATGGGTGGTGACCTTATCCCGTGCTGCTGAATAAAAGTGTGGGCGTCGCATTCTGCGGCATCATAACGGCTCTTTCAACGGTTTTAATGATGTGTACCGGTCTTCTGCCTGTGGCTACCTATGCGCTCCCGGCTCTTGCGGGTGTACTGATGATCCTTGTGGTGGTGGAACTGGGCAGACAGTGGGCGTTCCCCGTATTTGCCGCCACTTCTCTTCTTTCGGTGTTTCTGGCCGCGGATAAGGAAGCCGTTCTTTTGTTTATCGTTTTCTTCGGGTATTACCCTATATTGAAGTCGCTGCTGGAACAGCTGCGCCGGAAATGGCTTTCATGGCTTCTCAAGTTCCTGGTGTTCAACGCGGCTATGATTGCCGGTTTTTTCGGCGCCGTGTATGTGCTGATGATTCCTATCGAAGAATTTACCATTGGAACGGTATTTATTCCCTGGCTTCTCCTGGTTTTGGGAAACGCTGTTTTTCTCTTGTATGATTACGCCGTTTCGGGGCTGGTGATGCTGTACTTCCAGCGATTTCATGGACTTTTTGCCAAATGGCTGCATAAAAAATAATGAATGAAAGAACCGCAAACTATTAGTTAGACTTTCGGACTGAATCAGTGAACTGTAAAGGCTCTGATTCAGTCCGATTTTTAGGTATTTGGCTCCCAATAGGTATATAGGCATTTGTTCTTTTCTATAGATATATCAAATTATAGATTGGTTCGTGTGGGTTCATAAGTAAAAGAAATAACTTACAGTATTTAGTAAAGAAGCTGGTACTAATAGTGGATATTAATTATATCGCTAAATACAGCTGCTTATTTTTACTCAAAAGAGTTGAAATATTTTACAAATTGATGTATAATAATATAAATTCAGGTTATATTGAGTAATGCGGGGTTATGAGGAGGAGCAATATGGCTATCATTCAATGTCCGGAATGTGGAAAAAATGTATCGGATGCAGCAACTGTGTGTCCTAATTGCGGATTCCCCATACATAAAGAAAATGCCGATAAGCCTAGACGGAACAAAATACTATTGATTATTGTTGTGGTGATAGTTTTAGTAGCTATTGCAGGCGCAGTGGTTTTCTTTCTGACACAGACCGCCTCGAAAAAGTCGGATGGAGAGAATAGTGTATCTTCGGCGGAAACTTCTAAAACGGAGGAAGAAGCTTCTGCTTCTTCCAAAGCTGGATCTTCAGAAAAGGAGAGTTCAGTCAGTAGTAAGGAAAAGTTGACGCCAAAGGAAGAAAAAATCTTTAATTTGCTGATAGGCAATATGGAAAAGTTTTATGCGCCTTCGGAGTTGCGCGTTATCGATATAGGTGATGGACTCAATTTTCCACCAGACGAGTATTTTCCGGAAGGCCAATATACTGTTGTTATTAAATTTAACAGCGGAAATTTAGTTGGCGGTACGGTTTCTGAAGTGTATTCTATGTATCTTGAAGATGGTTCCTTTACTTCTGATGATGGTCATACCCAGAGATGGAATGCGGGCGATTTGGAGCCGTATTATTCAGACGATATATCTCGATCCATGGGGGAAAATACGATTAAAAGATTGAATGAGGCGATTAAAGAATATTGTTCAGAGATGGGACTTGATTGACCCTATCGGATCAACAGTATAGTATAATTTTTCTGTAAAAGCTCTGGGAGATGATTGTCCTCAGAGCTTTTATATTTTCTGTATCCTCTGCGTCAAACATGAACCGGGAAGGACTGAAAAATCCTCCCCGGTTTATGTTTGGCATTTCGATCTTATTCTTTTACAGACCAAGTCGCCACATATTGGGGCGTATATTCCCTGAGAATGCCGCAGCCCTCCCGGTCCCGGTCTTCATACAGATCCTTCAGCAGAAATCCGGCTTTCAGCTGGCCGCCGATTTCCTCCTCCAGAGAATGAGAAAATTGAATGCCTTCGCCGTTTGCAATCATTTGTTCCCTTACCTTAGGCTCCATTTTCAGGGGATTGAAAGGAAGCCGGTTGGCAATGGTGAGAGGAAGCGTTCCGTCGTCTTCGAAAAGGAAGTTCATGCCGTTGTCAAAACCAGAGAGCAGAGAGCCGCCCTTTTTGAGCACACGGCAGCATTCCTTCCAGATAGGAAGGATATCTTCCACATAGCAGTTGGACACGGGATGAAATATCAGGTCGAAGCTTTCTTCCCGGAAGGGCAGAGGCTTCGTCATATCCCCTTTGACAATTTGAATGGAATACCCCTCTCGTTTAGAAACCTCCTGTTCTCTATGAAGCTGTTCGTCGGAACAGTCGAAAACGGTGCACTCCGCCCCAAGAAGAGAGAAGACCGGCATCTGCTGGCCTCCTCCGCTGGCGAGCCCAAGCACTTTCTTTCCTCTCAGCGTGCCGAACCATTCCCGCGGAACGGGGATGCAGGGCGTGAGATATACGTTCCATTTTCCCTCTTTTACAGCCAAACATTCTTCATGCGTCACGGGGATGGACCAGTCACAGCCGCCGCGGGCCCATGCGTCCCATGTTTTGGCATTGATCTCTGTATATGTATCCTGCAGACTCTGTATGTTCAAGAAAATTCCTCCTTTGTATGGAATTCAGTATACCGTCGGCTGATGAAAAAATAGTTTCTTATTGGAATATTTTGACTGGGGTTTACAAAGAATGAATCTATAGGAAAAGGTTCCTGCAAAATAATCAAAATCAAGACTTGATTTTTCGCTTATCAGGCCTTAATATGAAATATAGAGTAAAACTGCGGCGCTTTTTGGGCTGCGGTTCCGGTTTGCCGTGCCGTGCCGGGGCTCTTGAGGGAAAGTTTGGGGCACGGAGAATGGGCAATGCTGATGAATAATTTACTCACTGTCCGGATTCAGGAGAAGATGGACACATTTTCGAAAGGGCAGAGGCTGATCGCAAGGTATATCAGCGAACATTACGACAAAGTGGCGTTCATGACAGCTTCCCGGCTGGGGGCCACTGTGGGCGTCAGTGAATCCACCGTGGTGCGCTTTGCTACGGAGATCGGCTACACGGGATATCCGGAGCTTCAACAGGCTATGCAGGAGATGATCCGCAACAAGCTCACCTCTGTGCAGCGTATGCAGGTAACAGAAGGGCGGATCAAAGGCAACGATATTCTGGATTCTGTCTTTACTCAGGATATGGATATTATCCGCCGCACCATGGAGGAAACTTCTCATGAGAATTTTTACAACGCGGTGGAGGCCATCTGCAGAAGCCGCAAAATTTATATTCTGGGGGCCAGAAGCTCGCTTGCCCTGGCGACCTTCCTGCAGTATTATCTGGGGCTTTTGTTCGACCATGCAGTCCTTGTGCAGTGTACCAGCGAAGCGGAGATTTTCGAGCAGATGATACGGGTGAACGAGCAGGATGTAGTCATCGGGATCAGCTTTCCCAGGTATTCCAAAAAAGCTGTAAAAGCTATGAATTTTGCTCATAACCAGGGCGCAAAGGTCGTTGCCATTACGGACAGTACGCTTTCGCCTCTGGCCGAGATTTCCGACTATCTTCTCTTGGCAAGAAGCGATATAGCATCCATTGTGGATTCCCTCTGCGCGCCTCTCAGCCTTATCAATGCCCTGATCGTGGCTATAGGTTTCCGCCGCCGCAAGGAAGCGGAGGAGACCTTCACGCGCCTGGAGAATATCTGGGATGAATACGGCGTGTATGAAAAGGTGGATGAAAAAGACAGGAAATGATATTCGATATACTTGTGGTAGGCGGCGGAGCCGCAGGTCTCATGGCAGCTGGCTGTGCGGCGGAGCTTGGAGCCGGGGTCTGCCTGCTTGAAAAGATGGAACGCCTTGGAAAAAAGCTCTCTATTACGGGAAAGGGCCGCTGCAATGTGACCAATAACTGTGACCGGGATGTTTTTATTGATTCTGTGCCGGGAAACGGGCGTTTTCTGTATGGTGCTTTTTCCGCTTTTTCCTGCCGGGATACCATAACTTTTTTTGAGAGCCGCGGGCTGAGGCTCAAAACAGAGCGGGGAAATCGAGTTTTCCCAGTTTCCGATAGGGCTCAGGATGTGGTGGATGCCCTGGTGCGCTATGCAAAGGAGAACGGAGTGGTTTTTCACAGGGGAAGGGCGGTTTCTCTTCTTCAGGAGGAAGGGCATGTTTGCGGCGTCCTTTTGGAGGACGGCGCGAGGTTTTTGGCCAAAAGGGTCATCCTAGCCTGCGGGGGCTCTTCCTATCCCGGAACGGGTTCCAATGGGGACGGCTGCCGCTTGGCCCGGGGAGCAGGGCACCGCATTGTGCCGCTGAAGCCGTCGTTGGTACCGCTGGTAGCAGAGGGGACGGACTGCCGGGACATGATGGGCCTTTCACTTCGGAATATAGGCGTTTCTGTGTGGGATACCCAAAAAAAGAAGGAGCTCTACAGGGATTTCGGAGAGCTCCTGTTTACCCATTTCGGGCTTTCGGGCCCGGTGATCCTCAGCGCCAGCAGTCATATGAGGGATATGTCCCCCGGCCGGTACCGGGTGGATATCGATCTCAAGCCGGCTCTTCGTCCGGAACAGCTGGACGCTCGGCTGCAGCGGGATTTTTCACAGAACCTGAACCGGGATTTCATCAATTCCCTTTCGTCTCTTCTTCCCAGGAAGCTGATTCCTGTTGCCGTCAAGCGTTCGGGGATCCCGGGCGGTAAAAAATGCAACGGCATTACCAGAGAGGAGCGTATGCGCTTCGGCTCCCTGCTGAAGGCTTTTTCGGTTAAGATAGCAGGCTTTCGCCCCATAGAGGAAGCGATCGTCACCTCGGGGGGCGTGGATGTGCGGCAGGTCTCCCCTCACACCATGGAGTCAAAGCTCCTGCCTGGTCTTTATTTTGCGGGTGAGATGCTGGATGTGGACGCCTATACCGGCGGTTTCAATCTGCAGATCGCCTTTTCTACCGGACGGGCAGCGGGGGCGGGAGCGGCGGAAAGCCTGCAGAAATTTACTTAAATTCAGTGAGGAGAATATACGATTATGATCGCTATTGCAATCGACGGCCCCGCCGGGGCCGGAAAGAGCACGGTGGCCAGGGCCGCCGCCAGAGAGCTGGGATATATCTACGTGGATACGGGAGCCCTTTACCGGACGGTTGGCCTGCATATGCTGCAGAACGGCATTTCCCTATCCGATGAAAAGGCCGTTGTGGAGGAACTGCCAGGGCTTCGGGTTTCTCTGGAATTCAAAAACGGTGAGCAGCATGTGCTGCTTTGCGGCAGAGACGTTTCCTCAGAGATCCGTACGCCGGAGGTTTCCATGGCCGCTTCGTCGGTCTCCGCTATGCAGCCCGTGCGGAACTTTCTGTTTGACCTGCAGAAAGATATGGCGAGGACGAACAATGTGATTATGGACGGCCGGGATATCGGTACTGTTGTCCTGCCGGACGCTCAGGTAAAAATTTTTCTTACAGCGTCGGATGAGGAACGGGCCGGCAGGCGCTACCGGGAGCTGCTAGAAAAGGGGCAGACGGTTTCGTTTGAAGAGGTCCTCAAAGACCTGCGCGCCAGGGATTACGCGGATTCCCACCGGGCAGCCGCGCCGCTGAAGCCTGCGGAGGATTCTGTCCTGGTGGATACGACGGGCCTTTCCCTGGAGGAAGCTGTGCAGAAGGTCCTGCAGGTGGCGAGGCGGAAGCTGGGCTGAGGGGATCTGCGGCCTGCAGGAGAATCAGTTTTGTAATCATATTACCCGGATATCCGGAGATCGGTGGTCGTTGCAGTTGAGGACATTTCTATATAATTTTGCCAGAATCGTCGTAGGGCCTTTTGCCAGGCCCTTTGTACCTACTATCATCAAAGGCAGGGAAAACTTTCCGGCGGAAGGAAAGGTGATCGTATGTGCCAACCATTTAGGCATTTCAGACGCTATCCGCCTGGTGATCCACAATAAGAGGCAGATCTTTTTCATGTCTAAAAGCGAGCTTTTTGAGAACAAGGCGCTGGCGTGGCTTCTCCGCAGCCTGGGGTGCTTTCCCGTGCAGAGGGGGAAGCGGGATGTAAACGCCATCGATCACGGCGGGGAAGTCTTAAAACGGGGCGATCCCATGGGGATCTTTATCGAAGGCACGCGTTCCAGGGACGGCAGTTTCGGCCAGCCCAAGGCCGGGGCCGTTATGATCGCCCACGCGAACGATACGCCGATCCTGCCTGTCTGTATTACGCCGGTGGGTAGGCCCCTCCCCAAAATGTTCCACAAGGTGGTGCTTTCCTACGGGGAGCTGATCCAGCCTGCAGATTTGGGCATTGAAAAAGGGACGGGAGCGGAGTACAGGAATGCTTGCCGGATGGTCATGGGGAAAATCCAAGCCATGCGGGAGAGAGATCTGAAGGAAATGCAGTCATGAAGCTTTACTTTTTTTTGCTGCGGGCCGTAACGCCTTTTGCCAGGCTTGTTTTTCGTATGCGGTACGTAGGGCGTGAAAATATCCCAGAAAAAGGCAGGCTGATCGTATGCTGCAATCACCGGTCTGTGATCGATCCATATTTGGTGGCTGTCCCGTTCAGGAGGCAGGTGCGCTATATGGCGAAAAGCGAGCTCTTTGAGGATCACGGAAGGCTCGCTGCCTGGTTTCTGCGGAAGATGGGGGCTTTTCCTGTGCGCCGGGACAAGGGAGATGCAGAATCCATACGGAAAGCGGCGGAGCTGCTGGAGGAGGGCGGCGTTTTAGGGATATTTCCTCAGGGCCGAGTGGTGTTTGATACATCGCCCTTCCGGCCTAAAGCGGGATTTGCCCTTTTAGCGGCGCGGACGAAGTCGCCGGTGCTTCCGGTGAGTATTTACCGGGAAGGGGCGAAAATGCGCCTGAGAAGCCGTGTGACGATACGTATCGGCCAGGCGATTCCCTATGAGGAACTGGGGCTGGAGGATTCTTCCCGGGAGGGGCTCAAGCGCGCTTCAGCTCTTTTGGCTGAAAAAATCAACGGACAGTTGGAGGAAGGATATTGAGCAGGATCACAGTGGCGAAGACCGCAGGTTTTTGTTTTGGCGTAGACCGGGCCGTGCAAATGGTCAACTCTCTGGTGGAAGAAGGGAAATCCGTCTGGACTTTGGGCCCGATCATTCATAACCCGCAGACCCTCAGGGAACTGGAGCAGAAAGGAGTTCGGATCGCAGACAAGCCGGGGGATGTCCCTCCGGGGGATACGATCGTGATTCGCTCCCATGGGGTGGCCAAAGCCGTACTGGATGAGATCCGGGAGATGGGGCTTCCTTTTGCAGACGCTACATGCCCCTTTGTCCGTAAAATCCACAAAATCGTCTCCGAAGAATCCGAAAAGGGGAGGCTGGTTTTCATTGCGGGAGATCCTTCGCATCCGGAGGTACAGGGGATCATCGGCCACTGCACCGGCAGATGTTTTGTGTTTGAGAATGCAGAAGCCATAGAACAATACGGTGAAAATAATCCTGAAACGAAAAATATGCCCGTTTCCGTAGTGGCGCAGACAACTTTTTCACTTTCAGAATGGAAAAAGAGCCTGAAAATCTTAAAAAGGGTATATACAAATGCTTCGATTTTTGATACAATATGTAATGCTACTGCGAATCGTCAATCTGAAGCAGTTGAGCTTTCCCGCTCTTGCAGCGTGATGGTTGTTATAGGCGGAAGGCAGAGTTCCAACACGGCGAAGCTATATGATGTCTGCAGAAAAAACTGCAGTGCGTTTTTAGTGGAGTCTGCGGATGAACTTCCTGCGGACGAGCTTCGGGAGGCTGAATCAGCAGGCATCACAGCCGGTGCTTCCACGCCGGCAAGCATTATAAAGGAGGTACTTGTTACCATGTCAGAAATTATGGAAAACAAAGATCCTGTTGTTATGGAGGATGGCGCCGATTCCAGCTTTGCGGAGATGCTTGAAGAGTCTCTGAAAAGTTTAAATACAGACGAAAAGGTTCACGGTGTGGTTGTCGGCATTGCCCCTAACGAAATCTATGTGGATGTAGGCCGCAAGCAGGCCGGCTTTGTTCCTCTTTCTGAGCTTTCAGCGGATCCCAACGCCAAGGCGGAGGATCTTGTGAAGATCGGCGACGAAATGGATCTTCTCATCATGCGCACCAACGATCAGGAAGGCACCATCATGCTTTCCAAGAAGCGTCTGGACGCTGCCAAGGGCTGGGAGACCATTACGGCGGCTGCAGAGGATGAAACCGTTCTTACTGGCGTTGTTTCAGAGGTCATCAAGGGCGGACTTATCGTTGTGAG